>JAEEGL015228925.1_pt1 | contig 19986 bp, 17 predicted proteins | sample 9134231 | NCBI WGS metagenome assembly JAEEGL01 (sample SAMN16246548, study PRJNA631951) | gut metagenome | biome: gut microbiome; feature: rumen; material: fiber-attached | host: Bos | place: Iran: Karaj | collected 2018-10
AATACCAATAAGCCTGAGGATCCGGGAACATGGATCGTTGAGTCAACAGCCAAGAAGTCCAAGTACACTATCACCGGAATTGCCGGCAAGAAGGGATTCTGCTGTGTAAACGTCCTTAAGGATCAGATGAATTCCGAGATCGGATTTGTAAGAAGAGTCCTTCAGGCCTTCGAGGATCAGAACATCTCCATCGAGCATGTTCCTTCAGGAATTGATACAATGACAGTATTCGTTCAGCAGGATGAATTTATTGAGAAGGAGCAGGCTGTTGTGTCCGAGATTCATCGCCTTGCCCGCCCTGATATGCTTGAGATTGAATCAGATCTGGCACTCATCGCAGTTGTGGGCCGCGGCATGAAGTCCACACGTGGTACTGCCGGAAGAATTTTCTCAGCATTGGCTCACGCCAGCGTCAACGTAAGAATGATCGACCAGGGATCTTCCGAGCTGAATATCATCATTGGTGTTGAGACCCGCGACTTCGAGAAAGCGATCCGCGCAATCTATGATATCTTTGTAACTACACAGATGTAAAATAAAGCCCAGGTGAGGCGAGCTCACCTGGGCAGTTTTTATTGTCCCAAGAGGTAGTGAAGGAATGTTGCGGACATCTCCGGGCGGGTGGTGTTGATGACAACTCCGGCGATTGGTGTGGATGCCGGGTAGGCACCTGCGTTTGTAAGGGCTGCGGAATCATCTACTCTGATTCCCACGGGAACAGGTGAATCCATCTGCTCGGGATCTGAGTTCGGCAGGGTGAAGTCCTTGTTGTAGGCGTCGGCCTGGACTGCGTATCTGTTCTCGGAATCGAACTCGCCGGTGCTTACGTAGTGCTGATACTCATCGGAATTAAGATAATCAAGATAACCCTGATCTACATAGACAAGTCTGTCTTTGAGGCTTTCCAGTTCCGAATCTGAAAGAACCTTTCTCAGATCCAGGAATGTCTCCTGATTGGCGTAATGTGTGAAAATGTCACTGTCTGCGATCATAACGTCCAGTTCTGATGCAGCCATGTTTGCCATGATCTTCTGGCTGGTGGCGATTGTAACTTCGTCGATGAGCTGCAGGTTGTAGGACTGGGTTGTATCGATGTAACAGTCGTAATCGGTGGTATCAAAACCTGAGTACTCCACAAACTCTTTTTCTAAGATATCCTGTGCTCCGGAGGCGTTAGAGTTGATTGCTACTGCGTAAAAACCGTAGGGCTTGTTGCTGCTAACATCGTGAACCAGCATTATCAAAAAGATTACTGCACAAATTGCAACCAGTGTGTGTATCTTGTAATACTCCCAGAAATATTCCATCTTGGCCTTGAAACTCTGGCCTTTAAGCTTCTTTTGCTGTTCTCTGATCTCTTCATGTACTGACATTTTTGAACTCCTAATTAACAAAAAAATAATTTTTATTTGATGTTAAAACATATATAATAAAAATAGGTGCATTCTGTTTTGAAAACATACTAAACATAATATAAATAATGAACCCGAAGTGTCAATCGCATTTTATTAAAAAAGTATTAAAAACACCTTGAAATAAGGTAGAAAGACAAGTAAAATAATCCGTAAAAATGGCACTTGAAATGTGCAAGGAGGTTATTGTTATAGATGGTTAGCGATAACAGTTATGTTGAATGTCTTGTATCCAGCAAAGCGTCGCCTATTATGGTTGTTCTTAAGGGAGTCACCCTTGCGCTTACTATCATGTTTTTTATTGCTTCATTTTTATTAGGCTTTGGAATTGTTGGTATGATCCTTACAATAGCTGCAGGTGTAGCGTACTATTTCGTTTCGCTTAATGCCAGCATCGAGTTCGAGTATCAGTACTGCGACCGCGAGATTACAGTGGACAAGGTTATGAACAAGAGCAGACGTAAGAATATCGGCAAGTACGATGTGGGACGAATTGAGGCTATGGCGCCAAGTAAGTCTTATCACCTTGATGAGTACAAGAACAAGACCTATAAGGTCCTGGATTTTTCCGCAAGAGAGAAGAATCCTCAGCCGGATCCTACTTATACAATTTATTATGATGGCAAGGAAAAGATAGTTCTCGAGCCAACTAAAGAGTTTGTGGAAGCTATCAGAAACGTAGCACCTCGTAAGGTGTTCATGGACTGATACTCATAATTGGGGATAGATATAATTTGGGGTGTTTTTGGTAACTGAAACAAGATTTTTAAATGGAGATTGAGAAAATGGGACAGATTATTGGCGAAGGAATTACTTTTGACGATGTACTATTGGTACCTGCGTATTCACAGGTTATACCTAATCAGGTAGATGTTACTACTTATCTTACCAAGAAGATCAAGCTGAACATTCCGATGATGAGCGCAGGAATGGATACAGTTACAGAGCACAGAATGGCCATTGCCATGGCCAGACAGGGTGGTATCGGAATCATCCACAAAAACATGTCAATCGAGGCTCAGGCCGAAGAGGTTGATAAGGTTAAGAGATCAGAGAACGGCGTTATTACCGACCCATTTTCACTTTCTCCCGAGCATACACTTGCAGATGCAGATTCTCTGATGGCGAAGTTCAGAATTTCAGGTGTTCCTATTACAGAGGGCAGAAAGCTTGTAGGAATCATCACAAACCGTGACCTTAAGTTTGAAAAAGACTTTTCCAAGAAGATCAAGGATGTAATGACAAGTGAGAACCTCATTACAGCCAAAGAGGGCATTACTCTGGAGGAGGCTAAGAGCATTCTTGCCAAGTCCAAAAAAGAGAAGCTTCCTATCGTAGATGACAATTACAATCTGGTAGGACTTATCACAATCAAGGATATTGAGAAGACTATTAAATATCCTCTTTCAGCCAAGGATGACCAGGGAAGACTTCTGTGCGGCGCAGGAGTAGGCATTTCCGCTAACTGCCTCGAGAGAGTAGCAGCCCTTGTTGATGCCAAGGTTGATGTTATTGTGCTTGATTCAGCACACGGACATTCTGAGAATGTTCTTAAGTGTCTTAGAATGATAAAAGAGAAATTCCCGGACCTTCAGGTTGTTGCAGGAAACGTAGCAACAGGCGCAGCTACAAAGGCTCTTATTGAAGCCGGAGCTGATGCTGTTAAGGTTGGTATCGGACCCGGTTCTATCTGTACAACCCGTGTGGTTGCAGGTATCGGTGTTCCTCAGATTACAGCTATCATGGACTGTTACGCAGTTGCCAAGGAGTATGGCATTCCGATCATCGCTGATGGTGGAATCAAGTACTCAGGAGATATTACAAAAGCTATCGCTGCCGGCGGAAACATCGTAATGATGGGGTCAATGTTTGCAGGCTGCGACGAGGCTCCGGGAGAGTTCGAGCTCTTCCAGGGCAGAAAATATAAAGTTTATCGTGGAATGGGATCTATCGCAGCCATGGAGAACGGTTCCAAGGATCGTTATTTCCAGGAAGATGCCAAGAAACTGGTTCCTGAGGGGGTTGAAGGCCGTGTGGCTTACAAGGGAACAGTTGAGGATACAGTTTTCCAGCTTATGGGTGGACTTCGTTCAGGTATGGGATATTGCGGATGCGGATCTATCGACGAGCTCAAGGAGAAAGGTCAGTTCATCAAGATGACATCAGCAGCTCTTCGTGAATCACATCCTCACGATATTCAGATCACAAAAGAGGCACCTAACTACAGCGTAGATAACGGCTGATAACAGGGGATAATTAACGCTTATAAATCGAAAGAAGTACTTGTAGTAACGTCCGAACTTTTTCTGAGGGGGAAAAGATGCAGGAACCGATTACACAGGCAGAACTTGAGAAGAAGATGACCACGGGCTCTTTAGAAGAAGAAAAGGGAGCCCTTGGTCATTTTGCGCTTAAAAACGGAAAAGAGATGCAGGCCTGGCAGGACAAATTCTGTGACATGTCCAAGGTCTACGCTCTATGCCTTGATGCCAATGGTAATCCCTTAAGCTCTTTTTCCGGAAATCCTCATGAAATTGAGATAATCAAGAAATATGTATCTGAGATAAGAATTCACAACATCTTTAAGAGAGTGTCAGAGAGCGAGCTGGAGGACCAGGCTGTTGAGATCACAGAGGTTCCTAACCTGCGTCTCGCAGCTGTTGCCGTAAAGCACGGCAAGGAGACATCAGCAGTCTGGATTGTCTGCGGAGTCTTTACTGACGCCCAGTATGAGGCGGAGTTCTTCCATGTTCCGCCTATCGATTCTTTCCAATATGAAATTACTGAAGACAGATTTTATAAGACTCTGGATCTCCTCAGGGATACTCTCAACATTATCCTTAAGGTTGAGAGATCTAGAACTAAAGCGGTAGTTAGAAGCGAAGAGTCCAAGCAGCAGGAGTTGGAGATGACCACCTCCTTCCACAGGGCTGAGACCATGACTGAGATCGTATCGCTTCTTGACAGCGACGACGCTATTGAATCCATTATGGTGGAGATTTTGTCCAAGCTCTGTACCTATTTGCAGATAAGCAACGGCTTCACCTGCAGGGTTCACAACAATACCCTTATGGATATCGTGGTTCAGTGGACAACTCCGGGCATCAGCAAGATGTTCTTCGAGACCACAGATCAGGAAGTATGCTGGTTCCTTGGCACGGAGAAAGCTATAGTAGTGTCCAGTGACACTCAGATGAATGCCGGAGAGCGGGAGCAGCTGGATATGCTTGGAATTAAGGCGCTGGTGGCTCTGCCAATCGTTATCAACGGAGCGCCCAGGTTCTATGCCTGCCTGACTGAGAACAGGGAAAGCCGCATCTGGTCCATAGATGACATCAAGTTCATAAGCGATGCTATCAGGGTCTTACAGAGTATTATCACCAAGAGAATACAGACCAACTCCCTCGCCAGCTCTTTTGCCTCATTGGAAGCGGTGCTGGATAATGTGGGAAGCTCAATATATGTAAGAGACATCGGCACCGGAGTGCTGCTGTTTGCTAACCGCAGTTTTAAAAAGAACTTTACAAAAGAGCTCCAGGAAAACAAGCTGATCGAGCTCTTTGAATCAAATATTCCGTCCAGGAGCCATTCCGGAAACTACGAGGTAAGCCACAAGGCCAGGGGAAAATGGTACGACGTCTACTACACAAGGATCAAGTGGGTGGACGGAAGGCCGGTTTCTCTGTGTGCTATCTATGACATCACGGAGAAAAAGCTGTATCAGAAGAGGATTGAGCAGCAGGCCTACACTGACTTCCTGACAGGCCTTTACAACAGAATGTGCTGCGAAAAGGATCTGGCAAGATATGTGGATGAGGCAAGGAATTCAGGCAAGACCGGAGCCCTTATGTATCTGGATCTGGACGACTTCAAGCACATCAATGACAGTCTCGGTCATCAGTACGGTGATGTCCTTTTGCAGGATATTTCCAAGGCCATGAGCAAGATAGACGGAATCAACAATTCCTGCTACAGAATGGGTGGCGACGAGTTCGTTATAATCATTCCGCCTGAGAACTTTGACAAGTACGACAGGATTGTCGAGGAGATAAAAAATGCCTTCGCAACGCCGTGGTATCTAAAGGACAGCGACTATTACTGCACCATGAGTATGGGCGTAGTAAAGTTCCCGGATAACGGCGACAATGTCTCCGAGCTTATAAGAAAGTCTGACGTGGCAATGTACGAAGCCAAGAAGTCAGGTAAGAACAGGATTGCCGAGTACTCAGACAATATCGATGCTTCTTCTATCCACAGACTGGATCTTGAGAAGAATATGTATGACGCCATTGGCAAGAGCTGTGAGGAGTTCGAGGTTTACTTCCAGCCAATCATTACTCAGGATGTTAAGGGCAGGAGAGGCAAGAACAAGAAGTATCATGTTGGCGCTGAGGCACTTGTCAGATGGAACAGCGGAAATCTGGGCTTCCTTAGTCCTGATGAGTTTGTGCCGCTGGCTGAGTACCTGGGACTCATAACTCCTATCGGAAACCACGTTCTCAAAAAAGCCTGCGAGTGCTGCAGACAGTGGAACGAATCCGGCGTTGGTGAATTCTGTGTTGGCGTAAACTTCTCTGTTGTGCAGATCATGCAGAATGATATCGTGGATGTGATAAAGCAGAACATTGAAGAGAACCATATAAAGCCGGAATGGCTTATCATCGAGCTTACAGAGCGCCTTGCAATCAATGACCTGGCAAGGACAAAGCAGACTCTTCTTGATATCAAGGCTCTTGGCGTAAGGCTTGCGCTTGATGATTTCGGAACAGGATACACGGCTATCAGCAGTATCAGAGCCCTTCCTTTCGACATCATCAAGATCGATAAGGACTTTATCAGCGATATTGAGACCAGCGATTATTCCAAGGCCTTCGTAAGGACCATGGTTCAGCTGGGCAAGACTATTGGCGCTGATATCTGCGTTGAGGGTATCGAGACCAAGGAGCAGCTGGATGCCATCAATGGCATGGAAGTTAAGTTCGTTCAGGGTTATTTCTACGACAAACCGCTTCGCCGTGCGGCTTTTGAGGAAAGGTACGTTTATAATCAGTACCCGAAATAAGTTATAATTTTTATTTTATAATATGTATCTACTGAATATGGTATACTATTTATGTCACTATTAATGGGATCTAATGTATGTGATTAGATGAGGTATAGTTATGGCTGGTGGTATTTTTTCTGGACTTGAGAAACTAGGGCTTGGAAACATAGGTGGCGGAAACCTCTTTGAGGATCCCAAGAAAAAAGAGGCAGCTGCCAAGCAGGAAGTGCCTCAAAAGAAATTGTCCCTTGTAAATGAAGAAGACTATCTTTTTGATAAAAAATATAAATGTCCGGTCTGTGATAAGGAGTTCGAAGCTAAAACTGTAAGAACAGGTAAGGTGCGCATGAAGAATGTGGATCTGGACCTTCGCCCTGACTACGACGAGCTGGATCAGAACAAATACGATGTTATTGCGTGTCCTGACTGTGGTTATGCAGCACTTGGCCGCTATTTCCCTACGCTTAACAAGTATCAGATCGATGATATCCGCGTTAAGATCAGCATGAACTACAAGAAGATTGAGCAGTCCGGACCAATCTATTCCTATGACTACGCCAAGAGCCTGTATCAGCTGGCCCTTGCTAATGCAGTGGTAAAAAAAGCTAAGAACAGCGAGAAGGCTTACATCTGCCTGAAGACTGCATGGGTAATCAGAGGTGAGACCCAAAGGCTGGATCCTTCCGAAGAAGGCTATGATGAAAAGAAGGCAGCCAACGATGCTCAGGAAAAAGAGCTGCTGACCAATGCACTTAACGGATTTGTTATGGCGAGGCAGTCTGAGGAATTCCCTATTGCAGGAATGGATGCTTCGACATTGGACTATCTGGTTGCAGCCCTTGCTGTTGAGACAGGTGACTACGACACAGCCAGCAAGATGGTATCAGAGCTGCTCACTTCCAGAGTTGCCAATAGCCGTATCAAAGACAAGGCTCGTAACCTGAAGGATATTATCACTGAGAAAAAGGGTGGCGAGTAAATCGACGCATAATAAAAGCGAACCGGAAACGGTTCGCTTTTTTAATGTCGTGATTTATTTCTCGTCGTTGAAGAACTCCTCGGATTTAGCTGGCTCTTCGGATGAAGTCTTGGCTTCGTCAAGAGAGTCCTCAGTTTTGGAATCAGCGTCTGACTCCGGAGTGGTGATATCAACATATTTGCGGGATCCGAATTTGATTTCCGGTGTATCCTCGTCTTCGTCCTCGAAATCATCGAACTCATCGAAATCGTCATCATCGAACTCGTCGGCGATGGCCTCGTCTCTCTTGGATAAATAGTAGTATACGCCTGCTGCAGCTGCTCCAACGGTAGCGCAGAATAAGATAAACTTTCCGAATCCATTATTCTTGGACATAAGTTGCCTCCCCATTATGAACACATATGATTTTGTGCAAATTAAGTGTACATCCTATATTTTAATACAAATAATGTTTAAATAAAAGTGTATTGGCGCATGAAATGTTTATAAATGAATTTTTTTGGCCGAGGGGCTTGTATTAAAAGTTTATAAATAACGGAAAAACGTTTGAAGAAGCATTGTAAAAATGATATATTTTAATAGACTACTATGGTCAATTGCACACTACAGGAAGACTTGAAGGATGAATGAAAAATTTTTTGAACTAAAAAAAGAAAAGCAGGATAGGATGATAAACGCAGCCCTGCTGGTTTTTTCCAAATATGGATACTACCACGCAAGCACTGACGAGATCGTGAAGGAGGCCAACATAAGCAAGGGTCTCTTGTTCCACTATTTTGGAAGTAAGATCGGCATGTATGCGTTTTTGTATGACTATGCCACAAGAAGCGCTGCGCTGGAGTTCACAACAAATGTTGAGAAGAACGAGACGGATTATTTTGAGCTATACCATCAGGTGCTTTCGGCGAAGGCTGCATCAATGGCCCAGTATCCGTATATATTTCTTTTCCTGAAAAAGGCAGATGAGGAGACTCAGCCGGAAGCTGTGGCAGAGATCAGCGAGCGCCGGGAGAAGTTTCAGAGGATAATGGAGGCCCTAAGGGAAAGAGCAGACATCACCAAATTCATGCAGGGCGTGGATTACAGGAAGATCGGAGAGGTGCTGGATTTCACCGTTGACGGAATCATGGAGAGAAGTTTAAAGAGCGGAAACTTCAGAGCAGATCTGTTTTTGGAGGAAGCCGGTGAGTACGTGGATATGATAAGGGATATGTCAACAGTCGGAGTCGGGCTGAAGATATAAATAATTCAGATTGATGCTGGAATTATTATGAATAATTTAGGAGGCGACAAATGAGTAGATTCTTAGTAGCAGGTGTAACACAGATTGAGACTATTGTCAGAGTAGACAAGATTCCGGTTAGTTACGCACCACTGACAAGTCAGAACGACAGCATTTTCACCGCAATGGGCGGCGATGCGTACAATGAATCTCTGGCTTTGGCGTGGCTGGGCGATGATGTGACATTTATGTCAATCGTGGGAAGAAATCAGGATCTTAGTTTGATCAACCCGCCTGATCGCAAGATCACTCTTTCGACTGAGTACATTATTCCTCAGATGAACGAGACTCCTACTGAGGTTGTTCTTTACGACAAGAACAGAAAGCAGCAGATTTTTGAGGATATCAAGGACCTTAGAGAAAATGTGTATGACATGAATGTGGTTGCACCTGTGGCTATGAGCTGCGACATGATGGTCCTTGCAAATGCCAATTTCTGCAGACCTTTTGCCAAGGCTGCCAAGGAGTATGGCAAGCCGATTGCTGTTAACATCAGAAACTATAACCCTGAGAAGGAAAAATATAACACCGATTTCCTGGAGCCGGCGAAGGTTCTTTACTTCAGTGATGATACATTGACAGAGGATCCGTATGACTTCATCGACAGAATGGCAAGCACCTACGGCACAGAGATCATCATTCTCGGACAGGGCAGCGAAGGTCTGATAATCTTCGATAAGACCAAGGATATCAGGGCTCATTACAAGACCGTTAAGACCAACGAGGTTGTAAATACAATCGGTGCCGGTAATGCTCTCTTTGCTTGCTTCCTCCACTATTACATGGAGACAGGAGACAGCGTAAATGCCATAAAGAATGCGCTCTTGTTTGCATCCTACAAGATTGGATATATGGGAACTTCAAACGGATTCATGACCACAGATCAGCTTGAACAGTGGAGAAACATCATCTGGGGTATCAAGAAGAGCGAGTTTGACCAGCTTTCCGGGAAATAAGCTGCAGAGTGATTTCCCGCTTGTACTAGAACATTAATTGTGCTAGAGTAAGTGTGTCGGAAACGTTACCGGGAACGTGAATGATTTCCGGAAACTTTTTTAACCAGAGAGGAATTTGAAATGGCAAACACTACGAAAAAACAGACAAGAGCTTGTGGAGTTCTTTTCCCGATTTTCTCATTACCGTCAGAGTATGGAATCGGAACTTTCTCCAAGGAAGCTTATGACTTTGTGGACTTTTTGGACAAGGCAGGCCAGAGCTACTGGCAGATTCTGCCCCTTGGCCCAACCAGCTACGGCGATTCTCCATATCAGTCTTTTTCTACTTTCGCAGGAAACCCATATTTTATCGATATACAGCAGCTTATTGATGAAGGCCTTTTGACTAAGGCTGAAGCTGACAAATATGATTTTGGCGGCGCTGACGAGTATATAGATTATGAGAAGCAGTACCGTTCAAGGTTTAAGCTCCTTAAGACTGCTTTCGAGAACGTATACAAGTCCAAGAAGGCAAAAGAAATAGAAAAGGAATTCGAGGCTTTCAAGAAGAAGCGCGAGAATGACTGGCTCAAGGACTATGCTCTTTTCATGGCGCTTAAGAATGCCAGCGGCGGAAGAGCATGGAATACTTGGGAAGACGGCGTGCGCCTCAGAAAGCCCAAGGCTATGAAGGAGGCTTTTGCCAAGTATGCTGATGAAGTGGAATTCTACAGCTTTTTACAGTATGTGTTCCAGAAACAGTGGATAAAGCTCAAGGCATATGCCAACAGCAAGGGCATAGATATCATCGGCGATATCCCGATCTACGTTGCTTTCGACAGCGCAGATACATGGGCTAATCCTGAGTTGTTCCAGCTGGACAAGAACAATGTGCCTATCGACGTGGCAGGATGCCCGCCTGATGCTTTCAGTGCAACAGGACAGCTTTGGGGCAATCCTCTCTACAGATGGGATTATCACAAGAAGACAGGTTACAAGTGGTGGATGAAGAGAATCGCTCAGTGCTACAAGCTTTACGATGTTGTCAGGATTGACCACTTCAGAGGCTTTGATGAGTATTACGCAATACCATATGGAAATGCCACAGCAGAGATCGGCGAATGGCGCAAGGGTCCGGGCATTGATCTCTTTAACACCATGAAGAAGGAGCTGGGCGAGAAGAGAGTCATCGCTGAGGATCTGGGCTTCCTTACTCCTTCAGTTATTAAGCTTGTTCAGAAGACAGGCTTCCCGGGCATGAAGATTTTACAGTTTGCCTTTGATTCAAGGGAAGAGAGCGACTATCTGCCGCACAACTATACCAAGAACTGCATCGTTTACACCGGAACACACGACAACGAGACCACCTACGGATGGTTCAAGCAGCTTCCTAAGGCTGACAAGAAGTTCGCAAAAGAGTACCTTGGAATCCATTATGCTAAGGACGCAGTCTGGGCTTGCATCAGATCTGCTTTTGCAAGTGTTTCCGATACAGCGATTATTCCAATGCAGGACTATCTTGAACTGGACAAATATGCTAGAATTAATACTCCATCAACCCTTGGCGGTAACTGGGTTTGGAGAATGAAGAAGGATGCGCTTTCCGATGAGCTCTGTGCGAAGATGAGAGACTTTGCAAGGATTTACGGAAGGCTCAAATAAGTAAAAATGGCAGAGATAACGATAAAAGAAATTGCAAAGAGATGCGGAGTTGGCGTAAGCACGGTGTCAAGAGCGATCAATGATCATTCTGACATCAACCCCGAGACCAAGAAACGCATAATGGAGGCAATCCGGGAAACCGGGTACATCCCCAATAACAGTGCAAGAAATCTTAAGAGAATAGACGCAAAATGCATTGGTGTGCTGGTTAGAGGTATTACAAACCCGTTCTTTGCACCCATGATCGAGCTTATCGAGCAGGAGACTGAGAAGAAGGGCTATGCGCTGGTCTTGAGGCACGTTGAGGCTTACGAGAACGAGGTTGATGTGGCTCTTGAGCTGGAAAAAGAGAAGAGGCTACGCGGTATTATCTTCCTGGGCGGTAGCAGCCGCCATCCGGCTGATAAGATGAAGCAGCTTAATGTTCCTGTAATCTTTGCGACTATCGGATCAGATATCTCCGATGATTTCAGCAGGAATTCCTATTCCACCGTATCCGTGGACGATGCCCTGGAGAGCCGTAAGATGATGGAATATCTCATCGGTCTGGGACACAAGAAGATAGCCATACTTACTGAGGCCAATGATGAGCCGTCAGTAGTTAAGCTCCGCCTTGACGGATATATGGATGCCCTTAAGATGCATAACATCAAGGTGGACAAGAGCCTTATCAAGTACGTTGATAAGAGGATCTACACCATGAAAAACGGTTACGAGACCACGAAGGAGCTGATAGAGTCCGGCGCCAAGTTTACAGCTTTGTACTGTATCTCCGACGTGCTGGCTATAGGTGCCCTACGTGCTCTTGCTGATGCGGGGATTCGTGTTCCCGAGGATGTCAGTGTTGCGGGCTTCGACGGTCAGGAATTTGCTGAGTACAGTATTCCGCGCCTTACCACGATCAAGCAGCCACTGAGGGACATTTCCGAGGAGACCATGAGGTTGTTGTTTGATCTTATTGAGGAGAAGCGCGGACACAAGCACCTGATTTTCCCGGGTGAGCTTGTGGTGGCCGAATCTACCGGTAAGGCAAGAAAGTGAGGGCTGCGCAGGCGACCTGCGAAACGGATTTTGTTTATAGGCAAGTGTCCGGAAGATTTATGAATTGAAATATGGACACTTGGGAATCGACGAATGTGGTTCTCAAGTGTCTTTTTGACAAATTGGAGAGTAGGAAAGGATTAGGAGGACGATATGGCAAGGACAGCGATTTTTTTGGCAGAAGGATTTGAAGAGATTGAGGCACTGACAGTGGTGGATCTTCTGCGCCGTGCAGGGATTGAGATTTCCACAGTATCAATAACAGGGAAAAAGAATGTTACAGGCTCCCATCAGATCACTGTGGATGCGGACGTGCTTATAGAGAATCTGAATTTTGACACCGTCGACATGCTGATATTGCCGGGCGGAATGCCGGGAACAACCAATCTTGGACAGTGCAAGACACTTACAGACAAGATCAAAGAGTTCGACGAGAAGGAAAAGATGCTCTGCGCTATCTGCGCTGCACCTACAGTCTATGGCAAGCTCGGACTCCTTGAGGGCAAAAAAGCCTGCTGCTTCCCGGGACGCGAAGGCGACCTTATTGGCGCCGATGTTCAGACCACATCTGTGACCAAGGACGGACACTTCATCACCAGCCGAGGCATGGGTACAGCCATCGACTTCGGTCTTGCCATCATCGAGCACTACCAGGGCAAAGAAGCTGCGGATGAAATGGGACGCAAGATCGTGTACAAGGTGTGATGTGTTCAATAATTCAGCAATTAATGTATAATTAATAGTGAGCGATTTGAGGAATTCATGGGAATAGAAATAGAAAAGAAATTTTTGACGAAGGAAGTTCCTTTTGACCTTAGCTCTTTTCCCTGCCATGAGATAGAGCAGGGGTACCTGAATGTGCATCCGGCGGTAAGAATCCGCAAGGAGGATGACACCTTCTACATGACCTACAAGGCCACCAAAGAGAACTACGATGGCATAGGCAAGACAGAGTACAACATGGAGCTGGACGAGGAGTCATACAGGCACCTCAGAACCAAGGTTGATGGGAACATAATCACGAAAAAGAGATACATAATCCCAATAAACGACGACGCCTTCGATGGAGAGTACCTGGCACAGCATAAAGAGTTGGGCAGAGCCATTGAAACAGGCGAGATCAAGATAGAGCTGGATGTTTTCGAGGGAGTTTTCGCGGGAAGAATCCTGGCGGAGGTTGAATTTCCGGACGAGGATGCTGCGGCAAATTACCGCATGGCAGACTGGTTCCTTGAGGACGTTACGGGCGATACCCGTTACAGTAATTCGCAGATGAGCCGCGAGCAGCTGTGATCAGCCCCATAAGAAACAGGGCAATCAATGCAACGGGCGCCGGACCATCAGCTCCGGAAGAAACTATACAGCAGAGGTGCGTAGCGATAGGCGATGCTGTGAAGATTCTTTTTCTTCATGGGGAGCGTCTTGAGCAGGGCCTGAAGCTGCCTGATCTGCGAAACAACAGTCTTGTCACCGCTGCGATAGCTTTGAAGCGCACGGAACATGCTGTAATCGATGATGGAAGTATAGCTCTCGTTCACATAGTCGGCCTTTACGTGCTGTCTGATTCGGTCGAAGGCCGGAGCATAGATAAACTGCCCATCCACGAACATGGGGCGGGAAACAGTGACAGAACTTGAATTTTGGATATAGTGATAGAGCGGAGCCTTAACATAAGCGAATTTCAGATTGCTGCGGGAAAAGAGCCTTGACTGGAACAGAAGGTCCTCACACATGGAGATGTCTTCGTCCAGAGGGAAATCCTTGAGAAGGCTAGTTCTGAAAAGCCTGTTGAAGAGAAAGCCCCGGACATTGTCATCGGTAAACATGCAGTGGAGAACATCATCTGACTGCAGTACATCGAAGTCCCTGGAAAAATAGGGAGTTACCACGTCGTCTTTGTGGGTGAAATATCCGCAGATACAGCCGTCGTAAGAATCATCGGCAAGTGAATCTGCCATGAGCTCGTACATGTTGGGCTCGATGTAGTCATCGGAATCGAGAAAACTTATAAAATCACCGGTAGCCAACGAAATTCCAAGGTTTCTGGAGGCTGAGACGCCGGAATGTTCTTTTTTTACATATTTGATAAAACTGTGCCTGTCAGAGTAATCCCTGATCACATCGGCGGAATTATCGGTAGAACCGTCGTCGATAAGCAGGATTTCTGAAGGCATATAAGTAGAAGAGAGGATGCTGTCCAGCATTCTCCCGATACAGGATGCACTATTGAAAAACGGAATGATAACAGATATACTCTTCTTCATGTCTTAATTATAGTTGGAATAAGCACTGATAGCAATAAAGGAGCGCTATGGGAGAGACGTTCATCCCCAAGAAAATTCATTATTTCTGGTTTGGCGGCGGAGAGAAGAACGCCAAGGTGAAAAAGTGCATAAACAGCTGGAAGAAGTACTGTCCGGACTATGAGATCATCGAATGGAACGAGAATAACTACGATATAAAGAAACATCCATTCATGATGAAAGCCTATGAGGACAGAAAATGGGCCTTTGTATCGGACTATGCTAGGCTCGATGTGCTTTATGAAAACGGCGGAATTTATCTGGACACAGATGTTGAACTGATAAAAAACTTTGACGAGCTTCTTGAGAACCATGCATACATCGGGTTTGAGAGAGAGGATCTTATCGGCGATGGACAGGGCTTTGGCGGCGAGAAGGGATTCCCGATCTTCAAGGAGATGATGGATGTCTACAACGGCCTTGAGGAGTACATTGAGAGCCCCAAGCTCAGGACCCAGGTTCTGAAGGAGCATGGACTAAGGCTTGACGGCAGCAGGCAGAATGTGGACGGGATGGAGATTTATCCCATCGACTTCTTTTGCCCCAAGAATTACAAGACGGGACGGATTCAGATCACGCCTAACACCATGTCCATTCATCATTTTGAAGCCAGCTGGCATCCTAAGGGCGGCAAGAAATACTTACATCTGATGCGATTTCTTAATATCCTCCTGGGAGAAAGAAGCGGCGAAGTAGCATTTGGCAAGATAATCAGGTTCAAAGATTCCTTAAAGGGCAAAAAAGAATGAGTTCTGAGCTTATTTCAGTAATCATACCGGTTTACAATGTTGAGGCGTATCTAAAAGAGTGCGCTGCATCCATAATGGGACAGACCTACGAGAACTTCGAAGCTATCGTTGTCGATGATGGTTCAACTGATTCAAGCGGCACATTATGCGATGCGCTGGAAGGCCTTGACCACAGGTTCAGGGTTATACATCAGAAGAACAAAGGTCTTTCCGGCGCCAGGAACACGGGACTTGCGCAGGCCAAGGGAGACTACATCTGCTTTGTCGATTCGGATGACATGGTCAGCCCCAATTACCTGGCTGAGATGTTGGACGCGATAAAGGCAGGCAAGGCAGACATGGCTATCTGCGATGTTGAATCTACCAAGCTCTGCGAACCGGCATATGATATTAAGGAAAGCTGCATACTCCGGCCGTCTGTTTGCAGAGAGTGGCTTGAGGATCCTGATTCCAGAGAGTACGTGCTCATGGTAGTTGCCTGGAACAAACTCTATTCAAAAGAACTTCTGAAGGGATACAGTTTCGTGGAAGGCAAATGGCACGAGGATGAATTTGCCATCAATCAGATCATTTATAAGTTAAACAGAGCTGTCTTTGTACCTAAAAAGTTATATAAATACCGTGATAACGTGGAAGGTATCACCGGAGAGAGCAATAAGTATAATTCCAAGCACATGGATGTCTTTGATGCTTATAAGGAAAGAGTAGATATTGCGATTGAAAATAAGGACAGAGATTTTGCAAATATAACTCTTCGAAATACTTTATATAAATTAACGGTATTGTATTTCAAAAATTCTAATAAGGCGTTAGAATATAAAAAAAGTTTCCGCGATATTTTTGATAATTACAATCGATATCTAGATAAGAAACAGCGCCTTAAATATCGGATGTTTATTAAGTTTCCCCGTGCTTACGGCAAAATTTTTAATCTGATATAGTTAACAGTTTTGAAATAAATTTTAATTTTTACAAAAAAAGTTTGTTTTTTCATATTGCTTTTTATTAACTAATTGAATATACTTATCCTTGCAAAAAAAATTCACAATTTGTTTATAAAAATTTTATAAAGTTACTTTTGTGGTTCGATGTGGGGGCGAACGACTTGTGTTGTCAAAATATTGGGGAATATTAAGACTTAATTTTCTGGCGAATGGAGTTTGTGTTTTATGAATCGTTCGAATACTTCTGCATCATTTGATATTGTACATGTGATACTGGACATAATTATTCTTGCAGTATCTTTTTTATTGTCAGCGCTTATCTTCGGTAAGAATGTTGATCCTGAAGAGTGGAGAGCAATTATCTCTATCTATGTTGTCGGATCTGTTATTTTCTTAATGAATAACAGGACGTCACAAATCTATAACAATACCCTGTTTTTCTATGTAGATAGAATTATAAGAAGAGAGACCCTGTCTTTTTTTATTGCGGTTTTATGCGGTGAGATTATCTATTACAACTGCATCAATGACAGCAATTTTGGCTCGACATTTTTCTGGGGCCTTCTTGTTGTGAGTTATATACTTATTCTCTTCGAAATTCTCATATTCCAGAGACTTATCGACATTATTATTAAGAGAAAACATGTGCCGAGGGTTGCTTATGTTGGAAGTAAGGATTCTTACAACAAATTCCGTTACTTCTTTAATAAGACACCTCTCATTGTTAACGAGATTGGATATATCAGCTACGATGATGACGATTCCATCGAGTACATTGGTAAGCTTTCAGATCTCGAGGAACTCATCAGAAAGTACAATATTGACCAGGTATTCATCATGCAGAAGCGAGACATGGATATCGCATATATTCAGAAGTACATCGACCTTTGCATTGAGATGGGTGTAACATGCAGAGTTGTGGTTGATATCTTCAGACGCAGAAGATGCTATTCATATAACAGTAGTGTTGGAACATATCCTGTTCTTACATATCATACAGTTACACTTAATAACTGGGAGACAGTTCTCAAGAGAGCATTTGATATTGTCTTTGCTCTGTTTGCAATAATCGTTACTTCTCCTATCATGCTCATTACTGCTATTGCGATCAAGCTTGATTCCAAGGGACCGGCTATCTTCAAGCAGGTAAGAGTCGGCAAGAACGGAAGACACTTCAAGATCTGGAAGTTCAGGAGCATGGTTCAGGATGCCGAAGAACTTAAGAACGACCTTCTTGAGATGAATGAAGTTAAAGACGGAATGATGTTCAAGATGGAGGATGACCCTAGAATCACTAAGGTCGGCAAGTTCATCAGAAAGACAAGTATCGATGAGCTTCCTCAGTTCTTTAACGTGCTTGCAGGTTCAATGAGCGTTGTTGGTACAAGACCACCGACACTTGATGAGGTTGAGAAATATTCTACACATCAGTGGAGAAGAATCAGTATCAAACCGGGTATTACAGGTATGTGGCAGGCAAACGGCCGCAGCAGCATCAAGGATTTCAATGACGTAGTAGAGCTTGATGTTGAGTATATTGATAATTGGAGCCCGCTGCTTGATATCGAGATTATCTTTAAGACAATCTCAGAAGTAGTTATGCGTAAGAATTCCTACTGATCAGGAGACAGGTTGATTATATGAAAATTGCGATGATAGGTCACAAAAGAATACCATCGAGAGAGGGTGGCGTTGAGATCGTTGTAGAAGAACTCTCCAGCCGTCTCGTGAAAATGGGTCATACCGTTACTGTTTATAACCGTAAGGGTAAAAATGTTGCGGATAAAAATGCAGATAAGGAAGCCCATAAGCTTAAGAGATATAAGGGCATCAAGATTGTTAATGTTCCTACTCCGGACAAGAAGTCCTTAAATGCTATTGTATATTCGTTCCTTGCAACAATTATTGCAGTACTTTCTAACCACGATGTAATTCATTACCACGCTGAGGGACCATGCTCAATGCTTGTTATTCCTCATTTCTTTGGAATCAGAACCGTTGCTACAATCCACGGTCTTGACTGGCAGAGAGCAAAGTGGGGCGGATTTGCTACAAAGTTCCTTCTTTTCGGTGAGAAAATGGCTGCTAAATATGCGGATGAGGTTATAGTTCTTTCCCGTAATGTTCAGCAGTACTTTAAGGATAAATACAACAGAGAGACAATTTACATTCCTAACGGTGTTAACAAGACAGAGTTCTTGCCGGCAGACAGGATCACAAGGAAGTTTGGTCTTGAGAAGGACAAGTATATTCTTTACCTTGGAAGACTTGTTCCTGAGAAAGGTATCACATATCTTATCGATGCTTTCTCAACTATCGACACAGATATGAAGCTGGTTATTGCCGGCGGCGGAAGCCATTCCGATGAGTTTGTCACACAGCTCAACGAGAAGACCAAGAAGGACAAGAGAATCATCATGACAGGTTTCGTGCAGGGTAATACTCTGGCCGAGCTTTTCAGTAACTGTTTCCTCTATGTTCTTCCAAGTGATATCGAGGGAATGCCTATAAGTCTTCTTGAGGCCATGAGCTTTGGAAGAAAGTGCCTTGCCAGTGATATTCCCGAGAACACTGAGGCCTGCAAGGAGTACGCACAGTACTTCAAGAAGTCAGATGTTACAAGCCTTGCCAATAAGCTTCAGGAGATCATCCTCAATCCTGATATCTATCACAGCCAGGATGAGATCATGGATTACTGCTACAACAGATTTGACTGGAATAAGGTTACAGGCGCCAGCGCCAAGCTTTACATCGATACAATTCTTAATGTAGAGAGAATAGATAACGTATAATATTAGATTTTAAGAGGCGAGCTTTATGCTCGCCTTTTTTGCGCCTCCGGCCGCCTTACGATGCCTGCCGACGGAGGCGGAGACCGCTAAAGTGAAAAAAGTGTGGAAATGTGGGCGCACTTGTGATATAATCTGTAAGCGATTGTGCCTAAATGGGCATAAATAGTACTGTTTGTTAAACAGACAGTTCGTATTTTATATAAAGATTTTTATATTTAGGAGGACACAAGGTAACATGAGCGTAACAGTTGAGAAGCTCGAGAAGAGCATGGCTAAGCTTAAGATTACAGTACCTGCAGAGCAGCTTGAGAAGGCTATCCAGAATGCTTACAACAAGAACAAGGGCAAGATTCAGATCCCTGGTTTCCGTAAGGGTAAGGCTCCTCGCAAGATGATCGAGCAGATGTATGGCAAGGAAGTATTTTATGAGGATGCAGCAAATGAGCTCATCGAGTCAGAGTACCCGGGCGCTGTAACAGAGTGCGGAGAGGATGTTGTATCTTCACCTAAGATTGATGTTGAACAGCTTGAGGCAGGTAAGGACTTTATCTTTACTGCTGAGGTAGCACTTAAGCCACCGGTTAAGCTTGGTAAATATAAGGGCGTTGAGGTTCCTAAGATGGACATCGATGTTACAGACGAGGATGTTGACGCTGAGATCGACAAGCAGAGAAATACAAACGCAAGAACAATTGAAGTTACAGACAGAGCTGTAGCTATGAACGATATCGTAACTCTTGATTTCGAGGGATTCGTTGATGGTAAGGCTTTCCAGGGCGGTAAGGGAACAGACTATCCTCTTACAATCGGTTCAGGTGCTTTCATTCCTGGATTCGAGGAGCA
>JAEEGL010146877.1_pt1 | contig 19985 bp, 23 predicted proteins | sample 9134231 | NCBI WGS metagenome assembly JAEEGL01 (sample SAMN16246548, study PRJNA631951) | gut metagenome | biome: gut microbiome; feature: rumen; material: fiber-attached | host: Bos | place: Iran: Karaj | collected 2018-10
CAACATGAAGCAGGTTCGCGACCTGTTGTGTCTCCGTTAATTCACCTATTGTCAAACATTTAAAGAAGTAAGAACTATGCCAAGATCAGTTAATCACCTTGCATCACGCGCAAAACGTAAAAGAATTCTGAAACTCACTCGCGGGTACTTTGGTGCCCGCAAGAATGTTTGGACAGTAGCCAAGAATACCTGGGAGAAGGGTCTGACCTACGCCTATCGCGATCGTAAGAACAAGAAGCGCACCTTCCGTGCCCTGTGGATCCAGCGTATCAATGCTGCCGCTCGACAGGAGGGTATGAGCTACTCAGTACTTATGGGTAAGCTGGCCCAGGCTGGTATCGAGATTAACCGTAAGGTGCTCGCCGACCTCGCCCTGAACAACCCTGAGGCTTTCAAGGCCATCGTTGCTAAGGTGAAGTAATCGCGTGACAGTACAGTCTAAAGTAACGGGTTAGCCCTTCCGGCCGACCCGTTTTTTTGTCTTGACCAATGATACTTCCAAGAAAAGATGCGGGTTTTCCTAGAAAAGTGAGCTTTTTACTTGGTTTTTTGCTGGTATAGTTGTACCTTTGCAGCATGGAAATAAAGCAAGCTGAGTTTTCTCTGTCAGCCCCGATGGTGACGATGTGCCCGAAGGACACGAAACCCGAGTATGCCTTTATAGGAAGGTCGAACGTGGGTAAGTCAAGCCTGATTAATATGCTGACGAACAACAAGAAGCTGGCGAAGACTTCGTCGACGCCGGGTAAGACGTTACTTATCAATCACTTCATCATCAATAGGGAGTGGTATTTGGTAGACTTGCCGGGCTATGGCTATGCCAAACGGTCGAAGAAGGAAGTGGACAGGCTGGACCAGATGATTCGCGGCTACATACTGCAGAGGGAGCAGCTGGTGAACGTCTTCGTACTGGTGGACATTCGTCTGGAACCGCAGAAGATAGACCTGGAGTTCATAGAGTGGCTGGGGATGTCGGGTGTTCCGTTCTCGATAGTCTTTACCAAGGCCGATAAGCTGACCGCGAATAAGGCACGCCAGGCGATGGAGACTTATAGGCAAAAGCTTTCTGAGACATGGGAGGAAATGCCGCCGATGTTCCTGACTTCTGCGGAGAAGAAGGAGGGCCGGGACGAAGTGCTAAACTATATTGAGCAGATTAATGGTTCCCTATCTTGACGTACAACACCTGTCAAAGTCGTTCGGTGCCTTGCAGCTGTTCAGCGACATCAGCTTCTCCATTGGCGAAGGCCAGAAGGTAGGGCTGATAGCCAGGAACGGCACGGGAAAGTCGACACTGCTCTCCATCTTGGCAGGAAAGGAGGGCTACGACACTGGTAGCATCGTGTTCCGACGCGACCTGAAGGTGGGGTTCTTGGAGCAGTCGCCGGCATTCGACCCTGACGAGACAGTGCTTGATGCGTGTTTCAACCACAAGGGTGAGGATGAGAAGGTGCTGAAGGCCAAACAGGTGCTGACGCAACTGAAGATTCGCGACATGCAGCAGAAGATGGGACAGCTCTCAGGCGGACAGCAGAAGCGCGTGGCGCTGGCTAACGTGTTGCTCACAGAGCCTGACCTGCTGATACTCGATGAGCCTACGAACCACTTGGATTTGGAGATGATAGAGTGGTTGGAGGGCTTCCTGGGACGTAGCTACCGCACCTTGCTGATGGTGACGCACGACCGTTTCTTCCTGGACCGTGTTTGTACCGTCATTCTGGAGTTAGATGACCAGACCATCTATACCTACCGGGGTAACTATGCATACTATCTGGAGAAGCGTCAGGAACGCATAGATAACAAGCGGGCGGAGATAGCCCGCGCCAATAATCTCTATCGAACGGAGCTGGAGTGGATGAGGCGAATGCCACAGGCCCGCGGCCATAAGGCGAAGTACCGGGAGGATGCCTTCTATGAGTTGGAGAAGGTGGCTAAGCAGCGCCTGGAGGAACGTCAGATTCGTCTGAAGGCTTCAAACGTTTACATTGGTTCAAAAATCTTTGAGTGCCAGTACATATCTAAGGCCTTCGGACAAATGAAAGACGGAGAAGGTGATTTGAGCCATGAAGGCGTTGTGATATTAAAGAACTTCTATTACAACTTCTCACGCTTTGAGAAGATGGGCATCGTGGGTAATAACGGTACCGGCAAGTCGACGTTCATCAAGATGCTGCTGGGCGAGGAGCCTATCGACGAGGGACGTATCATCGTGGGCGACACGGTGCGCTTCGGATACTTCTCGCAAGAAGGCTTGCAGTTCAATGAACAGCAGAAGGTGATAGACGTTATTCGCGATATTGCCGAATATGTTGATTTAGGTGGCGGGAAGAAATTGTCTGCATCGCAGCTGTTGCAGCATTTCCTGTTTACCAACGAGCAACAGTATAACTACGTCTATAAGCTGAGTGGCGGTGAGCGCCGCAAGCTTTACCTCTGTAGCGTATTGATGCGACAGCCTAACTTCTTGGTTCTCGACGAGCCCACGAACGACCTTGATATTGTGACGCTGCAGATTCTGGAGGAGTATCTGCAGGACTTCCCTGGCTGTGTCATCGTGGTCTCGCATGACCGTTACTTTATGGATAAGGTAGTAGACCATCTGTTGGTGTTCAAAGGGCAGGGAGAGGTTAAGGACTTTCCCGGCAACTATACGCAATACCGTGAGTGGGAGAAGATGGAAGAAGGCCGGAGTAATCAGGATATTCAGAATAGTCAGAACAATAAGCCAGCCAAGTCTGCCTATCGCCATGATGATCGGCGCCGCTTGTCGTTTAAGGAGAAGCGTGAGATGGAGCAGCTGGAAAGGGACATTGCCGCCCTGGAGACTGAACAGAAGAAGATAGAGGCAGCGTTGTGTGGGGGGATAACCTCAGTTGACGAGATTACTACTTTGAGCAAGCGCCTGCCTGTGCTGAAGGACGAACTGGACGAGAAGTCGATGCGCTGGCTGGAACTGAGCGAGGTTGAAGACTAAACATTAAAGATTAAACATTAAAGATTAAACGTATATAGTAAGAGTGGTACAGCAACAATATCCATCTGAAGTGCTGGAGCGGGCTGTGAAGGAATTTGCAAAGCTACCGGGCATAGGGCGCAAGACGGCACTGCGGCTTGTACTGAACCTGCTGCGGCGCGACAGTGACGAGGTGGCTCAGTTTGCTGATGCTATAGGCAGGCTGAAGAAGGAAGTCCACTACTGTCACTTTTGCCACAACATCAGCGACAGCGACGTGTGTCCTATCTGCGGAGATCCCAGGCGAGACACACAAACCATTTGTGTGGTGGAGAACATCCAGGACGTGATAGCCGTCGAGAACACTCAGCAGTACAAGGGTCTCTATCATGTTCTTGGTGGTGTCATTTCGCCGATGGACGGCATAGGCCCTTCTGACCTTGAGATTGACTCGCTGGTGGAGCGCGTTCAAAAGGGTGGAGTCGGGGAAGTAATCCTGGCTCTTAGCAGTACGATGGAGGGAGACACTACCAACTTCTACATCTTCCGCAAGTTAGCCCCGTTTACTGATGTCAGACTGAGCATCATAGCCCGAGGTATCAGCGTGGGTAATGAACTTGAGTATACCGATGAGGTGACGTTGGGACGGTCAATATTGAACAGGACACCCTTTGAAGGTAAATGAATAATAAGAAATGAACGATGAATAACGAAACAGTATTATTTCTTTTGACCACTGTGATGGAGTTGGGAACACTGGTGTGTGCCTATCTGGGGCTGCGCTTGTTTAAGCACAACAAGTGGCTGCGTATGGCACTGATAGTGGTCCCCTTGCTGCTTAACACTATATTTTATTTGTACTATCGCACGACCCCCTTCTTCTATTTGGGCGTCTTGCTGCTCATCTGTATTCCCTTCGTATGGCCAAGAAAGTCAGCATAGTCATTGTCAGCTATAATGTGCGCCCGTTTCTCATAGGCTGCATAGAAAGCGTGCGTAAAGCCATGGACGGTCTCGACGCAGAGATTATTGTGGTAGATAACCATTCTAAGGACGATACTGTCGCCTATCTGCGGGAGCATTGTCAGGATGTGCGGCTAATAGCTAGCGACGAGAACTTGGGCTTCTCGCGCGGCAACAATCTTGCCATACGTCAGACAGATAGCGAATACGTGCTGTTGCTGAATCCCGATACGGTGGTGTATGAACAGACCATACGTAAAACCATAGACTTTATGGATGCACATCCGCAGGCAGGTGGGGCAGGGGTGCGCATGCTGACACGTGAAGGAACATACGCTCCGGAGTCGCGGCGTGCCATTCCTACACCTTGGGTGGCAATGCTCAAGATGCTGGGTTTTACACAGCGATATTATATGAGTCGTCTGTCGTGGGATGAGCCGGGGCAGATTGAAGTGGTGAGTGGTGCCTACTTCATGTTGCGTCGTAAGGCCCTGGAACAGGTGGGCCTACTGGATGAGGACTATTTCATGTATGGCGAGGATATCGACCTTTCTTACCGCTTGCTCAAGGGCGGGTGGCAGAACTGGTACCTGCCATACGATATTGTTCATTACAAGGGAGAGTCGACTCAGAAGTCTTCCTTCCGATATGTACATACCTTCTATCAGGCCATGTTGATATTCTTCCGTAAGCACTACGGACACCTAAACTTCCTGTTGTCCCTGCCCATACAGGCTGCTATCTACTTCCGTGCTCTATTGGCTCTTTTGGAGATTCAGGGCGATAGGCTTCGCAACTTTATTAATCCCCGTCAAGACAATGGCTAACAATTCTGATATCCGACTCAGGGCCATAGAGCCTGAAGACCTCGATCTGCTCTACCATATCGAGAACGACCAGAGACTATGGAACGTGGGTACTACGAATGTACCCTATTCACGCTATACGCTGCACGACTACATTGCTACATCGAGTGACGACATCTATGCAGACCGGCAGGTGAGGCTCGTTGTAGAGAACAAGGCTGGAGAGACCGTAGGGATGGTAGACCTGGTTCGTTTCGACCCACAGCATCAGCGTGCTGAAGCTGGTATCGTCATACTTGATGCTTGTCGACGGCAGGGATATGCCACGGCAGCCCTAGAGGAGCTGAGCCACTATGCTTTGCGTGTGCTTCACCTGCACCAGCTTTATGCGGTTGTCAAGAGTGATAATCTGGCTGCCCTCCATCTGTTTCGAAAGGTGGGATATGAAGAGAAGGCTCAAATGAAAGACTGGCTTTTCGATGGTCGAAGGTATTATGACGCCTTGTTACTTCAAAGATTTTTATAAACTTTTCCCTAAAAAGTTTTGTTTATTCAAAATTTCTAATTACCTTTGCACCCGCAAACGACAAAAGCGACCTAAAGAGGTGCGTTAGTTCAGTAGGTTAGAATGCCTGCCTGTCACGCAGGAGGTCACGAGTTCGAGTCTCGTACGCACCGCAAAAATAGAAGCTCACTAGAATCAGAAAGGTTCAAGTGAGCTTTCTTTAATAACTGAAACAAATGACAAGAAGAATTATCCTTTTACTGCCATTACTATTGGCACTGACCGCCAGCGCCCAGAAACGTGCTGTTTCTATTTTGGGCGACTCTTACAGCACCTATAAGAACTTTGTATGTCCGGATACTAATGCGGTGTGGTATCCTAATAAACCATTACAAGACAATGAGGGTAATGACGTTCAGAACGTGCGTCAGACATGGTGGCATCAATTCATTAGTAAGGGGAACTTCCGTCTCTGCCGTAACAACTCATTCTCAGGAGCCACCATTTGCAATACGGGCTACAACGGAGAGGATTACAGCGACCGTAGCTATGTGACGCGTTCCCCCTTCCTTGATTCGCCGGAGGTCATCATTGTCTTCGGTGGTACCAATGACTCATGGGCCAAGTCACCTGTAGGTGAGTATAAGTACAGCGACTGGAGTGAGCTTGACCTCTACAGCTTTCGCCCTGCTATGGCCTGTATGTTGTCGTCGTTGCAAGACCGCTACCCTGGTGCAGAGATCTATGTTGTCATCAATTCTGGCCTCTCGAAGGACATCGAAGAGTCGCAGAAGGTTATCAGCGACCATTATGGGGTGCGTTGGATACAACTGCATGATATTGACAAGCAGTGGGGTCACCCCTCGCAGAAAGGCATGACACAGATAGCTGAACAGCTGGGGGAGTTCATTAAGTAAGAACATGTAATCATTATCAATAATACATAGAGTATGAAACAGACTATTCTTGTTACTGGCGGTACTGGTTTCATTGGAAGCCATACCACCGTTGAACTGCAGAATGCAGGCTACAATGTCGTCATTGTTGACAATCTCTCCAACTCGAATGCAAATGTCGTTGATGGTATCGAAAAGATTACCGGGCAGCGTCCGATTTTCGAGGAAGCCGACTGTTGCGACCTGGAGGCTATGGAGCACCTCTTCCAGAAGTATCCCGATATTGAAGGCATCATCCACTTTGCTGCCTCAAAGGCTGTGGGTGAGAGCGTTGAGAAGCCCCTTAAATACTATCGTAATAACATTGTATCGCTCGTAAACCTGCTCGAGCTGATGCCGAAGTATAACGTGAAGGGCATCATTTTCTCCAGCAGCTGTACTGTCTATGGTCAGCCCGACCCTGAGAACTTGCCAGTCACCGAGGATGCTCCCATTAAACCGGCAGAGAGCCCTTATGGCAATACGAAGCAGATTAATGAGGAGATTATCCGTGATGACATCCGCAGCGGAGCTCCCATCAAGGCCATCCTGTTGCGCTACTTCAATCCTATCGGTTCACACCCCACGGCTATCATTGGCGAATTGCCCAATGGCGTACCCATGAACTTGATTCCTTTCGTTACCCAGACGGCTATTGGTATCCGCGAGCAGTTGAAGGTGTTCGGTAACGACTACAACACCCCTGACGGCACCTGCATCCGCGACTATATCTATGTTGTCGACCTTGCAAAGGCTCACGTGAAGGCCATGGAGCGCGTGCTCGATACAGACTCAGAGCAGCTTGAGGTGTTCAATGTAGGTACTGGTAACGGCTTGTCAACGAAGCAGGTCGTCGATGCCTTCGAGAAAGCTACAGGAGTAAAGCTCAACTGGGCATACGCTCCCCGTCGTGCAGGCGATATCGAACAGGTATGGGCAAATCCCGAAAAGGCCAATAAGGTGCTTGGCTGGAAAGCCGAGACCCCATTGGAGGAAATTATGAAGAGTGCCTGGAAATGGCAGCAGAAGCTGCGCGAAGACGGCATTCAGTAATCTTTCTCAGAGACCACACTAAGAATGCTTCTTCAACTTAAAGACCATACATGCCCACTCGCCGTCGGTTAGCGTTCTTGTGTGTGTTAGCCCCAACGTCTGTGCCTTGCTTTCCAGCAGGGCACAGTCGCTTTTGTAGAACCCGCTGAGAATGAGGGTGCCCCCTGTTCTTAGGACATTGACGAAGTGCTCCATATCTTGCAGGAGGATATTGCGGTTGATGTTGGCCATCACTAGTTCGAAGGTCCTTCTAAGCGACTTGAACAACGAGGCGTCGCCATGCAGTATGGTCATCGAGTCTTCAACTCTGTTGATGACAGCGTTATGGCGTGAGTTCTCCACACTCCATTCGTCAATATCGTAGGCAGTACAGTTGTAGGCTCCGAGTTTCAAGGCACAGATGCCGAGGATGCCTGTTCCGCACCCGCAGTCCAGTACGTTCCAGTTTCTGACGTCAGTCTCCAACAATGTCTGACATATCATGCGGGTAGTCTCGTGGGTACCTGTTCCGAAGGCCATGTGGGCATCAATCTCAATCTTGTGTGGAATCTTGTCAAGGCTTATATCGCCAAAGTGACGCCCGTCGTGAATGACCAAGGAGATTTTCCCCTTAGAGTTAGGCAGGGATATGCATATCGGCTCAAACCCCTCCTGTTCCCATTGTTCGTTCCAGTCACGGTCTTCAGCTTCTCTTACCTGATAGCTGATGTGTGTTCCTTCAAGGGGGAAGCTGCCGATTACACTATCCAGCATCTGCTGGTCGAACTGCTGTTGCTGCACGTAGCCAGTCAGTCCGTTCCCCCGTTCTTCAAAAGTCTCAAAGCCTGCTTCTCCGGCGAGTGCTGACAGCAGGTCGCAAGCATCCTGCGTGCAGGGCTCCAGGGTGAATTCTACCTCAAAATATTTCATAGTACTGTAAATTTTGACTGCAAAATTACAAAAAATAGGGAAAAACCTACCGCTTCTTAGGGTTTTTCCTTAATTTTGCATGGAAATTAATACTAATTTTGCAACGTGAAACTTTAAAAAACATAGGAGAAATGAAGATGAAAAAGCTGATGATGTCCCTGCTCCTGTTTGGAGTTCTTCCCGTCACCGCACAGGATGACGACATGTACTTCGTTCCTACGAAGGAGAACAAGGCTAAGGAGGCAAAGTCGTACGGCATGCCCTCCAATACCTACTACGCGGGCAGCACGCGCTCTGTTGACGACTACAACCGTCAGATAAGGTCCAGCGTGACGCCTATAGACTCTGCGGGCAACGACATCATTGATTTCTCAGCCGTTCGTGGTGTCTACCCCGATTCAACTTACTCTGAGGTGGCTGTCGAAGACTACAAGTACACACGTCAGATGAGCCGTTTCGACGACTACACACCCACGGAGGCCTACTGGGATGGCTATCGTGACGGACGCTGGTCGTCGCCTTGGTTCTACTCCAGCTGGTACAGCTGGTACGACTATGACCCGTGGTACTGGAACAGCCCCTGGTACTATAGCAGCTGGTATTCACCCTGGTACTACGGCTGGTATCGTCCCTGGCACTATGGCTATGGCTGGCGTGGCAGCTACTGGTACGGAGGAGGCTGGGGCAGACGCTATCATTCCACGCGTCCCGTCCACCACGTTCATCGTTCAGGTCGTAGTTTCGGGCAACCCTACGGTGGACACGGTACTACTGTCAGAAACCGTTCCTTCGGTTCTTCTCCTTCGCGGGGCCATTCTTCGTCAAGTACCACCCGAAACAGTTCGTTTGGCAACAGTTCGTTCGGTGGCAGTCGCAGCAGCGGCTCCTTCGGAGGCGGCCGTAGTGGAGGCATAGGCAACGGACGCTCTGCTTCTGGAGGACGTTCCTTTGGCGGGCGCAGAAGATAATCGAGAGTAAAACCAAAGAATCAACATAATAGACAGATAGACAATGAAGAAATTATATCTATTTGCCGTGATGGCCATGATGGCTACACAGGCATCAGCGCAGCTCGATACTTATATCGGCGCCCAGCTGACTACAGAAGACCTTAACGGCACAGCCCGCTATGTGGGTATGGGCGGAGCCATGGAAGCTCTGGGTGCTGACATTTCCGTGATAGGTACTAACCCCGCCGGCCTCGGACTCTTCCGCCGTTCACAGGTGTCAGGTTCGTTCGGTCTGGTGTCACAGAGCGACGGCAAGTCGTTCCAGGACGGCAGCAAGACCAGCGCCTCTTTCGACCAGTTGGGCCTGGTATACACGAGCCGCATGGGCCCTCACAGCTATGTTAACTTCGGCTTCAACTACCATAAGAGCCGCAACTTCAACCATGTGCTGTCGGCCGCGGCCAAAGCCGTCAATGGCTCATCGCAGAACCGCCAGACCTGCATCAAGGGCGTTGACGGCGTACTGGACGAATACCTTGGTATGACCCAGTTGGACGATCTAATGCTCGATGTCATTGAGAACAAAGACGGCAGTCTCTCTTACTATGACGCCACTGACTACCAGTTCGACCGTGCCCAAACGGGCTACATCGGCGAGTACGACTTCTGTCTTTCAGGCAATATCAATAACCGCGTTTACCTCGGTCTGACGGTAGGCGTGAAGGACGTCCATTATAATAGCTACACGGAGTACGGCGATAACTTGTTGTCGTCAGATCCTGGAGCGTCTTACCTTGGTATTATAGACGACCACCGCATTACCGGCCAGGGCTTCGACGTAAAGGCAGGCATTATTGTACGGCCCATAGACGAATCCCCCTTCCGCTTCGGAGTCAGCGTGTCGACGCCCACCTTCTATAAGCTGGAGACCGAGAACGTTACCTCACTTTGCGACAAGTACGGGGAATTTTCCTATTGCGACCTCAGTGCGAAGTTCCGTTTCAACACCCCTTGGCGCTTCGGCCTCTCTCTGGGTCACACGGTGGGCAACTATCTGGCACTGGGAGCCAGCTATGAGTATGCCGACTATTCCACCAACGACATGCGTACCATCACAGACTCCGGCTACGACTGGGACGGCTACTACTATGAGAACAGCTCAAGCGACAAGGTGATGAAACGCCATACCGAGAAGACCCTTCGCGGCGTGTCTACACTGAAGCTGGGTGCAGAGTACAAGATAGACCAGAACATTGCCGTCCGCTTGGGCTACAACTACGTGTCGCCCATGTATCGGGAGAACGGCGTGCGCGACCAGATGCTTGCTTCGCCTGGCACCTACCTTGCCTCTACGACAGACTATACGAACTGGAAGGACACCCACCGCATTACGGCAGGCGTAGGCTTTACCTTCGACCAGTTCCGCCTCGACCTGGCCTACCAGTATTCGATGCGCAAGGGCGACTTCTATCCCTACATGAACGGTGCGCAGGCAACCTTCATCGACGAAATGACTATGGAGGCCGTGACCATTACCAACGACTGCCGTCCCGTCAGCGTGAACGACAACCGTCACCAGCTGCTCTGCTCGCTGTCGTACACCTTCTGAACAGCACGTGAGAGCCGTTCCCTCACACCGTTGGACGGCTTCCTCTTGGCATAACCAAAAGAAATTTCGCTTTTCTTTTGGTTATGTCCTTGTTTATTCGTACCTTTGGAGCCGATTTGAGAGAAAGACATCTAATGAAGCGCCTTTGGATCGCTGTCCTATGCGCCATGTTGCTTGCAGCTTGTGGAGGCAACAAGACGAGCCAAAACGAGGAAAACGTCCCCGCTGATTCAGTTTTGACGGCAACAGACTCCGCAACAGTTGCCGAGGCTGCTGAGGACCCCTACGCCAATATTCCCATGCCCAAGGCTGTCGACGAGCTCTTCGACGACTTCCTCTATACCTTCGCCAACAGCCGCAAACTGCAGCTGGAACGTGTCATGTTCCCCCTGAAGAAGGTGAACGGCGACAAGGTGGAAACCATTGAGAAGAACCAATGGAAGATGGAACGCTACTTCATGCGCCAGCAGTACTATACGCTGCTCTTCGACAACGAGAAGCACATGGAGGTGGTGAAGGACACGAGCATCAACCACGCCATAGTCGAGATGATTTACTTCAACACCGGCGCCATCATCCGTCACACCTTTGACCGCCTCAGGGGAACATGGATGTTAACTGGTATTGAAACCATTCCCATCAGCAGTTCCGACAATGCCTCGTTCCTCGAATTCTACCACCATTTTGCCACCGACCCTGAGTTCCAGGAGCAGAGCCTGAGCGAGAGTATCCGGTTCGAGGGTCCAGACCCTGACGACGACTTCTCCCGCATGGAGGGCGAGATATCGCCCGACACCTGGGAAGCGTTTGCCCCCGATCTGCCTACGAGGATGCTCTATAACATCGTCTACGGACCTTCGCGCAAGGAGGGCAGCCGCAAGCTCTTCGTGCTGCGTGGCATAGCCAACGGCATGGAGCTTGAAATGACCTTCCAGCGCAAGAGCGGAGCGTGGAAACTGACCAAGCTGACGACATAGTAGGCGAGGGTAAAAGGTTCAAGAATCAAGCACTTAAGGTATAAAGATGAAGGATATACAAGACTACAGCTTGTTGCATCACAACACGTTTGGCATTGCTGCCCGTTGCAGCCGTTTCCTGGAATATGAGACGACGGCTGAGGCGCAGCAGGTGGCAGACATCCTGAGACGTTCATCGCAGCCTTATCTGATTATCGGAGCAGGAAGCAACCTGCTGCTGACGCGCGACTTCGAAGGTATCGTCGTACACTCAGCCCTCAAGGGCTACGACATTACCGGCAGCCGCATGGCCTGCGGCAGCGGGGAGACGTGGGACGACATTGTTGCCGCCAGCCTGCAGAACGGCCTCTATGGAGCCGAGAACCTGTCGCTGATTCCCGGCGATGTGGGAGCCTCAGCCGTTCAGAACATCGGTGCCTACGGTGCTGAAGCCAGCGAACTGATAGCTGAGGTACAGGCCGTCGAGATAGCCACTGGCCGTCTCTGTCTCATCGACCCTGCCGACTGCCAGTACGGCTACCGTCAGAGCCGCTTCAAGGGAGAGTGGAAGAACCGCTTCCTTATAACGATGGTTGCTTACCGCTTCTCGTCAGAATACCGTCCCCGCCTTGACTACGGCAACATCCGCGCAGAGCTCGATCGCAAGGGAATCGCGTCGCCTACGGCCCTGCAGCTTCGCGATACCATTATTGACATCCGCCGTGCCAAACTCCCTGACCCTCAGGAGACGGGCAACGCAGGCAGCTTCTTCATGAATCCCGTCGTTAGCCGGCAGCAGTACGAAGAGCTTGCTGCACGCTACCCCGGCATGCCTCACTATACCGTCGACGCCGAGCACGAGAAGATTCCAGCAGGATGGATGATTGACCAGTGCGGGTGGAAAGGGCGCAGTCTGGGCCGCGCCGGCGTCCACGACCGCCAGGCACTTGTCCTTGTCAACCGTGGCGGAGCCACCGGTCAGGAGATAGTCGCCCTGTGCGACGCTGTCTGCAAAGACGTCAAGGAGCGCTTCGGCATCACAATTCACCCTGAAGTCAACATTGTATGAGAGTCACCTTCCTAGGAACCGGAACCTCGTGTGGCGTGCCTACCATCGGCTGTCAGTGTCATACCTGTACAAGCCCCGACCCGCACGACAAGCGCCTGCGCTGCTCGGCACTGGTTGAGACGGAGCAGACGCGGCTGCTGATAGACTGCGGCCCCGACTTCCGCCAGCAGATTATGCCGCAGCCCTTCCGTCGTATTGACGCCATACTGATAACCCACGCCCATTACGACCACATGGGCGGCATGGACGACATCAGGCCTTACTGCCAGTTTGGCGAGATCAACGTCTACGCCGACCCGCTGGCACGCGAGGGCATGCTGCAGATGCTGCCCTACTGCTTCGCCGAGCACCGCTACCCCGGCGTTCCCGCCATACAGCTGCACGAGATTCACCGTCACGAGCCTTTCACCATTGGCGACCTCGACATCGTGCCCATACAGGTGATGCACCACGACCTGCCCATTCTCGGCTTCCGCATCACACCGCAAGACGCTGCAGCAAAGCCGCTGGTATACATTACCGACATGAAGACCATTGACCTCGGTGCCGAGCTGCCCTACATCGAGGGGTGCGACACGCTGGTAGTCAATGCCCTCAGACAGAAGCCGCACCATTCGCATCAGACACTGGACGAGGCAGTGGCCTTTGCCCGCCGGGTAGGGGCGCGACAGACCTGGCTCATACACAGCAGTCATGATATTGGCCGTCATAAGGAGGTGAACGCCCAGCTGCCTGCCGACATCCAACTCGCCTATGACGGCCAAGTGGTCAGTCTGTAAAAAGTCCTGATACTTACATTTCCGGTCCTTCCCTTATTTCACACGCACCACCACGATGCTCTTGGCGGGGAGCTTGACGCTGAGCACGCCGTTCTTCAGGCTGGCATCCTTGAAAGCACGAGGAGCCACCACGTCGGGCTTCTCAAACGAGTTGTAGTCCTGCGCGTCCTTCGATGTCAGGATGCGACCCTCCACCGACTTTGCCTTGACGCCGTCAAGCGTGATGTCCAAGGTCTGCTGTTCAGTCAGCGACGTGTTGGCCAAAGCCACAACGATGTCGCCGTCCTTCGTGCGGGCAGCCGATGCAGACAGCAGGGGGACGGGCTTGCCCTCGATGGTGTTCACCGAGCGCGTAGTCAGCGTCGTGGGCAGGAAGGTGGCCTCCTGGAACGGACGGTACATCTCGAACACGTGGTAGGTAGGCGTCAGCACCATATGTCCCGTGCCCTTCTGGTCGGTCAGAATCATCGACTGCAGCACGTTCACCACCTGCGCAATGTTACACATGCGCACGCGATCAGTATATTTATGGAATACGTTCAGCATGAGTGCAGCCACCATGGCGTCGCGCAGCGAGTTCTGCTGGTACAGGTGGCCGGCAATGGTACCCGGCTCCTCGTCCCACCACGTGCCCCATTCGTCGACCATCAGGGCTATCTTCTTCTTAGCGTCCAGCGAGTCCATGATGGCGCAGTGGCGGGCCACCACCGTCTCGACGTCCAGACACTTCTCGAGCGTCAGGTAGTACTCCTCGGGCGAGAAGGCCGTTGCCTTGCCCTTATTGCTCCAGTCCTTCACGGTATAGTAGTGAACGCTCAGTCCCTGCATGCGCTCGCCAATGTTCTTCATCAGCACGCGTGTCCATTCGTAGTCGTAGTCAGAGGCTCCCGAAGCAATGCGGAACAGGCGGTTCTCACCCTGGTCGCGCAGATAAGTATTGAACTTGCGGTACTCGTTGGAATAGTACTCCGGCGTCATATTGCCACCGCAGCCCCAGGCTTCGTTGCCCAAACCGAAATACTTGACGTGCCAAGCCTTGTCGCGCCCGTTCTGACGGCGCAGACGAGCCATCGGTGTGTCGCCCTCGCTCGTCATGTACTCCACCCACTGGGCCATCTCCTTCACCGTTCCCGAACCGACGTTGCCGCTGATGTACGGCTCGCAGCCCAGCAGTTCGCACAGGTTCAGGAACTCGTGCGTGCCAAACGAATTGTCTTCAATCGTACCGCCCCAGTTGTTGTTGCGCAGCGAGGGGCGCAGGGCCTTCGGACCGATGCCGTCCATCCAGTGGTAGTCGTCGGCGAAGCAGCCGCCAGGCCAGCGCAGTACGGGAACCTGCAGGGCCTTCAGGGCATCGAGCACGTCCTTGCGATAGCCGTTGATGTTGGGAATGGGAGAGTCTTCGCCCACCCACAGGCCACCGTAGATGCACGAGCCCAGATGCTCGGCAAACTGACCGTAGAGTTCCTTGCTGATTACTGACTTGCCGTCATTGGCGTGAATGGTTGCCGTCGCCTGCTGTCCCTGAGCGGTAAGCACTGCCAGCAGTGCCACAGCGACTGTAGTTAGAAGCTTTTTCATACAAATTGTTGGTTTGGTTTTTTTACCCTGCAAAGATAGTCATATTTTTTCGTTCCGCCAAATATCTGACGCGGTATTTTCTTCAAGAATGCCACTTAATAAAAAATCACGACAGCACCACTGACCGTCCACCCCTAAACTACCTCAATTCTAACTCCAACCCAACAAGCGCTCAACAAGCGCCCAACTCAGGCTTAAAAAGATTTTTCAACAAACGACATGGATTAAAGCAGAATTATAATCAGACGGGAACAAAAAGAAATGAGGCCCTTTGTGGGGACCTGACGCTGGGGTGTAAGAAAATCAGAAAGTGGCTATTTTTTCTTCCTTCTGAGGAGGAAACCGTAGTTCTTGGCTATTTTACGGATAAGGAGTATGGCGTCGATGGCCGTGACGCTGTTGGCAACAAGTGTGGCTATGCGCTCGCCCGTGGAGCCGTCCTTGCGCGTGGTGAAGAGCTGGCTCCAGAGGGTGGAGAACTGGTGGTTGTCCTTCTGCAGGCTTCCGGCCAGTTCGTCTTTCCGCAGTCGTATCTCGTCAAGCGTACGATAGTCTTTTTCTTTCTTTGCGAGGGGTAGCTCCATAGTCGTCAGGGGGGTGGGGAATAGGGTGTCAGTTTCCGAAGAACAGTTCAGAGAGGAACCGTACGAGCGGCCGTTCTATCCAGGCCTTGCTCTTGAGCATCAGCAGCAGGAAGAGCAGCAGGTGCAGGGCGCCCACAATGGTAAAGGCTGCCACATAGCCCACGTAGGCCGACAGCCAGAAGGCCACGGCCAGCGAGAGGTAGAGCACTACGGCCATGATGATGAGGAAGAAGAACACAACGAGGGCCAAAGCCTTCAGCAGGCGCACGAGTTTGTCAATGACGTCGAGCTTCAGGTATTCGGCCTGAAGCCCGATGTAGTCCTTGACGACCTCCGCCAGCTGGGCTATGGTCTCAACGTTCTTGTCGCTCGATAACATTGTTGACGGTCAATGTTTAGCGTTTGGCTTGAAATGTCTGAGCCTGTCAGTTAAGCCTCCACCTCGGGTGCTGCCTCGGCAATGTCGTCCACGAGGTCGCTGACTTCCTTGCGGCTGAGCTTGATGTTGTGCTTCTTCATGAAGTCATCGACGGCGTCGGTGATTTTGCCACGGGTGTCTTCACCCTTTTCGGGGGCCATCAGGAGTCCGAGTACTGCCCCGGCGAGTGCGCCGCCGAGAAATGCGCTGAAATAACCTAAACTTCTCATAATAGTTGTATAATTTATAAGTTAAACGTCTTTTCGGAGGCAAATATACGGAAAGTTTTCCAAATTAACAAACTTTACGCAGTATTTTTCTTGAAGTTTGCACGATATTTTGTAATTTTGCGCGCATAAAGCAGAAATTACGTGTAATTATTAACTTATAAAAGGTAAATTATGAAGAAGTACATGGTACTTGGCGCAGGTCTCTGCGCAGTGTTGGCTTTCACAAGCTGTAAATCAAAAGAGAGTATGTATAAGCAGGCTTACCTGAAGGCTAAGGCTCAGGAAGAAGTCCAGCAGCAGGCACAGCCCGAAGTTGAGAACAACGTCGTTGCTCCCCTCGAGGAGAAGGCCGCTGACAATGCACGTGTGGTCGACAATGCCGACAACGTGGCAGTACGTCAGGAGAGTGTGACGGTGATTAACGGTGACGGACTGAAGAACTTCAGCGTGGTGGTTGGCTCGTTCTCGCTGAAAGCCAATGCCGAGGGTCTGCAGCAGACACTGAAGAGCGCCGGCTACAATGCACAGGTGGTGCTGAACAGCGCCGTACAGCCTGCTATGTACCGCGTGGTCGCCACAACTTTCGAAACGAAGGCTGAGGCCGCAGCCAGCCGTAACGACCTGCAGACGAAGTACCCCGGAGCCTGGTTGCTCTACGCAAAATAAGTCTGTGGCGCGGATAGTTTCGATCGACTACGGCAAGAAACGAACAGGATTGGCAGTCACCGATCCGCTTCAGCTCATTGCTGGCGGGTTGGCGACTGTCGCCACTTCTGAGTTGTACGAGTGGCTCTGCAGCTATGTGCAGCGTGAACAGGTGGAACGCCTCGTTATTGGCGAGCCCCGCCAGCCTAACGGCCAGCCCAGCGAGAACCTGGAGCGCGTAAGGCAGTTCGTGAACCGCTGGCGCAAGCAGCAGCCGCAGATTCCTATAGAGTACTTCGACGAGCGCTTTACCTCCGTACTGGCCCATAGGGCCATGATTGACGGGGGGCTGAAGAAGAAAGCACGTCAGGACAAGGCCCTGGTTGACGAAATCAGCGCCACCATCATTCTGGAAGATTATATGAATAGCCGTAAAAGGTAATCATCATTTCAAATTTCTCATTCCTAATTTTATTTCAAGTGATACTACCTATTTATATATATGGACATCCCGTGCTGCGCAAGGTGGCGGAGGACATTACACCTGAATATCCGCAGCTGAAGGAACTCATCAGCGACATGTGGGAGACGCTGGCCCAGAGCGAAGGCATCGGACTGGCAGCTCCGCAGATAGGCAAGTCGATACGTCTGGTAGTCATCGACCTGGACGTCATCAGCGAAGACCTGCCGCAGTATAAGGGCTTCCGTCAGGTGTTCATCAATCCCCACATCGTCGAGTACGACGAGTCGCAGACGGACTCGTCCGAGGAAGGGTGCCTGTCGCTGCCTGCCATCCACGAGAAGGTGATACGCCCCAAGCGCATCCGTGTGGAGTGGGACGACGAACAGTTCCAGCATCACGACGAGTGGATAGAGGACTATCTGGCCCGCGTCATGCAGCACGAGTTCGACCATCTGGACGGGAAGGTCTTTGTTGACCGCATCTCTCCGCTGCGTAAGCAGTTAATAAAGAGTAAGTTGAAGGCTTTGGTTCAAGGCCGTTACCGCTGCGCTTACAGGACTAAGGCAGTGCGTGCATCGCGCTAAAAAGTTAATAGGGAAAGTCATAAAGGATTAAGGATAGATGTTCTTTGTGAAGACATACAATGTTGGCAGGACAAGGATTCTGTTCTTTATTCTTTGTTCTTTGTTCTTCAGTGCACAGCCTGTCCGTGCACAGTTCAACATCGACAGGGTGCTGATGATAGGCCGCTCGGCACTCTACTACGAAGACTATGTGCTGAGCATACAGTACTTCAACCAGGCCATACAGGCCAAGCCGTATCTCTATGAACCCTGGTACTTCAGGGCTGTGGCCAAATACTATCTGGACGACTTCGCAGGAGCCGAGAACGACTGCTCGGAAGCCATCACTCGTAATCCATTTGTGGTGGGCATATACGAGCTGCGAGGACTCTGTCTCATACAGCAGAAGAAGTTCCAGGAGGCCATCGAAGACTACAACCGTGCCCTGCGCTACGACCCCGAGGGCAAGAACCTGTGGCACAACCGCACACTCTGCCGCCTGCAGATGAAGGACTATGACGGGGCACTGGCAGAGATAGACACCATGCTGACCAAGTGGAGTCAGAATGCGCGCATCTACGCCATGCAGTGCGAGGCCTATCTGCAGAAGAAGGACACCACGCTGGCCATACAGTCTATAGACAAGAGTCTGGAGCTGGACGCCTACGACGGCAACGTCTGGGCCCAGCGCGCCGTCATCAGCCTGGCACGTAACGAATGGAAGGAGAGCGAGGAATATCTCGACAAGGCTGTCCACCTGCTGCCGAAGAACGCCGGGCTTTACATCAACCGTGCACTGGCACGATTCAATCAAAATAACCTGCGAGGGGCTATGGCCGACTACGATGCGGCGCTCGACTTCGACCCGAACAACTTTCTCGGGCATTATAACCGAGGACTGCTGCGGGCTCAGGTGGGCGACGACAACAGGGCTATCAGCGACTTCGACTTCGTGCTGAAGCTGGAACCCAACAACCTGATGGCGCTCTACAACAGGGCCCTGCTGCTGGAGCAGACGGGTAATCCACGCGCCGCCATCAACGACTACAGCAAGGTCATCGACGAGTACCCCAACTTCTGGGCTGGTCTGCACCAGCGTGCCCAGTGCTACCGCAAACTGGGTATGACGCGACAGGCCGAGCAGGACGAGTTCCGCATACTGAAGGCCCAGATAGACAAGCGCTACGGCAAGCAGCCCAGACTGTCGAAGCAGCAGATGCGCAGGCGTAGCGATGACGACATAGAGAAATATAACCAGCTGGCCGTTGCCGACGAGCAGGAGATGGAGCACGAATACCAGAACGACTATCGCGGGCGAGTCCAGAACCGCAGGGTGGGGATGGACTACATGCCAATGTACGTGCTCTCCACGGAGCCACAGCTGTCAGCAGTGAAGCACTATATTGCTTTCGACCGTCAGGTGGACTCACTGAACCACACGCTGCCTGCTGACCGCCAGCTATATATCGTCTCAGGCCAGGCTACCCTCAGCGAGGCGGCCACTCAGCGATACTTTACCCGGATTGGAAAGCTGACTAACCTGCTGGAGCGGGCCATTGCCTTCTCGGTCATACAGAACTATGCCGACGCCATAGAAGACCTCTCGTCATACCTGCAGACCGACTCCACATCGGCTGTTGCATACTGGCAGCGAGCCGTCTGCCAGTCGAAGCTGAACGACTTTAACGCCGCACAGGGTACCGACGTACGCATGAAGACGGCCAACGTCCTCAGCGACCTCACCGAAGCCCTCAAGTTTGACAACAGTGCCTACCTCTACTATAACAGGGGCAACGTCTACGTGCAGCGTAACGACCACGTTCACGCCATCGAGGACTATACCCGAGCCATAGAGTTAGACCAGAACTTGGCCGAAGCATGGTACAACCGGGGACTGGCCCGACTGGCCCTTAAGCAGCAGGACGAGGCCATTAGTGACCTCTCCAAGGCAGGCGAATTGGGACTATACACGGCCTACAGCATCATCAAGCGCCAGCGCAAGTGAAAGAAAAAA
>JAEEGL016745475.1_pt1 | contig 19985 bp, 24 predicted proteins | sample 9134231 | NCBI WGS metagenome assembly JAEEGL01 (sample SAMN16246548, study PRJNA631951) | gut metagenome | biome: gut microbiome; feature: rumen; material: fiber-attached | host: Bos | place: Iran: Karaj | collected 2018-10
CCGAGGATGCCACCGCCCCAACCGTTGTTACCGAAAAGCCCGCCGTTGTTCATTGCCATCCAGGCGGGTACGCTTGCCTGGTTCTGACCAGGGTCGTAGATTACTGTTGATTCTGCCATTTGAGTAATTTTTTAAGGTTCGTATGGCAAAATTCCAACAAAAAAGCCCCTTACGGGAGTAAAGGGCAACATTCTCTTATGGTGCTATGTGTCAGGACTTTTTGCGCCAGGACTTTGGGATGACCTTCTGGAAGGCGTGGAAGGGATAGAGGACTACATTGCGCTTGGGTTTCGCCAGGAGGTTGCGCTTGATCTGGCTGCTCACGGCATCCTTGCTCTTGCCGTAGAACTCGGCAAAGTCATCGAGCGTGCCATCGATCTCCATATTGCTCATCAGCATCTTGGACAGAGACTTCATCTCGGCCATAGTGCATGAGTCGAGCCTCTTGTCATAGTAGCGCAGGATCGTCCGCAGTTCCTGCCTGATGTCTATCTCATCGTCGTTCATCGTGCGAAGAAATGTCTATAGGAGATGCTTATATATGATATGAATAAGATGCTGAGTATGATGTTGAACGCGACCAACTCCGTCTGCGTAAGTGTTATGATGAAGGAATCCACTATGTTCTCTATCTTGGTGGCCATAGGCAATAGGCAGGCGGTCTTGAACCAGTAGCATAGTTTGAGGATGTGTCCTGCGCCGAGCAACCCTATGATTCCGAGCATCGGCATGTTGAGGGCATTGTCGGCCACTGGTAGCAACCAGTCGGGGAGGATGCTCACCGTCAGTAGGTAGAGCGACAGGAGCGCGAGATATACGAAGGGAATGACCTGCACCACCCTCGTGATCCTACGCAGAACTTGTATGAGCCTACTTATTGCGGCTCGTTGGTCTGGGCTGTCCATTGGCGAGAGTCTTTGAGTGAGGGATCGGGCCTACGGGGACTTTCTTCACGGGTGCCGGTCTGCTTGCACCCTTGCGCGGTGTGGCGGGTTTGCTGCCACCCTTCGGTGCTGATGGGGTTTTTCTTGTAGCCATAGTATATAGTATTTAGTGATTATATTTCTCCGAGATCCGACCATCCGTAGACGCCCGGCTCCCAGGTGTTGTTGTCTACGGTTGACTCCCACCTGTGGCCATTGTGAGTCACCTTCGCGCCAAGAGGATAGGCGTCGGTGCTGCCTGTCGGCTGCTTCCAGGCGGGCCACTCTTCGATGGTCACCTCAACATAGAGGCTCGGCGAGTCTGCTGGCCTCCAGTTCTCCTGCACGGTGTGCGGCTGCAATACCTTCCACAGCTTCTCGTTGTCCCACAGGCGTTGCCCTGTAGTCACCTCCTTGCCAATCATAGAGTGCCAAGTGGGATAGAGACTCGCCACCTCAAGGGCTTGCTCGTCGGTCAGGTCTGCTACTGATGATGCGAGCATCCGCTTGACTGCTGTAATCATCTCATCAAAGGACGGCTCATCGTGAGGTGCTGGAGGTATCACGGGCGGGATGTACTCCACCCACCCTGCTTGAGCAATCTGCTCATCTGACGGGTTTGAAATCCAAGTCCCGTCATTAGTCTGTATCACGCGGCAATCGCTGAATATCTGCTTGCCGCTTGCGTCTATCTTGGTGTATATCATAGTCGTTCATTTTATGCGTTTTGTACCGTCCATCCAGAAGGTATTCCATTATTTCCCGAAGGCCAATTCACTGAACGTGACTTTACGAAAGTGCCGGAAGAAGCGACGCTATTAACCCAATTGTTTACACAATAAGATGCGCTGATGCTTGTAGCAAGGCACTTTATGTAATTTAGTTTCGTGGCGTGGTAGAACATACCATAATAGCACCTTTGAACAAGTGTCGGCGCAAGCAAATCCGGCGCAGTGGTAAGGTTTGAACAATATGCAAACATCATATAATAACAGTATGTCGCAAGTGTTGTTGCCGGAAGTTCGGGCGCAGTGGTCAGCGAGGTGCATTCATAGAACATTTGGTAATAACATCTTTCAGCGAGTGATGTCGCGGGCAGCGCGGGCGCGCTAACAAGACCAGAGCCGTAGAACATATTGTAATAACAATTCGTCGAAAGGTTTTCCGCAGGTAAGGCCGACGGGGTGGTAAGCGAAGTACACCCGCGAAACATCTCATAATAGCCATACGTATCAACGGTAGTAGCCGGAAGTTCTGGCGGGGTAGTAAGCGAAGTACACCCGCGAAACATTTGACTACAACTATATGTCGCAATAGTTGTCGCGGATATTTTGCTTGGCGCGGTAGTAAGCAATGTGCAGTTATAAAACATACTCCGATAGCAAGATGTCGCAAGGGTTGTCGCCGGCAATACCATATTCTCCGCAGACACGATGTGTGTGTTTGCGGAGAAAAGCGCACCAAACTGATAGTTGTTGCTAATAGTCGTTTTGCCGCGAAATCCCGCGCCTTCGCACATTGACATTATGTTGCCTTCGACATCGAAGTCGGCGGTAGCCGAAAAATGCCCGATGCCACCATTCGCCCCTGTCGGATTCGTCGGCGTGATTCCAGAAGCACGCCACATTATCTTCGTTCCCGCCGTGACGGTGGGCGTGGATACGTTGGCGTTAATACCCGTCCACGTCACGCCGTTGTCGAGTGAATACTGCGCCCCATCCTTCGAAAATGAGAACGTGCCGCTTGCCAAAGCCACGAATGTAAGGTATTGATTTTCGTAGCCGTCAGCAGCAATCTGCTCCATCATACTGCGCCTTCGTAGTAGTTGTATCATTATGATGAAAGTGCTATTTCTTTATAATAAGCAACTTTATACGTCCCGATGAGTCTAACGGAGATTTCGTATAGGCATCCATTTTGCGTCACAGGTGCGCTGCCACCGTCCCAAGTAACGCCCGTCGGCCACGCGATAGTCGGCGAATTGCTTGGAACGAATGTCCATTGCCACACGTTGGCTATCGTTGTGTCCGTTGCCTCGGCAAGCGTGAACGTCTTTGTCCCGAAGCCGCCTTGAATTGTGCCAAGATCGTATATCTTGTTCGGCAGCATTCCGCTTGCTGGCAGCGTCGTTATTATCGGCACATCGGTAACGCCACCACTCTGCGCAACCCAGCCAAGAGTACCCGAAGCGTTCGTCACTCCGAGTACCTTGCCGTTGTCCGCAGACGCAGGGGCGGGGATTCGCGCATCGTGGATGTCCTCGACGCTGGTGCTGGGCAGCTGTATCTTGCTGATTGCCATAGCCGCGCCTCCTATGATACGCTTACGCTCAAGTCATCATACTTAGCCACCTTCACCTTGTCGTTGGTGCCTACGGTGATGCTCTGCGCCGCAGCCGTAGCAGCTCCGAGGGCGGTGATGGCCGTCACCTCGTCCTTGCTGTTGAAGGCCACAGCCGCGCCGCTTGCGCTTGCCGAACTGATGCCGGTAGCCACTGCTATGACTCCCGTACCCGCTGTAGCACCAGTAGCAAGGGCAACGGTAGGCTGGCTTGTTACCTTGACACCAGTCAATGCTGATGCTGTGGTTGCTGTTCCGAGTCCAGTCATAACGGTTCCTCCGCTACCAGTTGCACTGAGTGAGCCGGTGGCTACGGTCTTGGCGGTACCGAGTGTAGGCGCGGAGCCATTCGCTCCACTGATAATGAGCGTCTCGGCATTGGTGCCGGTACCCATTGCAAAACTCCACGTCGAAGCGGAGCCAGCACTTGTGACATTAGGAACAGTAGTTGTGGCAAGCTTACTTGTCGTACCGGGGTAGCTCTTGACGAAAGTGTCTGTGCCGTCGGCACCCACAGCCGCACCCGAAGCCGTAGCCTTGATGTTTGTGGTCGAAGGTGTCACGGTAATCGTGGGCTGCGTCACGGTGAAGGTAGCGTCGCTGCCGATGACCTTGTCCGTAGTGTGCGCCGCGAAGGATACCGACGAGGTGCCTGCCGTGAATGTCGTGGACTCGCCCAGCACCTGGTCGCCGCTGCCCTTGCCCAGGGTCACGGTGTCCTCGTAGGCGAGGTTGCCGAGACTTGATAGGTCAACCTTCGTGTTTCCTATCTTCTCCCAGTCGTAGGTGCTGCTGCCCTTGTCTATGGTGACGTACTCCTCGTACACATCCTTCGTCTCGGTAGACGTGGATTTCACGAGGTAGAAGCCGCCGATGGTGTCGGACGAGGCCGCGAGAGTACCCGTGTAGTCGGTGTCGTTGTATGTCACGGTCACGCCTGCTGGGATGTCGGCAATCACAGGGGTGCTGCTGCCGTCCCACGCGATGATGAAGGAGATACCCCCGGCAATCATCTGACGGGCGGTAGCATCCTTGATGTCATAGGTATTACCCGAAGGTAATGTGATTTTGCTGATGTCTGCCATATTATTATCGTATAAATATTATCGTCTCCTCATACACTTCGCCGAGCGTCTCGTCGATGTCTATCTTATGATCCCACGCGGCGCGCTCCGATGCGGTGATATGCACCGTAGTGTCACCCGCGTGCGCCAGCAGCGCCGCCGCCAGCTCGTCGCCGACGAAGGCCAGATCCTGCACATATCCGTTGCCGCTGCCGACCTTCACGCCAGGGACGTCCACGCCATCCACCGTGGCCTTGTCGGTATACACTATGAGGGTGTCTTTCGGCGGTATGTACCCTATCTGGCTGTTCCAATAGGATGTCGTCCCCGACAGCACCTTGTCCTGCTTTGCCGCGAGGGCTGCGGCAAGATCTGTCTGGCTGGAGAGGGTTCCCGTGATCGTTCCCCACTGGTCGCTGCCCATAGGGCCTGTGGCTCCCGTATCACCCTTGTCACCCTTGTCACCTTTGTCACCCTTGTCGCCCTTGTCACCTTTGTCACCCTTGTCTCCTTTCGCTCCCTTGTCTCCCTTGTCTCCCTTGTCGCCTTTCTCGCCCTTGAGCGCCGCGAGCTGCTCCTGCGTGAAGTCGCCATAGGTGAAGGGGTCACCTTTCTCGCCCTGTACTCCCTGGATGCCCTGTATTCCCTGCGGGCCTTGTATGCCCTGCTCTCCCTGCGGGCCTTGCGCTCCACGTATGGAGTCGGTGGTGAACTCGTCGCCATTGGTATAGAATATGGTGAGGGTGTAGTCGTTATTCAACTCTATATGGTCTATGCCGTTGCCCGTCAGTCCCTGCGGGCCGATGATGCCCTGCGATGCCGATGACGAGATGTTGACGTTCTGCGTCTCCAGCTCCTCGCCGTCCTCGCCATTGGCCTCCCTTGAGTGATGCACCAGGGTGAAGACGTCCGACGCATCATATGTGACCATCGCCTCCTCGCCACGGTTCTCGATGAACACGGCGGTATACGTTCCAGCCTTGATCTGGTCTTTGCCCCAGAAGGTGAAGGTGATGACGTTGCTGTTCGTGCCACCTACGGAGAAGTCCTCGATGCGCCCCTGCCATCCATAGCAGAGAAGGTACACCTCGACGCTGCGCCCCGTGAGGTCGTAGGCATTGCCCGCACCGTCGGTGAGCGTCCACGTTACCTGAATGTCGTTTCCCAGTCTTATCTTCTTAGCCATTGCCTTATGTGTTATCCGTTAATGTTCACGTTCTGCGGGACGATGGCCGTACCCGACGGCCCTCCCGCCTCCTTTGACGTATGCACCAGGGCGAAGATGTCGCGCACGTCGCGCGTCACCATAGGCTTGCCGCCCCTGTTCTCCACCAGCTGTACGGAGTATGTCCCCGCCTTGACCTGGTCTTTGCCGAAGAAGGTGAAGGTTGCCACGTTGCCGCTGACGGCAAGATCCGTCACCACGCCCTTCCAGCCATAGCATACGAGGCGCACCTCTATGTCGCGCCCCTCAAGGTCATAGGCGTTGCCACGGCTGTCCCTCACCGTCCACGAGAGATGTATGTCGTTGCCTATCCTTACCTTCTTCATGCCTTATACGGCAGCGTACGATGCCGCCTTCTGGTAATATGATTGCGCCCTCGCATCGTTGTAGGTCTCCATGATGCGGGCGGTAGTATAGTCTATGTAATTCTGCCGCAGCCTCTGGCAACCGTTGTATGACGTTGCCTGGGCGCTGTACTTCACCTCCTTCAGGATGAGGAGGGTGTCTATCGTCCCCGCTGCCGTGGGTGACGACGTACCCGTCGCCAGCGAATAGTAGCGGAACTTGGGAGTCCCATCCTGAGACCCCTGCATAAGCACGAGACGCGGGCGGTCAGCCCTGCCCCGTATATATTGGTTATGCTGCTTGCGCCCCTCGGCGGATGCTTCGGGGATGGCGTCGGTAACCACGATGTCGGAGTCCTTCGCCTTGAATGCCACGAGCCTCAAAAAGTCCGAGCTGGCGGGCAACTCGAAGGCCAGCACCTTCGTGTCTCCCGTGATGGTGCTTATGGATGAGGGCGTGGCACTATCGCCCTCCAGCAACGCCACGGGCGCGGCCTTGTTCACGGCGTTGATGGCCTCCGGCAGAAAGTGCGCGATGAGGTCGTCGAGGGATCTGTTGTCCGCCATGTCGGCGCTGCTGCCGCCCTCGTCGTTGTACATGATGGAGCCGTTGTTGTCCAGCTCGTCCAGGTTGGCACGGACGAGGTTGATGGCGTCGCTGAGAGAGATAGAGATCATAGTTTATTCGTAAAGATTAGGGAACCATACGCCGATTTTCTCGGCATATTTCTTAATAGAGTCATCGTCCTTGAGGTGTATCGCCTTCGCTCCATTCTGCTTGAGGAAAGCCACGGCATCCTCCTTGCTGAGAATTTCCGGATGGGCGGTGAGGGCGGGGGCTGCGGGAGCCGCCGCTTTCTTTTCTTCGCTTTCTTCCGACACACGGACGATTTGGATTAGGTGGCCGAACTCCACGCTGTTCTCGATGATGCCCTGCACCACGGGGTTGGAGGTCGTGAACGTCGCAGGACGGTTCTGGAGGCCCGCACCTATGCGGCCCCTTGCGAACTCTGCGGTGAACCATGCCCTGCCCTCGTTGATGGGGAAGTTGAGGATTGCGGTGGTCTGGCCATGAATACCATAAGTTTTCAGCATAATAAACGATGTTTTAGAAAAAAGGGGCGGAGAAGTTTCCGCCCCTCATTATTGAGTTAATGATTAGGCTCTTACCATACCCTGGAATTTAGCCCAGGTGTTGAGGTCGAAGTCCCACTCGACGATGTCGGCCTTCTTGAAGCCTGCGGTGGCGTCGTCGGCGGTGAGGAAGTATTTCAGGAGCTTCGCAGCATCGGTGAGGGCGCTGCCTACCGGCAGCGAGCTGACGCTCTGGAACGATGCCTGGATGCCGCCGAGGCGTGCCTGGTTGAGGGCTGCGCTTGACGGAAGCACGAGCATGCTGTTGAAGCCATTGAGGGCTACGCAGTCATACTTGCAGAGGTTGTACTCTTTGGCTTCGCGGGCCTCGCCGGTCTTGCTCATATCCCTGGTGGTAGTCTTCTTGTTCACCATGTAGGGACGGGTGGCGTGACGGAGGTCTACGACAACCATTGCCTCTTCGTAACCGATGTCGTTGAGGGTAGGATCGTATACGAACTCGAATGAGCCGAAGTTGTCGCGGTAGTTGCGCACCTTGATACCATAGTCATTAACCTCAACCTTGCCGACATCTTTGTACTTGTCAGCGCTGTTGACGAGCTTGATGAGTCTCTGCATGGCTTTCTTGCCGCAGAATACGGTAGCCTCGTCGCTCTGGCTGTTGTCGGTGAACTGGAGGGTAGACATCACGAGGAGGTCGTCGTCGGTGAGCTGGTCGCCAGAGAGGGTGTACAGCATGTTGATCTGACGGAGGATACCGTTCTCGAAGTATACGCTCTCGCGGTTACCTGTCTCGGGAACATAAACGTCCACGCGGGCTTTGGTGCCATCCCAGTGGCTGCGGGCGCATTCGCGCTTGAAGTTGTACTCTGCATTAGCAAGAATCTTGTTCTTGGTGTGCGGCACTTTCTTGATCTGCTCCTCAAGGGCGTCGGTGATGACGCAGGTGACGATCTTCTTCTGGAGGAAGACGTCGAACTTCTCAGGGAGGTAGGTCTCGCTGGCTACGTGCATCTGCGACTCGGCGCAGGCGGTGGCCATGGTCTTGAACTCCGCATACTGCGGGATGGATACGGTGGTAGGAGTAGTGGCGTCGATGGGCGGGTTGATGACCTTGAACTGGATGTAGTCGCTTGAGTCCTTGTGGTCAAGCACGAAGAGCATCAGTTCACCGTCGGCAACCTGATTGCCAGACTCATCTTTCCTATAGCCAGCCACACCCTTCACAACAACGGTGCTGAACTCGGTCAGGCATTCGGGGTTGTCGAAGTAGCTGACAGCGATCTTGAGTACATTGTTGCCCTTGTTGTAGGGAGTGGTTGATGATGCAGCCGGTGAAATGGTGAGTGAGCTGCCGGTGTATACGGCGTCAAGGTCGGTAGAGCCTGTGCGCCAATGGCCATGTACGGGGCTGTTCACCTTCACGGGACGGCACTGACGTGCGATGTAGGTCTCGATGGGGAATGCGAAGGGACGGAACTCGTCAACGTCCTTGTCGTAGTCTTCAGCCTCAATGCCGGCATCGCGCACGTCGGTGGCGGTAGCGGCCTTGTTCTGGAGCTGAGTCTTGCCACCCTGCTCATCGGTCTGAAGGGCCTCGCCTGCGGGAAGAGCGCCACTCTCGTCGGCGTCGGCGCGTCCTGTAGGGTTGGTGGAAGAGTTATACTCGTTCATATTGTCCGACGGGTTGGCGGGGGTCGCCAGTTCCGCAGGATCGACTGCCATTGCAAAGCCGAGGTCTGCTCCCAGCAGAGCTGCGGCGACCACAAGCAGCGCTGACAGTACGCTCATCTTGTGGGTTTTCATGTAGTTAAAAATGCCCATATTGATAAGATTTAATGGTTTGCTATTTCACTCCGGCCCACGGACTTGCGGGGGCTGCGGGTTTCGGTTCTGCCACTACGCCACCCTGTCTGCCGGTGGGTGCGGGAGGCATCGCTGCCGCGGCGGTGCGGTCACGGCGTGCCGCAGCGATCTTGGCGTTGCGCCCTGCCACCTCGCCCTCCTGGCGTGCTGCCTGCACGTCGTCGTCGTGGTGTATGGCGTTATATGCGAGGTCGAAGTCCTCGGCGGCATACTTGTTCTCCATGCCGTTGAAGGTGATGGCCAGAAGGCGGAGCATCACGTCGCGCTTCTCCTCCAGGGAGAGGCCCTTGCCGTTGCCCCACTCTTCGAGGGCGTTGAGGGATTCCTGCCAGTTGCTCTCGGCCTGCGCCTCCAGGGCGTCGTTGTCGGCCTTGCGCTGACGCCAGCCCTCAAGCTGGTCTTTGAACTGCGCCTGCCCTTCCTCGCTGATGCCGAGGTCATCGCCGAAGGTGTCCACCAGGGCGGTGCGGGGGTCGCCGGTCTCTATCCATTTCTGGATGAACTCCGCTGCGCTGGGGTCGCTCATCAGCAACTCGCTCAGTCGGCTGTTCTTCTCATCATACTCTGCCTGACGGGTGGTATAGTCCTCAAGCATCTCGTTTATCGCGTCGTCAAGGTCTGACACTCCCTCCTGCGGCTCGGTGGCCCCGATGTCGGCGAAGGTGCGGTCAGGATAGCGTTCCCTTGCACGGGACAGAAGGCTCTCACGCGAAGAGAGGGGATTCTTGTTCTCTGATTCTGCCATAGTATTGTTGAATTTTGTTATATCTGATATCAAAAATACCCCCGTGAAAAAGCCGTGTAGGTCTATCTTTACCCAAATGAGGGTGATATATTGAATATTATTACTCAACTATTGGTAATATCGGTTATAATCTTATAACTTTGTCTATATAACTGATAGATAGGCGTGAAGAACACCGAACTGAAGAGGGCAAGGGACAGGGCGCTGTACCAGGCGTTCAAGAGACTTCTCGCCCAGGGCGGATACCCCACGATGCGCCAGGCCGCGAGTGCCGTGTGCAAGTGTCCCGCCCCCCGCTTCTTCATCGAGCCGGAGAAGGCGTCGCTGCTCGTGGGGTGCATCATCAACGGAGTGTCGCTCGACGACCGCAACATGGGGACGCGCAGGATGGCGCACCAGCTCCATGCCCTGTATCTCCAGTGGCTGGAGGAAAACCCCGGCAGCAGGATGAGCAGGGAGCGCATCATGGAGGTCGTCGTGGAGATGCCCGCCCCCGAATTCTACATCGGCGCACAGAGCGCCCGCAAGATCATCTATCGTGAACGCAAGAAGGCAAGGGCAAGATGGGATCGATGGCGCGAAATATAATCATCGTGGTGCTGGTGGCGCTGAACATAGCCTTCGGCATCCCTGCCTTCATGTACGACGGCCCCTGGTGGGCGCGCGCCACGGCATACTCCTTCTTCCATGCGGGGTGGCTCCACCTCGCCGTCAACGCCCTCGCCATATGGACGATATACAGGGGGAGGCTGCGCCCCTGGCGCGACCTCGTCATCCCCTACGTCATAGCCGTCCTCGTATACCCTCTGGCGCTGCGCCCCTGCATAGGGTTCTCCAACGTCCTCTATGCCGCCCTGGGGCTGCGCACCCCTCCCCTGCGGAGCAGCTGGTGGAGGCAGACGCCCGTGGTGGTGTTCCTCGCCGTCACCGTGGCGATGGTGTTCATCCCCCGCTTCAGCGCCACGACACATATCGCGGCCTTCGCCCTCGGCATGGGCTGCGCCTCCCTGCAACGCCAATGGCTAAAGATCACCGCCGATGCAAGAAGATATCTATAACGACATCCTCGTGGAGAACGACAGGCGATGGCACCGGCTGCGGGCCGACTACAACCCCGTGACCGGCGAGGGCGTGGCCGAGCTTACGGGCAACGAGCGCGTCAGGCTCTACATCCCCGACTTCGCCATCCCCGAACAGTGGGTGCCGCCCGCGATGATGGACAACACCCTGGTGAAGGAAGTCGTCAAGGCGGGATCGATAGAGAGATACATAGAGAAGAAAAAGTGGAAGTACGGAGCGCCCACGCCCCTGGAGGTGGAGCGCCGCCTGCGGAGGGTGCGCCAGCGCCACGACTTCGTACACTGGGCATACTTCTGCATACACATAAAGCACAAGACCGCCCGCAAGAGGGTGCGCTTCCAGCTCAACCTGCCGCAGCTGACGGTGCTGGGAGTCATAGAGAGGATGCTGGAGCAGGGCGCGCCTATCTCGCTCATCATCCTCAAGGCCCGCCAGTGGGGAGGCTCCACGCTCTGCTTCTTCGTGCAGGTGTGGCTACAGTTCAAGCACAACGAGTTCCACAGCTTCGCCATCGCGGCGCACACGTCCAGCGCCTCCGAGACCATCCTCACCATGCTCAAGCGCGCCATCAAGGACTACCCCGCCTGGGACTTGGGCCTCGCCGACACCACGGAGCTGCACCTCGCCCCTGCTGACTCCACGGGACATGCCTTCACCCTCAAGGATCAGGATAACCGCCAGGTGCTGGAGGGCTACATATACATAGGCACGGCGGAGAAGCCCGACACCCTGCGATCGAAGGATATCTCCGGGGCGCACTACTCCGAGGTGGGCCTCTGGCCCGACACCCCCCTGAAGCGCGCCGAGGACATCATCGCCGACATCGACGGAGGTATGACGCAGGATGAGGGTACGATGCGCGTCATGGAGTCCACGGCGAAGAGCAGCGACGACTACTTCGCGGACGTGTGGAAGTCGTGCGCCGACGGTGGCGGAGGATACCACCAGGTGTTCGTACCCTCGCGCGACATCGTCTTCGACAGCCGCAAGATCGCCGACACCCGCAAGTTCGCGGAATGGCTCGTGGAGCATAAGGATGAGGACACCCCCAGCGGCAAGTGGCGCGACAGCGGCAAATACTACTGGTGGCTGTGGGAGATAGGATCTACCCTGGAGCATATCAACTGGTATCGCTACCTGCGTCTGCGCCTGTCCTTCGCAAAAGTGTGCAACGAGGCCCCCGAAACGCCGGAGCAGGCGTTCTTCACCGCCGGCAACCACGTCTTCGACCCGTTCCTCGTGGCCAAGAAGGCGGAGCGCTGCCGTCCCCCCGCATATGTGGGAGACCTCGTCGCCGAGGGCGAGAAGGGTGCCGACGCCCTGCGCGACATACGGTTCATGCCCAACAGCACGGGAGACCTGCGCATCTGGGAGATGCCCGACGACTCGCCCGTGAAAGACCGCTACCTCGTGGTGCTTGACCCCCGCAGGGGTGCCAGCGAAGGTGCCGACCCCGCCTGCATCACCGTCATCGACCGCCTGCTGATGATGCCCGACTTCGGGCTGGACGGCAAGCCGGGGGTGGTGGCCGAGATGAACTACAAGGCCGACCCCGACCTCCAGGCGTATGATGCCATGCGCCTCGCGGCCTGGTACAACAACGCCCTGCTCGTCGTGGAGTCCAACACCCTGGAGTCCATGAATGCCGAGCGCAACAACGGCATAGACTCCTTCGAGTATATCATGGACATCATCGGAGACCTGTACAACAAGAACCTCTATATGCGCTCCGCCCCCGAAGAGAACGTCAAGGGCAAGCCCGTATACAAGTGGGGTTTCAACACCAACGCCAGCACGAAGCCCAAGATCATCAACTTCATGAAGGAGTGCCTGCGCGACGACCTGTGGTCGGAGCCGAGCAGCCTCTGCACCGCGCAGATGGCATCATACATGGAAGACCACGGCAAGACCGACGCGGAACACGGCAAGCACGACGACGTCGTGATGTCGCGCGCCATAGGGCTGTGGATATGCTACAAGGAGATGCCCCTGCCACAATGGATACGCAAAGCCGAAAGCCGTGGCGGCACCGTCATCAGCGGCGACGACCTCGGCCTCACAAACCTATAACACCATGAACCTTTTCAAGAGAATATTCCGCAAACCCGCCGTCATCTTCGTGACGCTCTATGCCAAGCACATCTACCGCCAGGGCGTAGCCGCCGCCGAGGAACGGCACAGACGCGAGGGATGCACCGTATACCTCGCCTCCAACTCCTTCCGCCCCGACCACCTGGTGACGTACACCAAGCCCCAGTTCAAGGCCGAGAAGAAGGTCTACGGCACGGCGGCGCGCCTGCTGACGATGAACACCCTCAAGTACGGATGCTACTACCATACCGCCGACCGCTACGGCAACGGGGCGCTGAAACCCGTACAGGTGGAGATACGAAAAAAGGCGTTCATCAGGGAACGCCTTCTTCTCGCGGGACTCATCTAATAGGGTAGCGGCTGCGCCTGTGGTGGCAGCTCCTGGGCCGGAGCCTCCGTCTGCATCGCCGCTTCCGGCGCGGTCTGCACGGGTATTCCGGCCTGCTGTGCCTGCTCCATCTCCGCCTGACGCGCCTCGCGCATCTGGCGCAGCTTCTGGATATAGCTCTTGCGGCTGAGTTCCGTATATTCCTCTCCGCTGATGACGCCCATGCCGAGGAGGTTCAGCAGATCCTGCTCCTGCATCTCGCGGGCCTCCAGCGAGTTCGCGCTCTCCAGCAGATGGAGGTCGTACTCTATGTCCTTCACCTCGTTGAGGTTCACGGTGCTGAAGTCGGTGAGGCTGTCGATGCCTCCCGCTATCTTCTCCCACCGTTCAGGCTCGTAGAACATGGCGAGGTTCTTCATCTTCTTGATAAGCACCTGGCGCACGAAGTTGCGGAACTGGTCGAGGAATGCCGCCACGGACGTGGAGGCGTTGGTGGCCATCTGCGCATAGAGCGTTCCCGACGTGGCTCGTCCAGGGTCTTTGCCCTGCAATGCCCCGTTCACGGGGGAGCCGCTGTCCATGAGGTCTTTGATGAGCGCGATCTCGCGCGACACGTCCACATTCTGGGCAGCGCCATAGAACACCTTCGGCATCAGGCCCTCCTGACCCGGCTCCATGTCTATGTACACCATCTCGTCGATGGCCGTCCAGCTACGGGCGAACTCCTCGAAGGACACGTCGTCGGGGACGATCTTCTTCGGCACCACGGTGACGCCCTTCGCCTGCGTGCGCTTCAGCCACTCGCCCAGTATCCACTGGCGGTTGATGGCTATGTTGTGGTCTATGGCGTCGTGGTTGTATCCTATGATGCGTCCGTCGATATAGGAGAAGATGAACATCGTGAAGGGATGCACCCTGTCGGCATAGGGGCTTTCGCCCTCCCATAGTATCGTGCCGTCGGGGGCGAGGAAGCGGCAGTACCAGTAGGTGTCCATGAAGAACCCGCTGCGTTCCGTCTCGTCGGTGCCGTAGCCGTCGCCGATGATGTAGGGGATGTCCGCCTCCGCCCATCCCGACTGCTGGCCGAGCTGGCGGCGGCGCTCGTTCTCCATCCTTATCTCCCTGCGGTATGCCTTGTCGTCGGCATCTATTATCTCCTCGGTGCCGTCGTTGAGGTCGTTGAGGCGTATGCGCGCCCGCGACTCCTTCGTCCACACCTCCACGAAGTAGCACCTGTGGGGATCGGTGGTGTCCATGAACACCAGGCGCGTGTCGTCGAAGCGGTCTTCGGGGCTTCCCGTGCGCTCTCCCTGGTATACTGCGAACTGGTTGGGGTATATGGCCTTCAGCACGTCATAGTCCGAAGGCTTCTTCACGAAGCGTGCGCACACCTCTTCGCGGGTGCCGTAGCGCACCAGGCCGATGGTGGACAAGTCCCAGAAGCGGGGGTCTACGCCGTCGGCATCGAAGAAGAAGCGGTTGGGGTTCACGTACTGCGTCCAGGAGTCGAGCCTGCGGTCAGGGCCTGACGTGTCGTCATAGGACTCGTAGGCTACGCCGAGGCCGCCGTTGCAGACATCCTTGATCCACTTCTGCTCCAGCTCGCTCATCTGGTTCTTGTCGCTGTTGGCCTGCACTCCCTGCGTCATAAGTTCTCCATAGGGTTGCTCGTCCTTGTCTATGGCCTGGCATACGGGTTCCGTGCGTTCCTTGACGCGCAGTCCCGCGATGGTGTCCACGCGGTTCTTTATCTGGTTGGTCTGGATGACTACGTTGCCCGTGCGCTGGAGATACTCGCGGTAGGTCATCGTCTTGCCGTTCACGGTGATGAGGTCTCCCCACTGGTCTCCGTCATAGAAGCGGTTGCCACGCTTGCGCTGCTCGCGGAACTCGTCGAGGTTCATCCACAGGCGCTCGCAGTGCAGCAGCAGCTCCGGGTCTTTGTCCTTCGTGCGCAGTTCCTTGCGGCGCACCTTCACGGAGTCCATCTCCGCGGGCGTCTTCGCTCTCTTTATGAGTGTATCGCTTTTGAACATGCTATTTTCGTTTGTTACCAAATTTGGAAAACGCCCATAGTGGTCTTGGTCTATCTTTACCCAATCAGAAGGACAGGATGCTGTATGTCACCCCGATACCCACATAGGGGGTGGTGACTACCTTGCCGTCGGCGGTGCCTATGCCCATGCCCACCATCGGCCCTATGTGCCACCTCTTCTGCGGGGCGCGCACCACGGTGGTGACGTACTGCGTGGGACGGTATATGGCGATGCTGTCGAGGGCAGGCTCGTAGCCCGACACCCAGGCATGGTACTGCTCGTCCACGTACTCCTTCTGCCAGCGCGGCATGCTGACCTCTATGATGGTGTCCATAGGAGGGTTGCCTATCTCGTCGATGAGGCTGTCGATGACCTGCGACTGGTAGCTGTTGACGGCCACCAGCAGGCGGAGGCTGTCCTTGAGTTCGCGCGACACGTAGGGTATGGGGCTGTCCACCTTCACGGTGTCCCACACCACCAGGGTGTCGGTGCGTACCTTCTCCACGATTTCGGGTTTGCTGCTCCTGCGCCCAGCCCAGAAGCAGACGGCGCACAGGGCCACGATGCCCAGCGCCGCGAATATGTTGCTCATCTTCATAATGCGAAAAGGCGGGGGAACTGTCTCAGCCGCCCCGCCCGATCATCTAACAATCAATAACCTTAAAACAAACAAACAATGAAAGCTGCTATCACAACCCATTATTTTTCTATGGTCTTTATCTGGCCGCGCTGCTGGCCGAGGTTATTATACAGCCCCACGTGCAGCCACTTGTTACCTTTACGGTCGCTCTCAATGAGTATCTGGTCGAACCTTCTGCCGGTCTTCTTCACCCACTCCACGACGAAGTCCACGAAGCGGTTGAAGGAGCCGCCGACCTGAAGGTCTGCCGCCCACCCCAGCTTGTGTACGCTGGTAGGCACTCCCCCCACGGCTCTGTTCAGGGCATCGCAGCGATATCCTGAAGTGACGGTGATGGGCATGCCGTAGGCGGCGCGCAGGGGGTCGAGGAAGTCGGACACAAGCGCGTCGAGGTGATCGACGATCTCGAAAGTTGGGATATTACTGATTCCCTTTTTTATCGCCGTCGTGCTGACGATGAACTCGTTCAGCTCGAAGTACCTGTGTTTTTTCATTTCCCTCCCTCCTGGTCTTGTACATCTTCAGCTCCTGTTCGAGCTTCTCCACCTTGCCGCGCAACGTCTCGTTCTCCTGCTCCAGCTGTACTATCCTCTTATTGCTCTCGAACTTCTCTTTCGTGAGCTTGAGGATGTCCTGGCGCAGTTCGTCGATGACCTTGCCCTGCTCGTCATAGAGCTGCTCTATGGCAGTGAGTCTTTTCTCCAGGGCCGACTGCTTCTCGGCATCGGCGATGGCCTCCTCCATCTCGGCTTCCGCCTCGTACTTGTTCTTGTACTTGCGGAACGATATGAGCTGGAAGATGTTAAGCCCCGCGAAGAGGGCTACCAGCGACGTAAGAAGTATCTCGACCCAACCCATGACTCGTTACTTTTTATCGTTGAACGGAGAGTTCTCCACACTCGGCCATATCTTCTTGATGAAGGGGAAGGCCATGGCTCCCACTCCGAGGATGGCGATGGCGAAGATCCACTTGTGGATGTACAGGCAGTAGCCTGTGCCACCGATGACTGCCAGCGCATACAGCGCGAAGCAGATAAGTTTCAGGATGTTCTTCAAGTCTTTCATAGTCTTTGCGTTTTAGTTATGCTGCTTCTTCCTGCGATGAAGGCTCCAGCCATGATGATTCGCTGCCTGACAGGGCGTCGGCACCTACGAGGGTTATCATCTCGTATACGCCGCTATAGGTGAGGAACACCACACCCTTGCCTTCGGTGATGAATGCTTTGGCCTCTGCATATGAGGGGGCATCCACCGCGGCCTCGAAGACGGGGTTCTGGCCCGATGTGTCCAGAGCGCCTTCCACGATGAGTGCGGGAAGTTCAGCAGGGGCGGGTTTGTTGCGGATGTACGATGCCTTCGTGGCATCGCTCTCTGTCCAGTCTGACTGGTTGCTTGTGCTGGTGGCAGATGAGATGTTGGCCAATTCACTGGTGACGTTGGCCAGCCTGTCAAAGATCTGCTTCAACCAATAGATTATTTCTTTCATGTTATTAGTGATTTTTTGCAATACTAAGTTGGGAGCGATGCATCATCCCCATGCTCTATCTTTACCCAAACGGAGGCTACTCCTCGATGAACTCCGCGAGGATGTCCTCACACCCCGCAAGCGTGGGGTTGTCCTTCAGGAGCTGGAGCCATGAGGCGAAGGCGATAGGTTGCGCCTGAATGTCTCGCGTCTCCTGACCGAGGGCCAGGAGCAGGGGCCTGGACTTCTCGCCCAGGTCTTCGGGGGTGCAGTCCCCCGCCACGTCGCGCATGATCTCCGCGCCCGTCTCCGCGATGTCGCGGAATGCGGACGCCACCTGGCGGCGCAGCCTGTATATGTTGAGTGCTTCTTCTGCGGGCAGGGACGAATAGTTCACCCTGCCGAATCCTGCGTTGCTGAGTTCGCAGATCTGGTCATTGGTAAGTTTCATGGTCTTGTGATTTATTATTCAATGTCTCTTGTGTATTGCTGGCTTACGCCTATCAGATTGCCGTCTATCATGGCGTCCGTGCCGGTGTCAGCCCTCTTCCTTGTCATGTTGTCGATCACCACCGACTGTATGTCAAGGTCTGTACCTTCCGTGTAGCCGGAAAATCCCGCGAAGTCCGGCAAAGTGCCGCCACGCGTCACGCTGAGGTTCACAGTCTTGTATGTAGTGCCATCGTTAAACCATACTCCGGCCTGTGCCGCCGTAGTACCATTGGTACTCCATCGGATGCGGAATGACAGGTTGGTGTCAAAGTCAGGCAGAGAATCCGTCGCATTCTCATATACAGCCGTGAAGGAGAGGCTCAAGGCATAACTCTGCACGCCCTCATTATCCACCGTCCTTCGTGAGACGTAGATGCCAAGTCTGATGTACGGCGTATTGCCCGTCTCGTTGAGGTATGCCCAGAAGAAGTGCGTGGCATTTCCAGAGGAGTTGACATATATGCCGTACTCTTTGTTCAGCAGATAATATCCCGGATTCGACAAACCCGTGTTATTATAGAGTTTCTTCCAGCTTGCGGCCACCTTGAAGGTTGAGATGTTCTCGCTGCCCACCGTCTTGACATCGCCACGTCCCGTGAATTTGTTGTCATAATCTCCCATCCTACACCTGAAACAAGCGTCCATGATGGCGGCGAAGTCGGACTTATACATAAACAGGGACACTCCGCTGCCGCCGCTACCACCGCTATATACACCCAGCGATGTGGGTATGGGATCGCTGACGCTCGTTCTCCGCCAATACTGTGCTTGGCACATATATGCCGTAGGCTTGAGTGTCTTCGTCCCCGTATTGTTGGATGTGCCTTCGGGACTTATGCTGGTGAAGCGCCAGGTGAGCGTCCCTGATGAGGAACTCTCGCCGAAGCTGTGGAAGAACTCCGGGCCGGGATTGGTATGTGCCGCCACGGCATCCACGCCGTTGAGGAACTTCGCGCTGCATGTCTGCCAGTTGCTACCGCCATCCCGTGAGAACTGCAAGGTGTACGTGCAACTGTCATAGAAGGGAGGCACAAGGGCGGCAACCCCTTCGATGCGGTTCACGAAGGCGCAGTCGAAGTTGACGTTGCCCCACCCTTTCACGTTGAGGCCCGCATCGTTGAGCAGGATGTAGTTTACTCCATTGAGGGTGAGCCTGTTTCCGCGCCTTGTGGAGAGATTATGGAAGTTGACACTGGAGTTGGCACCCGTAGCAGTCTCCTTGACATATCCGATGAACCCTTTGGTGTAGTCGTTGTTGGAGACGAAGAGAAGGCCGTCGAGCTGGAACTGCTGCATGATGTTCGCCTTCACCTTCGCAATGTTGGTGCTGCTCGTCACGGGGGACGTCACGTCGGAATATCCGCCATTGGCCCTTGTTCCGAAGATAAACTTCGCCACCCAGTGGTTGACAAGGGCCGTGGTGCTGCTGGCTGCATTGGTTTTCATCCAGAAGCATATTCTGTTCAAGTATGCATTCTTCGGTGCGCTCATACTATGAAGGTGTTGTTCCGCTGATTGCTGAAGTGTCGATGCTGATATACCATTTGCCACTCTCATAAGATGATGGCGCTGACGAAGGCACGACAAGCATCCTGCCATCAATTCTTCCTGCCGAGGCAAGGATGTGGCCCGCAGTGGCTACGACGTTACCTGCCGTGGCCGTGATATTACCTGCCGTGGCTGTGATATTACCTGCCGTGGACGTGATGTTGGAGGCGGCAGTGAACGTGCCTCCCGTGGAGAGATTGGCATCGAAGATCTTTTGTCCTGCAAAATGCTGTGCATTCGACGTGTCGGCATTGACGATGCCACTATACTGTGAGCTGGCAGAAGGTATGGCAGTCACGTTTTGTATGGCCGATTCGCCTATCACGATCTGTGGTGTGGGGCCATACTGCGTTCCTTGAGTCCAGCCGAACGATGTTATCCTTCCTCCATTCTCCATCACGAAGTCATAGATGGCCCCTGCGGTAGGGAGTTTTGTGCCTCCCGACGTTATATCAGTCTTTAAGGATGTTATCTTCCCCGTGACATAGGCATAAACGCCTCCGGCTGTGGCTATGTCACCACCATTATTGACAAACTGGTTTGCCGCCGTGGCGAGACCTTTGCCCTTGAAGTTGCCGAGATATTGAGCGACGTATTTATGCAGTGCCTGTCCAGTAACGCATCCTGTAGCGGTAGACGTAACATCATCATAATCCCATAGCTTTCCCACGTAGTTATATACGGCAGATGCCGTCGGCAGATA
>JAEEGL012787033.1_pt1 | contig 19984 bp, 18 predicted proteins | sample 9134231 | NCBI WGS metagenome assembly JAEEGL01 (sample SAMN16246548, study PRJNA631951) | gut metagenome | biome: gut microbiome; feature: rumen; material: fiber-attached | host: Bos | place: Iran: Karaj | collected 2018-10
ATCGTGGTCGCGCAGGCGAAGGTTCTCTTCCCGCATGCCCAGGCTCAGCAGCCAGTCGCGGCAGAAGCCGCGCCAGTATTCGAACCACTCGAGGTCGGTGCCCGGCTTGCAGGAGAATTCGAGCTCCATCTGTTCGAACTCGCGGGTGCGGAAAGTGAAGTTGCCCGGCGTGATCTCGTTGCGGAAGCTCTTGCCGATCTGGGCGATGCCGAAGGGCAGCTTTTTGCGGGTGGTGCGGGCCACGTTGTTGAAGTTCACGAAGATGCCCTGAGCGGTCTCGGGCCGCAGATAGACGGTGTTCTTGGCGTCCTCGGTGACGCCCTGGAAGGTCTTGAACATCAGGTTGAACTGGCGGATATCGGTGAAATCGTGGGCGCCGCAGCTGGGGCAGGGGACGTTGTGCTCGTCGATGAAGGCCTTCATCTCGGCCTGGGAATAGGCGTCCACCGCCTTGTCCAGCGTCAGGCCGCCGGCGGCGCAGAAGTCCTCGATGACTTTGTCGGCGCGGAAACGCTCCTTGCACTGGCGGCAGTCCATCAGCGGGTCGGAGAAGCCGCCCAGATGGCCGGAGGCCACCCAGACCTCGCGGTTCATGAGGATGGCGCAGTCCACGCCCACGTTGTAACGGTTCTGGGTGACGAACTTTTTCCACCAGGCCTTTTTCACGTTGTTCTTGAACTCGACTCCCAGCGGGCCGTAGTCCCAGGTGTTGGCGAGCCCGCCGTATATCTCGCTTCCGCTGAAGACGAAGCCTCTGTTCTTGCAGAAGGCGACGATCTGCTCCATGGTCTTTTGCATGTTGTTCATCGATCGGTTTCCTTTCCTTGGCCTGACGGCGTGATGGGGGAGGGCGCAGGCGCGTCTTCCCCGTTTTTGATATCGGTTTGAAAGGCGAAAACGCTTTGCCTTACATTATAATAGAGCGGCGGCGGCTTGTCAAGGACGGCGGCGCGTCACAGCACGAAGCGGAACAGCAGAAACACCGCCGCGGCCACGGCCAGCAGGACGGGGAACAGGATCCGCCGGATCCGCGCGGTCTCCGCCTTGCTCATGGGCACGTATCCCTGATACCCGCAGCGGGGACAGCCGCTCTTCCGGTCCGCCAGACGCGCGTTGCAGCGCGGACAGCGCACCGCGTCGTCCGGATCGTCCGCCGGGTCGGAGGCGGGGGTCTCCGGACCGGCGGCGACGGGGCGGCCGGCGGGCTCCGGCCCGTCGTCCAGCATCTGCTTCAGGATCTCGCGGTCTCGCTCTTTTCTGCTCCTGCTCATCGGGGCCTCCTTTGGCGCCGGGGGCGCCTGGGCACGCTCAGCTCGACGCCGAGGTAAGCGCTCAGCTTTTTCACGTTGGCTCTGGTGGCCTGGACGGTGATGGTGTGCCGCGCGGCTTCCTTTTTATCCAGCCTGGCGTAGTTGATCTTTTTGTCCTGAAAGAGGATGACGGCCTCCTTGAAGCGGCGGCTGTACTCCAGCCGATAGAGCAGGTTGGCGCGCTTGATGCGCCGGCGGCCGCGGGTGACGGCCTTTTCGCCCAGCACGGCGGGAAACATCAGAAAATAGATCAGGACCAGCAAAAACGACGCGGCCAGCAGAACGAAGACCACCACGAACAGGGCCGGCCGCCGGGCATTGGCCGCGGTAAAGCCGAACAGGAACAGCAAAAGGGCGTAAGCCGTCACGGTCATGACCGCGACGGCGGGGGAGAAATCGAAGAGTTTGTTTTTCATAGATGAAACAGCCCTTTTCCTTCGGGGAGAGATCGGACTTTATTATAGCAACAGCGGCGGGGATTGTCAAGGAACCCCCCGTTTTTTCGCGGCCTCTTTTCCTGTTCGATCCGTCAAAAGCGGGGCGGCCGGAAAAATTTTTTTGTTCAAGACTTTAAAAATCGAAAAAGCGGGCGGCGGGGGGATTGACAAATCGGGAATTGTGTATTAGAATATCTTGTAATGTATTAATGGATTATCAGATTAAAGTGAGCCGATGCGGCGCGGGCCCCGGTCTTCCGGGGCGGGGAGGAAAGGCCTTTTGGCGCCGCAGACGGATGCAGAGGTAGAGAAGACATGACTCGAATGAAGAAACTGATCGCGTTGGCCCTGTTTGCGCTCATCCTGATTCCGGCGGCGGCTTTGGGCCTGTCCGGGTGCGGATCCAGCGGCGAGATCGACACCACCGGCATGATCCTCGTGGTCTATGACGGGAACGGCGGTTATCTGGGCAACAAGAGCGCCACGGTCAGAAAGCTCTTCTGCAACCCCGGCAGCAAGATCCCGGACTATCCGGTGGATTATTCCCAGAACCAGTACACCGTGCCCTCTCTGGGCCTGGCCGACAAGAACGGCTATCAGCTTCTGGGCTGGTACCGTCCGGACGACGTCGAATACAGCCCCAGCGCGACGGGCGAGTACGTCTATCTCGACACCGCCGCCGGAAACGGCGTCTATTCCCTCAGCGCCTCCGGGTCCCTCGTGCGCGGCTTCTCCGAGTCGCCGGACGGCGATTACGTCGAGCTTTTCGTCGAGGACGCCAATGCGGAAGAGGGACAGGAGATCACCTATATCTTCCTCAACGCCGCCGCGAACCCCGGGATCACCGTGCCCAGCGGCTTTTACGTCTGTACGACGCCGGACGATATCGCCTCGGTGCAGGGGGACGAGCTCAAGGCTGCCTATGAAAAGGCTTTCGACAACGGCAACGGCGCGTTCCGCGCCAGCGAGGTCGAAACGCTGAACGGCATGCAGCTGGTCGATTCTCTTCCGGACAACGTCCGGCCGCTGACCGAAGGGCTTCCCCGCTTCGCCCTGAGCTATCGCCAGGCCCAAGAGGGGGAGGAGGAGCTGGACCACTACGAGCTCAGATCCGATTACGCCGCCCTGACCGGTCTCTTCGCCGAAAGCCCGAAGGGCGAATACGTGCTGGACAACGGCCGCTATCGCCGCTTTGATCCCAACGATCCCGAGATGTCCGCCATGACGCGGCTGACGCTGGTGGACCGCTACGTCTTCAACGAAAAGTCGGCGGACACGCCGGCCGATCTGCCGCGCTTCAGCGGCGCGATCCGCTATTGGGACTTCGCCTCCCAGACCGTCACGGAAGACAAGTGCACGTGGGACGGCGAGAAAAACGTCATGACGCTCTACGCCCACTGGGCCCTGAAAAACACGGTCTATTACCACTATGAAAACGGGACCGGCCAGGTGGACGAATCCACCACGCGCCTGCTGGCGGACAACATCACCTATATGCCCCTGCGCCCCGGCGAGGTCATCGGCCGGAAGGAGATCGTTCCGCTGTACGCGGGCCACACCTTCGTGGGCTGGTCGAAGTCGCAGACGGAATACGATCCGTGGAACTTCGAAAACGACGTGTTCCCGGAGGGCGAAGCGCGGCTGGATCTGTACGCCTATTATATCGAGGGCGATTACGTCCGCGTCTTCTCGGAGAAGAGCCTGGCCTCCATCGGCGCCGACCCGAGCGGCAAGTATCTGCTGGTCGAGGACATCGACCTCGGCGGGAAAGAGTACACCTCTTCGCCGCTGGGCCTGGCCGACGACTCCGTCTTCACCGGCGAGCTCGTCTCCTTCGGCAAAGGCATTTCCAATTTCACGCTGAAAGTCAGCGCCAACAAGCGTCAGCTGAACGATTCGGATCTCGTCATGGGCGCGGCCCTGTTCCCCCAGACCTCCGGCGCGGTGATCCGCGGCCTGAAGGTCGAGGGCGAGGTGCTGTTCTCCGGCATGCGGACCGCCATGGCCGGCATCAAGGCCGAGCTGAAGTTCTACGCCTCCGGTCTGGTGGGCCGGGCGCTGGACGGTACGGCCACCCGGATCGAGGACTGCGGCGTCCGTCTGATCTGCCGCGGCTCGCTGGAGAGCGACAACTACACCTACCTCATCGCGCTGGGCGATCTGGTGGCCTATGAGGGCGGCGCGGTGCAGACCGGCGGCTGTGTGTCGCAGGTCGAAAACGAGCTGACCGGCGCGGTGGAGATCACCTATACCGAGTCGGCGGCTCCGGCGGTCGCTCCGGAGGCCTGAAGCGTTCCCGTTCCCTTTGATATGAACGAAGGGCAGTTCTTCGTTTGTATAATTAAACTCGTCCAATTTTTTTAGGAGGAAAAGAAAATGAGTTTGAAGAAGATCCTGTTTTCTGCTGTCGCGCTCGTTCTCTGCCTCACGATGTGCCTGTCTCTGGCCGCGTGCGGCGAAAGCGGCACGAAGTGGGAAAAGAAGACTGAGACTCGTGTCGTCAACGACACCACGACTCTCATTCTTCAGGAAAGCACCTTCGACGGTGTTTTCAGCCCGTTCTTCTACAGCAGCGCGTATGACGGCGACGTCGTCGGCATGGTCAATGTTGGCCTGCTGACCGTCGACCCGACCGGTGCTGTCGTTGCCGGGTACCAGTACGACACGGTGGCCCAGAGCTACTCTGTCTACTACACGTCCGACCTTGCCAACTACACGCCCAAGGACAACTACGAGGATGGCGACTACGTCGTCTACGAGATGGTCCTGAAGAACGGCGCCAAGTTCAGCGATGGAACTGCCATCAGCGCTGACGACGTCCTCTTCAACTATTACGTCTACCTCGATCCGGCCTACGTTGGCTCCAGCACGCTGTACACCCTGCCGATCCTCGGCCTGACCGACTATCGGACCCAGGTCGCCAATTCGGATACTTACGGCGCCATCGCCGATAAGATCTTTGCGGCGGGCGAGACCTACAAGGCCAGCAGCGACTACACCGAAGAGCAGTTCAACGCCTACTGGAACGGCATGAAGGCCGCCGGCGAAGCGTTCGCCCAGGAGATCGTTGACTACGTCAAGGCCAACTACGGCGGTCTGCCCTATGCCCAGGGCGGCGATTACGCTGCCTACAGCGGCGACGGCATCGACTTCAGCATCGACGGCGAAGCGGTCGCGTTCGGCATGGCCATGTGGGGATTCGGTGAGTTCGCCGCGGACAACACCTTCGCGGACATCGCCGGCAAGACCTATGACATGACCAGCACCTATCCGACCGTCGGCGATTACTGGAACGCCCTGAAGGCCGGCTATACCGACAACGGCGTCGTCGACTTCGCCAAGCTGAGCGACACCGAGTCCGCCGGCATGGATCTGATCTCTGCCGCCTCTGAGAACTTCATCCTGTCCTACTCCAACGTCGGTTCTATCCCGAGCATCACCGGCCTTGTCAAGGGCACCACGAAGGTGGACGGCGAGGATCATGAGACCGTCAAGATCATCCTGACCGAGCAGAACCCGAAGGCCATCCTGTCCCTCGGCGTCACGGTCGCCCCGAAGGCTTACTACACCGCCGGCTATACGCCCACCAGCGGCGCGCTGGTCAACTACGGCGTCGAGCTCGGCATCAACGGCAACAGCAAGTTCATGGATCACCTGCAGACCCTGAACGCGGCCCCCATGGGCGCCGGCACTTACAAGTTCGTCAAGGCTGACGGCGACGGCGTCACGCTCGAGCGCAACGAGATGCACGAGACCATGGGCGACGGCTCGGTCTACAACGCCAACATCAAGAACGTCTACCTGAAGGTCGTCGAGTCCGGCAAAGAGTTCGACGCTCTGAAGGCCGGTGACGTCCATTACGCCACCGTCTCCGCCAGCGCCGACGTCGTCAAGGAGATCGCCACCATCGAGAAGCTGACCTCCATCCTGGTCGACAACCTCGGCTACGGCTACATCTGCCTGAACCCCACCTGCACCGGCTACGGTCTGGACAACATCTACACCCGTATCGCGTATACCACGGTGTTCGATCTTGCTCAGGTCAACAACTACTATCCGAACGGCCTGGCCGACGTCATCTACCGTTCGCAGTCCCAGGTCTCCTGGGCCTACCCGGAAGGCGCCACCGCCATCTATCCGTTCGACGAGACCCTGAACTCCGCCATCGAGAACTTCAAGAAGGCCGGCTACACCTTTGACGAGGCCTCCAAGAAGTTCACCGACGTTCCGGATATGGACTTCTATCTGCCCAGCAACACGGAAGACCACCCGGCCGGCGGCATCTTCCTGCGCGCGCAGCAGCTGCTTGCCACCATCGGCATCACGGCCAACATCAAGGTCGACAACAGCCTGATCGCCAACATCAAGGCAGGCGACGTTCCGTGCTACGCTCTGGCCTGGCAGTCCAGCCAGGATCCTGATATGTATCAGGTCTATCACTACCAGTCCGCGGCCGAGTCCGTCATCTCCAACGGCATCAAGTGGCTGCAGGCCAACGGCAACAAGACCGAAAAGGGCACCATCGAGGTCACCAAGCTTGACGGCTCCAAGGTCACCATGACCCAGACCGACGCGCTGAACTACCTGGCCGAGCTCATCGAGCAGGGCACCAAGTACATGAGCGCGGAAGAGAGAAAGCCGATCTACGAGAAGGCTCTCGAAGTCCTGGCTCAGCTCTCCATCGAGATCCCGACCTACCAGAGAAAGAACATGTTCGGCTATGACAACTCTGTCATCAGCGCGACGACCCTTTCCACCACGATCACTCCTTACTGGGGCCCGATCGCTCAGATCTGGAAGGTCTCCTTCGCGGATAACGTCCCGGGCAACACGCCTGTGGAAGTCACCTACGAAGCGGTGGTCCAGGACTGAACCTGATCCCCTTGGGATCGAAAGTTCAGAATTCTCCAAAGAGAAGTTGCCTTGTATAAGGAATCATAACTAAGGAGGTTCCCGGCGGGTTCAGGCCTGACCGCCTGAACCCGCCGGGTTCTGTACAATATATGCTGAAATATATTATCAAGAGAATTATGCTGTCGGTGCTCATCCTCTTTGGAGTATCGGTTATCATCTACGTTCTGGTCCGGATCCAGCCGGGCGAGAACTTTGTCCGCACCAAGTATTCCACCCAGCTCGCCCAGGACAACACCGGCGAGATCCGGAAGACCGTCGAACGGCTGGAAAACGTCTACGGTCTCGACGTTTCGCCCATCAAGGGCTATTGGAAATGGCTGGGCAACGTTCTGCAGGGCGAGTGGGGCGACTCGTTCATCTTCTCGGAAAACAGCGGCAAGGTCCAGAAATACTACATCGTCGAAGACGACGCGGGCACCCACTACATCGAATACAAGGACGAGTCCGAGATCCCCGCGGGGGCCCGGACCCAGGAGATCCCCATCGCCACCAGCAGCGTCATCTACGTCATCTACAGCAAATGCGGGATCTCGTTTGTCATTTCTCTGATCGCCACGATCTTCGAATTCGTCATCGCGATCCCCTTGGGCATCTTCTCGGCCACCCACCAGTACGGCGTCATGGACTACACCGTCACGGTCTTGGCCATGATGGGCATCTCTCTGCCGACCTTCTTCCTCGGCGCGCTGATGCTCAAGGTCTTCTCCATCGATCTCGGGCTGTTCCCATACGCGGGTCTGGTGGACCCGAACTCCGGCCTGCCTCGGATCGTCGACAACGCCTATCACCTCGTGCTTCCGCTGACGACGCTGATCATCCTTTCCATCGGCGGCCTGATGCGGTATACCCGCACCAACATGCTGGAGGTCCTCAACGCAGACTATATCAGGACCGCCCGGGCCAAGGGCCTGAGCGAGCACTCCGTTATCTATAAACACGCGTTCCGCAATTCTCTGATCCCCATCGTCACCATGCTGGCCGGCATCCTGCCGGGCCTGTTCGGCGGCGCCATGATCACCGAGACGGTGTTCAGCATCGACGGCATCGGCAAAGCGGCTTACCGCGCCGTGACCCAGGGCGACATCCCGTTCATCATGGCGTACAACATGTTCCTGAGCCTGCTGACCGTGATCGGCACGCTGCTTTCCGACCTGATGTATGCGGTGGTCGATCCGCGCGTCAAGATCGGCGACTGAAGGGAGGACGGCAAATGGAAGAGAACAAAAAATCGCTGAACGAGACGGAAGAGCTCGAAGAAGCCGTCGAAGAAGAAAGCCTGGCGGACCGCGTCAAGATCATGAGCCCCGGAAAGCTGGTGCTGAAGCGCTTTTTCCGCAGCAAGCTCTCTATGGTCGGTCTGGTCATGATCATCGGCCTGTTCATTTTCTCCTTTCTCGGGCCCTTCCTGTCGCCCTACGGCGAGACGGTCAAGACCGGCGCCGCCAAGTGGGTGACCTCGAAGATCGCCCACGACATGGTGACCACGGATACCGACGAAAACGGCGATTACATCACCTATCACTTCATCGAGATCTCGGACCCCTATGAGGTCACGGCCAAGACGCCGCCCACGTGGAAGAATCCGCTGGGCACCGACCAGTACGGCTATGACGTGCTGACGCGTCTGATGTACGGCGGCCGCGTTTCGCTTTCGCTGGGCTTCATCGTCGTGTTCGCCGAGCTGTTCCTCGGTACCGTCATCGGCGCCATCTCCGGTTATTTCGGCAAGTGGGTCGACCAGGTCATCATGAGGATCGTCGACATCTTCAACTGCCTGCCCGGCCTGCCGATCCTGCTGCTGGCGGCGGCCCTGCTGGACGGCTGGGGCGTCAAGCCGAACCAGAAGATCTACTGGCTGATGCTGATCCTGACGGTGTTCGGCTGGTCGGGATACGCGCGGCTGGTGCGCGGCCAGATCCTGTCTCTGCGCGAGCAGGAGTTCATGGTCGCCGCCGAGGCCACCGGCCTTTCGATCCCGCACAAGATCTTCAAGCACCTGATCCCCAACGTCATGCCTCAGCTGATCGTGCAGGCGACGCTGGGTCTGGGCGGCGTCATCCTGTATGAGGCGACGCTGTCCTATCTGGGCCTCGGCATCCCGTTCCCGTACGCCGCCTGGGGCACCATGATCAACGCCACGTCCGGCGCTTCGGGGCGCGATATCCTGCAGAACTATCCGAACCTTTGGGTCCCGGCCGGCGTGCTGATCGTCATGGCGGTGCTGGGCTTCAACTTCATCGGGGACGGCCTGCGCGACGCGTTCGACCCGAAGATGAGACGATAACGAGAGGGGGATTGCTGCATGGCTGACACTGCGAAAAAGAAAAAAGATCCCCACTACATGTCAGAGCGTGAGATCCGGCGGATCGCAAAGGAGAACCGAAAGATCACCCGCGCCTTTGAAAAGAAAAAAGCGCGGAAGAACGTGCCGGAGTCCGAGTATCTGACGCAGATGAAGGACGACAACAACATCGTCGAGTTCGACGATCTGCACACCTATTTCTACACCGACGTGGGCACGGTCAAGGCCGTGGACGGCGTCACCTTTTCCATCCCGCAGGGGAGCGTGGTCGGCGTGGTGGGCGAGTCCGGCTGCGGCAAGTCGGTCACCAGCCTTTCGCTGATGCAGCTGGTCCAGGGGCCTTCGGGCCAGGTGGCCAGCGGTGCCATCCGCTTCAAGGCGTCCGACGGCAAGGTCTATGACATCGCCCAGATGCCCACCAGCGAGATGAACAAGATTCGGGGCAAAGAGATGGCCATGATCTTCCAGGAGCCCATGACCAGCCTGAACCCGGTCTTCAAGATCGGCCAGCAGCTGGACGAGGTGGTCCTGCTGCACGAGCCGGAGGCCACCGCCGAGATGGCCAAGGAGCGTTCCATCGAGATGCTGAGTCTGGTGGGGATCTCGGATCCCAACCGGATCTACGGTCAGTTCCCGCACGAGCTCTCCGGCGGTATGCGCCAGAGGGTCATGATCGCCATGGCGCTGGTCTGCAACCCGCGGCTGATCATCGCGGACGAGCCCACCACGGCTCTGGACGTGACGATCCAGGCCCAGATCCTGGACCTGCTGCGCGACATCAAGACCAAGATCAACGGCAGCATCATGCTGATCACCCACGATCTGGGCGTCATTGCCGAGATGGCGGACTATATCGTCGTCATGTACGCCGGGCGGATCATCGAGGCCGGAACGGCCAACGAGATCTTCAAGCAGCCGATGCACCCCTACAACATCGGCCTGCAGAAGTCCAAGCCCATCGTCAACCAGAAGGTGGATCGGCTGTACAGCATCCCGGGCTCTGTGCCGAACCCCGTCGACATGCCGAACTACTGTTATTTCCGCGACCGGTGTGACCGCCGGTGCGAGCTGTGCGACGGAGAGTATCCCCGGATGAAGCAGGTCTCGCCGACGCACCGCGTCGCCTGTCACCTTTACAACGATATCGCCGTGACCAAGGGAGGGGAAGAATAATGGGACAGTACGATTACGATCTTCCGTTCACCGAGGGAAAGGACGACATCGTCGTCGTCAAGCATCTTTCCAAGCATTTCCCCGTCAAGACGAATCTGTTCGGCAAGGTGCTGGTCAGCGTCAAGGCGGTCAACGACATGAGCTTCAAGATCAAGCGCGGCACGACGCTGGGCGTGGTGGGCGAGTCCGGCTGCGGCAAGACCACCATGGGCCGGACCATGCTGCGGCTCTACGACATCACCAGCGGTGAGATCAAGTACCGCGGGCTGAGTCTGGACCGGCTGTCCACGTCCCAGCTGCGGTCGCTGGTGCCGGACGAGCCGGAGTATGCTTCGGCCAGAAGCGCCGACCGGGACACCCTGCTGAAGACGCTGGAGGAGACCGGCGTGGACATCAACCGGGTCTCGCGGAGCGCACTGCAGAAGCTTCGTCCGGATATCCAGATCATCTTCCAGGACCCCTATTCCAGTCTGAGTCCCCGTCTGACCATCGGCGAGATCATCGGCGAGGCCGTTCGGGAGCACAAGATCGTTCCCAAGAGCGAGTATAAGGAGTACATCCTGAAAATCATGAAGGAGTGCGGTCTTCAGCCCCACTATTTCGAACGGTACCCCCACGAGTTCTCCGGCGGCCAGCGGCAGCGCATCTGCATCGCCCGCGCGCTGGCGCTGAACCCCAAGGTCGTCGTCTGTGACGAGCCTGTCTCGGCCCTTGACGTTTCGATCCAGGCCCAGATCATCAACCTGCTCAAGGATCTGCAGGAGCAGCGCGGTCTGACCTATATCTTCATCTCTCACGACCTGTCCGTCGTCGAGCACATCTCCACGGACGTGGCGGTCATGTATCTGGGGTATATGATGGAAAAGGCGCCGAAAGCCCAGCTGTACGCCAAGCCCATGCACCCCTACACCAAGGCGCTGCTGTCCGCCGTTCCGGTCCCGGATCCCGACGTGAAGATGAACCGCGTGATCCTGGAGGGCGACATCCCAAGCCCCGCCAATCCGCCCTCCGGCTGCAAATTCCACACCCGCTGCAGCGAGTGTATGGAGATCTGCAGGCAGAAGGAGCCCAAGCTGGTGGAGTACGAGAAGGATCACTTCGTGGCGTGCCATCTGTACGCCCAGCCGGAGAATCGGTGAGCTTATGGCCGACAAAAGAAGAAAACAGGAAGAAGAGCTGGACGACCGCACCGTCGCCGACATGAACGTCGAGGGGATGCCGTGGTACCGCGACGCCGAGACGAAAAAGCGGGACAAAGAGCGGGCCGAGCTCAAGGTCACCCAGTCAGAGCGGCGCGCTATGATGAAAGGCGCTTTCGCCGCCATGCTTCCGGCCTTTTTCATCGGTCTTGGGATCTTTTGTCTGGCTTTTGCGCTGATCATGCTCTATTTCCGCTTTGTCATCGGATAAAAGCATAGAAAAAGGAAGCGGTGTTGCCGGCCGAGCGCGGGGATGCCGCTTCCGTTTTTTTGCCCTTGTGCGGCAGAGCGCGCGGCGCCCTTGCCGGCGGGGCCCCGAAAGGCCTCCGGCGGATCCGCGCCGGAGAAGGACCGTAAGGAGGAGAAGAATGAAATTTTCCGAAATGCCCTATACCAGACCGGACTGCGAGAGCATCAAGCGCCGGCTGGCCGAACAGACCGAGGCGATGAAGACCGCCGCCGACTTCGAAGAGGCGGACGCGCTCTTCCGCGCCGCGGACGACGAGGCGCGCGAGCTTGACACCATGCGCGAGCTGGCGCACATCCGCCACGACATCGACACGCGGGACGAGTTCTACGACAAAGAGGTCGAGTATCTGGACGCGGCCCTGCCGGAGGTCGAGGAGTACAGCCAGAACTGGACGCAGGCCGTGCTGGACAGCCCGTTCCGCCCGCAGCTCGAGGAAAAATACGGCCGGATCTGGTTTCTGAACGCCGAGATCGCCACCCGGACCTTTTCCCCGGCGATCATTCCGGAGCTTCAGCGGGAAAACGCGCTGACCACCGAGTACGCCAAGCTGCTGGCCTCGGCGCAGATCCCCTTCGAGGACAAGGTCTATACCCTGTCCCAGCTGACGCCGCTCAAGCAGGACCCGGACGACGCGCGCCGTCTGGCCGCCTGGCAGGCGGAGGGGCGCTTTTACAACGGGAACGGGCAGCGTCTGGACGAGATCTACGACGAGCTGGTGCGTCTGCGGGACGAAATGGGCCGCAAGCTGGGCTATGACGGCTATACTCAACTGGGCTATTGGCGCATGGCGCGCAACTGTTACGACAAGGACGACGTCGAGGCGTTCCGCGCCGCGGTGCGGAAGTACCTCGTCCCCGTGGCGGACAAGATCTATCGCCTGCAGGCAAAGCGGCTGGGGAAGGAGTACCCCATGTCCTTTGCCGACAACGCCCTGTCGTTCCGCTCGGGCAACCCGCGCCCGTCGGGCACGGCGGAGGACGTTCTGGCCGCGGCCCGGCGTTTTTACCACGAGCTGAGCCCGGAGACCGCCGCGTTCATCGACGTGATGTTCGACAACGAGCTGTTCGACGTGCTGTCCAGGACGGGAAAGAGCGGCGGCGGCTATATGACGGTGATCCCGAAGTACCGCTGTCCCTTCATCTTCGCCAACTTCAACGGCACGGCGGGGGACGTGGAGGTCATGACCCACGAGGCCGGGCACGCCTTTGCCGCCTATACCGCGCGGGACGCGGTGCCTGCGGATCTGGTCTGGCCCACCATGGAAGCCTGCGAGGTGCATTCCATGTCCATGGAGTTCTTCTCCTGGCCGTGGGCCGGGTCCTTCTTCGGCGGCGACGCGAAAAAGTTCTATTTCACGCATCTGGCTTCGGCGCTGACGTTCATCCCGTACGGCACCATGGTCGACCACTTCCAGCATCTGGTCTACGAAAAGCCGGAGATGACCCCGGCCCGGCGGCACGAGGTCTGGCGGCGTCTGCTGGGCGAGTACATGCCTTGGGTCCGGCTGGACGGGGAGATCCCGTTCTACGGCGAGGGAAAGGGCTGGCAGCGGCAGAGCCACATCTATGAAGCGCCGTTCTACTACATCGACTATTGTCTGGCCCAGACCATGGCGCTGCAGTTCTGGGCCATGATCCAGGAGGACTGCGCCCATGCCTGGAGCGTCTATATGAAGTACACCGCGCCGGGCGGGCGGATGACCTTCCGCGAGCTGATCGACGAGGCCGGGCTGGCCAGCCCCTTTGGCGACGAGGGACTGCGGAGCGTCTGCGCCAGGGCGGAAGCGTGGCTGGACGCCTACGATCTGACCGGGGTGGAGTGAGCTCTGAAATCGCGGCGAACAAGAGGGGGACCGGGCGACCGCCCGGTCCCCCTCTTGTTCGGCTGAGCGGAGGGCCACGGGAAGAGACGGGCAGACCGCGCCTTCTGCGCCCTGAGAAGGGCGCAGAAGGGCTTTTGCGGCGCGCCGGGAGAGGCGGCGCGCGCAGAGCGACGGGATTGCGGGCCTTCCCGGCGTTCCGGCCGGGAAGGCGCGGTCCGGGCCCCGCCTTTCCGGCGCACAGCGGGAGCCGCGCGCCGGAAGAGAAGCAGACTTGCGCACGAAAAAACGCCGCGGCCGGTTCGGTCCGGCCGCGGCGTCTGAAGCGAAGGGGACAGGGGGCGGAGGACGCGAAGCGCGATCAGGCTTCGCGGTCGTCGCCCTTCTTGCGCAGGATGATGTTGATGACGATGCCGAGGATCAGCGCGCAGGCGACGTTGGTGATGGTGATGCTTCCGAAGCTCAGGGTCAGGCCGCCGATGCCGGCGATGAGGATGACCGAGGCGACGAACAGGTTCTTGTTGTTTTCCAGATTGACCTTCTGCAGCATCTTCAGACCGGAGACCGCGATGAAGCCGTAGAGCGTCATGCAGACGCCGCCCATCACGCAGGCCGGGATCGAGTCAAGGAAGGCCACGAAGGGGGAGACGAAGGCCACCAGGATGGCCAGGATCGCCGCGGTGAAGATGGTGGAGACCGAGGCGTTGCGGCTGATGGCCACACAGCCGATAGACTCGCCGTAGGTGGTGTTGGGGCAGCCGCCGAAGATGGCGCCGGCGAAGGAGCCGATGCCGTCGCCCAGCAGGGTGCGGTGCAGGCCGGGCTGCACCAGCAGGTCGCGCTCGATGATGGAGGAAAGGTTCTTGTGGTCGGCCAGATGCTCGGCGAAGACCACGAAGGCGACCGGGATATAGGCCACGGCCACGGTGGCGATGTAGCCGGGCGTCACTTCACCGAAGCCCTTGACGGCGGTGAGGAAGGTGTAGTCCGGCAGCGCGAGGAACGAGGTGAAGCGGACGCCGTCGGCAAACAGCGCCTTGAAGGGGGAGAAATCGATGATCTGAAGGGCCGGGAGATCCGCGGCGTTGCCGATCAGCGTGAAGCAGAGGGCCGCCGCATAGCCGGCCAGGATGCCCAGGATGAAGGGGATCAGGCGGGGAGTCTTCTTGCCGAAGGTGGAGCAGAGGATGACGACGAACAGCGTGACCAGCGCGCAGACCAGCGCGATGTAGGGAGAGGCGACCGGCGCCGTCGACTGGTTTTCCACGATGGTGGGAACGTTGTCGACGATCTCCACCGCGTATTCGGTGACCGCCTTGGTGACGTCGCCCTTGAGCATGTCGCCCACGGCGTTGCCGGCCAGGCCCAGGCCGATGATGGCGACCGTCGGTCCGATGACGACGGCGGGCATCAGTTTGTTGATCCACTTGACGCCGACGAGCTTGACGACCAGCGCGATGACCACATAGACCAGCCCGGCGAAGCAGGCGCCGAGGATCAGGCCCAGGAAGCCCAGCGCCATGGAGGCGGCGCCGGCAAAGGCGGCGAACATGGACGGGATGAACGCGAAGGACGAACCGAGGAAGACTGGGCTCTTGAACTTGGTGAACAGCAGATAGACGATGGTGCCGATGCCGGCGCCGAAGAGCGCGGCCGAGGCGGTGAGCCCGTTGCCGACGATGGCGGGAACGGCGATGGTGGCCGCCATGATGGCAAGCAGCTGCTGGAAGGCGAAGACCAGCGTTTGACCGAAACGCGGTCTGTCTTCGACGTTGTAGATCAGTTTCATGGTTTCTCCTCCGTGATTCTCTGTTGTGAGAATGTATTTATCAGCGCCGGGCGGTGGGTCACGCCCGGTTTTGATCGACGCTGTGCAGTTCGACGGCGCTTTCCCCGTCGAATTCCGGGACCTTGACCCGGATCAGCTCGGTGTGGCTGGTGGGAACGTTTTTCCCGACGTAATCCGCGCGGAAGGGGAGCTGACGGTGGCCCCGGTCCACCAGAACGGCCAGCTGGATGCTGGCCGGGCGGCCCAGCGAGAAGATTGCGTCGATGGCGGCGCGGACGGTGCGCCCGGTGTAGATCACGTCGTCCACCAGAATGATGGTCTTGCCGGTGACGTCGAAGGGGACGGCGGCGGCGTTGATGCGCGCGTTCTGATCGACGGCGGTCAGATCGTCGCGGTAAAGCGTGATGTCCAGATCGCCCACAGGGACGGACGCGTCCTCGATGGCGGCGATGTTCTGCGAGATGATCCGGGCCAGCGGGACGCCGCGGCGGCGGATCCCCACCAGCGCCAATCCCTCGGTGCCGCGGTTGTGCTCGACGATCTCGTGGGCGATGCGGATCAGCGCGCGCTTGACGGCGGCCTCGTCCATGAGACGGGATTTGAAGGCCACGGCGGACACCTCCTGACACAAAAAGACCTGCCGGTACCAGAGGGTACGTGGCAGGTCACACCCGATCTGATCTTGCCGGTCTCTCTGAACCGCTTAAAAATCCATCGAAGCTATTATAACACGGGGGCCGCTGTTTGTAAAGGGAAAAACAAAATTTTTTTGTTTTTTGTCAAAAGCCGCCGCGCCGCCCCGCCGGAGAGGGGCGGCGCGGGAGCGGACGGGACAAAAAAAGGCTCCGGCGCGGCGGGACGGCCGCGCCGGAGAGGGGATCAAAGGTCTTCGGGGCTGGAGCTCAGCAGCGCGCGGTCTTCGTCCGAGAGCGAGAGCTTTTCGAACAGGTCGGGCCGCCGTTCCCGGGTGGTCTTCAGCGCTTCGGCCCGGCGCCATTTCCGGATATTCTCCCGGTGGCCGGAGAGCAGGACCGGAGGCACGGCTCGGCCGTGCCACACCTCGGGGCGGGTGTACTGGGGGTATTCCAGCAGGCCGTTCCAGTGGCTCTCTTCAACGTAGCAACTTTCGTCGGCCAGCGTTCCCGGCAGCAGGCGGACGATGGAGTCCACCACGGCCGCGGCGGGGATCTCGCCGCCGGTCATGACGAAGTCGCCCAGCGAGATCTCTTCGTCGACGCACTCGTCGATGAAGCGGCGGTCGACGCCCTCGTAGTGGCCGCAGACGAGACAGAGCCGGTCGCAGAGCGACAGCCGGCGCGCGTCCTGTTGGGTATAGGGGTGCCCTTGGGCGCTCATCAGCACGGTGTGGACGTGCCGCCCCGCACAGACGCTCTCCCAGGCGCGGAACAGCGGGTCCGCCTGCATCAGCATCCCCATGCCGCCGCCGTAGGGATAGTCGTCCACCTGCCGCTGGCGGTTGACGGTAAAGTCCCGGATCTGGACGCAGTTCAGCTCGAAGATCCCGCGCTGCAGGGCGTTGCCCGTGATGCTGGTCCCGAGCATGGCGTTCAGCGCCTCGGGGAACAGGGTCAGGATGTCGATCCGCGGCGTCATAGCATGCCCTCGATGGTGTTCACCCGCATGACCCCGGCGGCCAGATCCACGTCGGCGATGAAGTCGCCCGCGGCGGGGATCAGGACCTCGCGCCTGCCGTCCGAGACCACGTAGACGTCGTTGGCGGGGCGCTGGAGCACGTCGGTGACGCGGCCCAGCGTCTGCCCGGTCCGCCGGTCGAAGACGGTCAGGCCGACGAGATCGGCGATGAAATACGAGTGCTCCGGCAGGGGAGCGTCCTCCCGGCGGAAGGTCAGGATTTTGCCCACCAGCAGCCGGGCCTTTTCCACGGTGTCCACCCCGGCGACCGTCAGCAGCAGGGCGTTCTTGTGGACGCGCCGCGAGACGATCTCCAGCGGCGCGCCGTCCAGGTACAGGGTGCGGATCTTTTGGGCGAACTCCGCGCTGTCGACCCAGGGCTGGAGCTTCAGCTCGCCCCGGACGCCGTGGGTCGTGACCAGCCGGCCCGCCTCCAGCATTTCGGTTTTTGGCATGAAAACACCCCTTCTGTTTTTCAAAAGGTAAAAAGGGCGGGGCCGTCCCGCCGGAAGCGGCGGACGGCCCCGAACAAGCGGCTTCAGCCGATGATGTCGACCGAGACGCGGATCTTCTCGCGCGCAGCAGCGGATTTCACGACCGATCGGATGGCCTTGACGATCCGTCCCTGTCTGCCGATCACTTTGCCCATATCGCTCTGCGCCACGGACAGCTCGAGCACGAGCTCGCCGTCTTCCCGGGTCCGCTCCGTGATGTTGATCTCATCCGGGTTGTCGACCAGCGCCTTTACGATGTAATAAAGAAGCTCTTTCATTCAATCCATTCCTTTTGGGTCGGGGGCCTAGACGGTCCCGATCAGAGGATCCCTTCTTTTTTCAGCAGCGTTTTTACGGTGTCGGTCGGCTGGGCGCCGTTGCGGATCCACTCTTTGACGCGGTCCGCGTCGACGGTGAACTCGGACGGGTCCTTCAGGGGGTTGTACGTGCCGATCTCCTCGATGAAGCGGCCGTCTCTGGGGAACTTGGAATCCGCGACGACGATGCGGTAGAACGGAGCCTTCTTGGCGCCCATTCTGCGAAGTCTGATCTTGACCATTTTGTGTGTACCTCCGTTGATGGTTAATAAATTTTTTTAAAACAGTCTTATCGGAACGGGTATCGGAAACCCTTGCTGTTTTTCGCCTGGGGACCGCCGAAGTTCTTGAACGGCTTGCCGCCCGCCATTTTTTTGGTCATCATCTGCGTGGCCTCGAACTGCTTGAGCACGCGGTTGATGTCCTCGAGACGGGTGCCGCTGCCGGCAGCGATGCGCTTTTTGCGGGAGAAGTTCAAAAGCGAGGGGTTGCGGCGCTCCTTGGCGGTCATGGAGCGGATGATGGCCTCGGTGCGGGTGATGAGCTTTTCGTCGATCCGGGCCCCGGCCAGCTGTTTGGCGCTGACGCCGGGCACCATGCCCGCCAGACTTTCCAGAGAGCCCATGCCCTTGAGCTGTTGGAGCTGCTCCAGATAGTCGTCCAGATCGAATTTGTTCCTGCGAAGCTTTTCCTCCAGCTCAGCGGCCTTTTTTTCGTCGAAGCTCCGCTGGGCCTTTTCGATAAAGCTCAGCATGTCGCCCATGCCGAGGATGCGGGACGCGGCGCGGTCGGGGTGGAAGGGCTCGATGCAGTTCACGTCCAGCTTTTCGCCGGTGCCGACGAACTTGATGGGCTTCCCTGTGACGGCCTTGACCGAGAGGGCGGCGCCGCCGCGGGCGTCGGAATCGTGCTTGGAGAGGAGGACGCCGTCGATGTCCAGCGCCTCGTTGAAGGCAGAGGCCGCGGTGACCGCGTCCTGGCCGGTCATGGCGTCGACCACCAGCAGGATCTCGTTGGGATGAACCTCGGCCTTGATGCGGCGCAGCTCGTCCATCAACGCCTCGTCCACGTGGAGCCGGCCGGCGGTGTCGAGGAAGACCATGTCGTTCCCGTTGCGGTTGGCGTAGAGCAGCGCCTCGCGGGCGACGGTCACGGGGTCGGTCTGACCCATCTCGAAGACGGGGACCCCGATCTGTTCGCCGACGACCTGAAGCTGTTTGATGGCGGCGGGGCGGTAGATGTCGCAGGCCGCCAGCAGCGGTCGCTTGTGCAGCGTCTGTTTGAAATAACCGGCCAGCTTGGCGCCGTTGGTGGTCTTGCCCGCGCCTTGCAGACCGACCATCATGACGACGGTGGGCCCGTGGGACGCCATGTTGATCCGCTCGTTCCGGCCGCCCATCATGGCGGTCAGCTCGTCGTTGACGATCTTGATGACCTGCTGGGCGGGATTCAGGCTCTGGTGGACCTCCGCCCCGAGGGCCTTGTCCGAGACGGTGCGCACGAAGTCGTTGACGACCTTGACGTTGACGTCCGCGTCCAGCAGGGCCAGCTTGACCTCGCGCATGGCCGAGCGGATGTCCCCCTCGGAGAGGCGGCCGCGGCCGCGGAGCCGGGAAAAGACCTTTCCCAGTTTTTCCTGGAGATTTTCAAAAGCCATATCGCAGAGTACCTCAGGTGTTCTGTCGTGCCAAAGCCAGGATCTCGGTCAGCTTCAGATCGAACTCGGTGGAGCGGTAGCGCTTGCGGTTCAGCTCCAGCAGCGCGTCCACGTCCTCGGCGATGCGGTCGAAGTCCCGGGTGGCCTGTAAAAACTTTTCCACCAGCCCGAGCTTCTCCTCCATGTCGCTGAGGATGTTCGTCGCCTTGACGACCGCGTCGCGGACGCCCTGTCTGGTGATGTTGGCGTGCTCAGAGATCTCGGTCAGGGAGAGGTCTTCGTTGTAGTACAGGTCGAAGACCTCCTGCTGGCGCTCGGTAAGCACGGGCCCATAGAAATCGTAAAGCATACACATGCGGAAGGCATCGTCTTTCATGAGCGCGCTCCTTTCCCGACAAGCTGTGAGGCTTTGTAAAGCATGATTCTTTACAGCTCGATCATTCTACCACAATGCCGGCGGTTTGTCAAGAGAAAAGTGGGCGCATAAGAAAAGTTTTTCACGTTCAAACTAAAGCGGGAGCAAGCTCAAAAAACGGCCCGCCGCGCAGACGGAAGGCGGCGCGGCCTTTTCCGGAGGGAATATGGCGAGATCGGACTGGTTCGGCGAGGCGGGACGGCTGGGGGTGCCGCCGGAACAGATGGAGGCCTACGGACGCGACTGCGCCCGCGC
>JAEEGL015784516.1_pt1 | contig 19984 bp, 11 predicted proteins | sample 9134231 | NCBI WGS metagenome assembly JAEEGL01 (sample SAMN16246548, study PRJNA631951) | gut metagenome | biome: gut microbiome; feature: rumen; material: fiber-attached | host: Bos | place: Iran: Karaj | collected 2018-10
AGGCTTATCCAGAGACCTACGCCGAGCGATGCGGCGACATCGAATCTCTTGTAGTTCTGGCTGAAGTCGGTTTCGACGTTGTCTTGGTTGAGTTCGAAGTCGCCATAGTCGTAGTAGTGGTCGAACTCAATGCCGCCGAAGTAGTTGTAGGTACCGGTGTAGCGTGCGTCGACATCGAATTTGTGGATGGCCAAAGCCTTGAACGATGCCACAATTCCGCCTTCTACGGAGAGGAAGAGCGGCGTGGCTGTTGGGTCGCCGATGGCCAGCAGGTAGGACAACGTCAGCGGCAGGCTGGCACCGACGGACATAATGGTCTCTTTGTTGAGGCGTGCCGTGATGTTGCGTTGGTAGTCGTCGCCGTCGACATCGACATCGGCATAGTGCACCTCGTAGTCGCCTGTAACGGTGTGGTTGTTGTCGAACAACTGAAGGCCGATGTTCAGGAACAGCGTACCCAAGTCGTTGCTTGAGAGATTTTTGCCCCAGAAGCCGTGCAGCAATATGGAGTTGCCTGAAGTTGACAGCTGGTCGAAACGGCCGTCAAGTTTGTTGCCGAGGCTGAAAGGCGAGAAGGATGCACCGAAGCCCATAACGTCGAGTGTGGAGGATGTCTGCTCATAGCGGTTGTGCTGGTTGGGCACAGCCTTGAACGATGTTTGGGCAAAGGGGTTGCCCGACTCGCTTTGGAGCTTGGAGATGCTGGTTTTGCCGAGGTCGCCAATCCAGTATTCGCCGGTGTTGTTGCGCTGCGGTTGGCCCTTGATGTTGATATAGCCGCCGGGGTTGTGAATGATGACGTAGTTGTGCAGCTGCTCGCTGACAGTGAGGCTGGCGATGACAGCGTTGTCATACATTGACCCCGTCTTCGATTTCTTGTCCATCAGTATGTGCATCTTGTATGAGAAGGTGTGCGACGGGAAGCTGAGTCCGGTCTTGTCGACATATTGTATGTCGCAGTCGAAGGTGCAGTAGATGCTCCATTTGCCGGCGGAGGAGTGTGGCTCGCCCATTTTGAAGTTGGAGAAGTTGTGGTAAGCCACTCTGACCGATTTGGAGTAGATGTCGACATATTTGTCGGGTGTAAGCATTGATGGATGCAAGTTGGGCAGTATGTCGTTGCATAGAGAGTCCATACCCTCGGCGAAGAGGTCGAGGAAACGGTTGGCGCCATATCCGGACTGGTCGCCGATTGAGTTGAATGAACTGATGTACTTCTCGTAGACCTGCAACGCTGTGGTTTTTACAATGCGGGTTTCCCTGATGCCTTGGGCATTAAGTGAAAGCATTCCCAACGCGAAGACTAATATAAAGAGAGCTGATTTTTTCACTTTACAATGATTTTTTGGGTTAACACTCCGTTGCTTGTGACTATAGACATAATGTATGTACCCTTGTCGAGCGTCTTGTTCAGCCTTTGGTGCGTGTCTTTGCTGTAGGAGTCGCACTGCTGGGTGTAGACAAGGTGTCCGACTGTGTTGTAGACATTAATCTGATAGTTTTCTTTTATATCCTCGGTTATTGAGTAGTAGACTTCGCCATACGAGGGGTTGGGGTGGACGTTCATTGAGGCGTCGTTTCCTGACCACCAGTCGTCGTTGCGTTCGTCGCGCAGATAGTAGGTTCGTGTGATGCAGGGGCCTTTGCCGTACCAGATGTCTACGAAGTAGTCGTAGCGTGCTGTGTCGATCGGGTTGGGCAGCTGTATGTAGCGGCAGTCGGAGTTTTCGATGGTGGTTTCGATGCCGGTTGACTTTTCAATCATACCCCACAGATAGTGTGCATCGGGGGTGTTGTCTTCACAGATAAGAATGCCTGCACCTTTCTTGATCGCGATGTGTGTCTTGTTGGGTGCGTGGTTGGCGGTGTCGATGTGGATGTTGTCGTAGATGACATCGATTTTGCATCCTGTGGACTGGTATTGAAGGTTCAGCGCGAGCGATGCTTCTGTCACTCCTTCAAACCAATGGATCAAGACTGCCGACGAGTCGTCGACGCTCAGCAGTTCGCCGTTGGATGCGTCGGGCATTGACCAGAGATAATACAGGTTGGGATCATAATCCACCCAATATTCAAGGTTGCTCTGGTTGGTGCAGTGTATGGTGGTGTCTCCATAGAGAGTGGGAACATCAGGCAGTGGGTTGACTTTGACGGTCAGCGTGTTGGAAGTGGCGACGCCGCAGCCGTTGGTGCATATCACTTGGAAATAGACGTTGCCGGAGGCGATGTTGGCATTGTAGGTGTATGGCGGAACGGTGTTGCCGTCTTTGGGGGCATTGTCGTTGGCTTTGGCGGGAGGATTGTTTGACTGCTGCCAGACGTAGGAGTAGTTTTCGTCGCCGCCATTAGCCGGGGTCAAGGCATTGAGTGTTATGCTTGAACCACTGCATACTTCAGCGTTGTTTGGCAGTACGGGCGGCGTAAGGGCATTCCATACTTTGATGAATATATAGTTCGTCGTGTCGGTGCCGCAGCCGAGGTCCGATTTTACGCGGACACGGTAGTTGCTGCTTGATGTCAAGGCAGCGAGGGGCAGGGTTGCGACATCGGTTGAATCGAATGTCTCATAGCCATTGCTGTTCGCCCTCTCCCAGTAGTAGGTGTAGCTGTCGCCACCACCTGTGGTGGGTGTTGCAAAATAGAGGGTTGCATTCTGGCTATGGCAGATAGTGGTATCGCCGTCGAGGGTGCCTACTTCCATTTGCGGGTAAACGTTGATTTGTACTGGCAGAGAGTATTTGCTGCCACATCCGGTGCTGGCGAAGAGGCGGAACTGTGCATCGGCCTGAAGGGTGTCGGGCTGATAGCTGTTGGAGTCGTCGTCATTCAAGTTGATCCATTGATTGTTGGCATCGGTCCTCTGCCACTGGTAGTTGAATTCTCCATTGCCACCCGTAGCCTTGTTGGTAACATTGATGATTTCGGGGGCTGTTCCGAAACAGATGGGTGCTGTTGTTGTCGACGACAGGACGGGAGCGTGGACGGAATCGTAGGCATAGATGGTGATAAGGTTGGATGCTAAACTGGTGCCGCAGACTGCATCCGTAATCATAAGTTGATAGCAGGTGTCGCCAGTGTGATTGCTAGGCTGGTATGATGTGGCGGTGGCACCGGCTATTGCCGACGGTGTGCCGCCGCCTGTGGAGAATTTAAGCCATTGGTAGTTGTACTGGCCAGAACCGCCGCTGAAGTTGCTGGACAAGGATACCGGAGCGGCGGGGGCTGTGCCATAGCACACCGTGTCAGTGCCTTCGATGGTTCCGGCGGCAAGGGCGTTATATACATCTATTTGAGTGGTGTCAACAATGATTCGTCTGTCGGTACAGTATTTTTTAGGCGTGACAGCCACACGGTACCATACATTTTCGTTGTGGCTTCCGGTAGTAAAGGTGTTGCTATTTGAATTGGGCACGGGGGAATAGCTTGTTCCATCGGATGAAGTCTCCCATTCGTAGTTGTAATCGCTGCCGAAGCCAGTGGGCAATGTGCTAAAGTGAAGCGTTGCAGCAGTGCCGTGACATATTGTGGTGTCTGCCAGCACGCCATTGCTGAAGTCGTTGAGTACGGTTATGAGTATGCTTTCAGATTTTTTGCTACCGCATAGGCTATCATTGGCAACCACTCTGAACTCGGTGTTGTCGTTCAGGAGATTGGTGCTGTAGAAGCTGTTGTTTGGGGCCATTGCAGTGTCAGTCCATACACCATTGGAACTTTTCTTTTGCCACTGGTATGCAAAATTGTTGCTGCCGCCTGTGGCAGGTGTTGTAATGTTGAAGCTTGTCCCTTGGTTGACACATACTGTGTCGGCGGTGGCGGCAATTACGGGAATGCTGATACTGTCACGAACAGTGATTTTTACTGCCGCTGTTTGGCGAGTTACGTTGCAGATATTGTCGGTAACCTCAAGTTTGAACCAAGTGTTGGCAGCAAGTTGGCCAGGCCGCAATATGGCGTCAATGGTATCGCTGCTAATGGGTGTCCAATTAGAATTATCGGTGGATTTGTGCCACTGGTAGACGTAGTTATCAGCTCCTGAGCCTCCTGTGAAGTCGGATGCCAGAACTATGGCAGAAGGTTCACTATTGTGGCATATTGTCTGAGCACCTATAATAGTGCCAGACGTCAAAGGAGTGTGGACGGAAACAAGAACAGAGTCATAAGTTGTTCTGTTTGTACAGAAACGTTTGGGCGTAATGGACACTCTGTAATTAATGTTGTTGTTTAATATGTTAGTCAAAAGAGTGTCGCCATATTTTCCGAGACTGGTATATGTGTTTCCGTTGGTTGATGATTCCCAACTATAATTGTACTGATTGCCATATCCAGATGGTGCGGTTCTGAATCGTACTATGGCTTTATCGCCGAAACAAACGGTAGTGTCAGTCAGTTGTCCGCGATTGAAGTCGTTAAGTACGTTGATAAGGACCTCGTTGGAACTTATGCTTCCGCATTGTTCATCAGTGGCAATAACTCTAAAAGTGGTGTTTTCGCTGAGAAGATCAGTGCTATAATTGCTGCCATTGACCGTGACTACAGTGTTTGTCCAACTGTCGTCGGAATTTTTCTTCTGCCACAGGTAGGAGAAATCGTTTCCACCACCCAAAGCTTGGTTTTGAATGGTAAATATGGCACTCATATTGTCACAGATAGTATCGGTTGTTGTGGCAATAACGGGTGCGCTAAGGTTATTTAATATGGTGATTTCTATAGGTGCTGTGGACTGGCTGACATTGCAAATGTTGTCAGTGGCAGTCAGTTGGAACCAGGTGTTTGCAGTCAGAGCATCAGTTTGTAATTGGTTGTTGGATGTGCTGGTTATAGGCTCCCAAGTGTTACCATCGGTTGATTTCTGCCATTGATAGTCAAAGTCATTTGGACCAGAGCCACCCGTAAACGGCTCTGAAAGAGTAATGGTTGTCTCTGTGTTGTAGCATATATTTTGATTTCCGTTCAACGTTCCAGCTGTAATAGGCAGGAACACGGTGATGTTGATTATTACACTGTCAGTGGCAGAGGGACAAGCATTTGATTCATATTTTACCTTGTAGGTTTTATTGTCTGTCAATGCAGGTGTCGTAAAGGTTTGAGCTGTTTCGCTCGGAAGTGGTTCAAATACAGTGTTGCCGTTCAACTCATACCAGTGGTAAGTAAATTCTTCGCCTGCACCACTTGGCGGAGTTGTCATTTGGATTGAAGCGCTTGTATTGTGGCAAATGGTGTAATTGTCGGTGTAAACGGCTTCTACAAATGGATTGAGGACTATTACTTGCACAGGATCTGAAGAGATAGCATCTCCACACATACTTGTAACAGTTGCACGAAACATCATACTTTTAGTTAATTGAATTGACAGTGATGTTTCGTTTGTAGTATTGTATGTCCCCCAGTTGTTATTTGCAGAACAGGTATCCCATTGGATTGAAGCAACTTGTGTTGTGATCCAGTTTTGCATCGTGTCTATTGCTATTGTAGCAGAAGCTCCATAGCAGATTGTGGTTTCTTCAGCAGTTACAATTGGCTGAGGAATTACAGGTAAAACATTGATGTTGATTATGGCACTTCCAGTGGCGGAGGGACAAGCGTTGGATACATAGTTTACCTTGTAGGTTTTATTTCCAGTCAAAGCGGGTGTTGTTAAGGTCGAATCCGTTTTACTTGGAAGAAGCTCAAATTCACTATTGCTGTTTTGCTCATACCATTGGTAAGTAAATTCTTCGCCAGCACCGCTTGGCAGAGTTGTTGTATGGATGGATGCACTTGTGTTGAGGCAAACGGAGTAATTGCCGGTGTAAACAGCTTCTACAAATGGATTAAGAACGGTAATCCACTCCCAGTAGGTGGTGTCTTTAAACCCAGACTCTGACACTACTATGGTACGATAATATCCAGAACCCAGTGAAGAGGAACATTGCATATTGACTTGTAGATCGGTGCTCATATCTGTCGAGTCGAGTCGAGTAATCTGAGTTTGTACTGTGTCAGAGGTCCATTCAATGAAAAACATTAAATTCTCTGTCAATTCTGTGCATTCAAGGTCTAACGATATGTTAGTTCCATTGCATACATTTGGATTGTTGACAGTCATTGTAACAACGGTGTCCGTTGCAGGATCGTAGGATAAAACAGGATGGCTCCACGTCCTTGCAGATACGGAAATCATTAAGATTAATAATAAAATCAATGGTTTTCTCATAATTTATACTTTTTAATTGTTTCTTTCAAAAATTAAGTCGCCAGGATTGGCTTTAAGCTTTTGTTTCATAGTGGCGCTTACGACTATTGCGGTAAGTATGGGGATGATAATGATAAACAGCCATACAACCCAATCGGCTAAGCTTATGAATTCCATTCTGCCTTCGCGGGTTACGCCCACTAAAAGGAATAGCAGCTCTATAATGCCTAATGCGGCAATAGCGGCACCAAGGCTATAGAGTATCATTCTCAGGAATACTTTTCGGTAGATTTTGATGATGGTTTTGTTTGGTAAGCCAAATGCCATAATAGTGCCCAAGTTCTTGGAAATGGCTTTGAAATGGGCATCTATAAGGAACCATAGGAAGATAGAAACAAACATCACACTCAAAATGATAATGGCCACACATAGCACGCTCGCAAGCAAGTTGAACGTTTCAAAGTTTTTCTTTGCCTCGATTTGAGCCATATCTACACGAATGCCATACTCATCTTTTGCCCACTTTGCAAAATCGGCGACTTTGGAGAGGTCGTTGAACATAAATGAGATGTAGTTGGTGGGTGACTCCATACCCTTGTCGAAGAAATAGTCATATACCCGGTATACGTCAGGAATATTGTCTGTTATTGCTTTCGAAGCATCGTTAATGTCTGAAATGACAGAGTCGTATACCGTAATACGGATTTTGTATGAGGGGCGCAAACTGCGTAGGTCGTACTCAACCTCAAAGTATTTGTCGTAGTTTATACCTTGCTTGTCGAGAATACTTTGTATTTTGCTGATGACATTGGAGGTGTCTTCAACAGACAACTTTAAGTCAGAGAAGTATTCTGGATGTTGTGGCAAGACAAATGGATGTACGGGGTCGTCTTTCTGGTCAAGATAGTATTTGGGCGCAATAAAGTCTAATAGATCGGGCAATTGCCGCACTACGGCGATGATAGGTATTGGGATATCCAAGTTGTTTTCGCTAATAACGGGGATATGCCATTGCTCGATTATCTCTTGCACGCCAGATTCGGTTCTGCTTATATATAGGGGATAATCTTTGGGATTCTTGTATCCCAAACGTTCCATCAACTCTTGAGTAACAATCCAGCCATAGTCATTGTCACGAATTTCGGCTTCCCGTTTGACAATGGTGTTGTCTTTGTCCAATATGCGCTCCAAAAGTCGACTGTCGAATGCAATCGTTTGACCTTCTGTGAAGAAACGCTTGTTGTTCTCGCCTGCGACATTCTCATTGATAAAATTATTTGCCTCTATTTCTCCTATTGAGAAACGTTTCTGTATCTCGGGCTGAATGACATCACGGCGGAAGTTCTCAAAGTCTTGTTGTTGGGGTATCTCAATCCAGTTAATGAAGGGGTCTTCCATTTTATATTTGAGGTATTTAGTACCCGAACGACTGAACTCCAGCGCACCGATAGAGCATAGAAAAACGGCAAGAAGTATCCAGAAGTTGGATCTACGCTTTCCGAGGATGGAACTAAATTCATTCTTCTCAAATGTCTTGGTAAACAGTTGTAACTTCATTTGTCCCATTTTTTTAGTCTGTTAATAACTTCTTCTGAAGGCATATTTTGTCCTTGGTAAGTCCATTGAGAGTTATCCCTCGTAAAGACACTGTCTTCGGTTATGTACCCATAATAGTCGTCACGGCCTCCATCACGTTGTTTTTTGAAAATCTTTATGATGCGGTCTCCATATTTGGTGGCAAGCGTCATATCGTGCGAGACGATGATTGCGGTTGTGTCACCACGTTTGTCCAATTCTTTTCGCAGATAGTTCATCAGCATATCGGCGGTGTCTGGGTCAAGATTGCCGGTGGGCTCGTCGCAGAACAGAATACTGTATGCAGCGACCATAGCTCGGGCGAACGCCATACGCTGCTGCTGGCCGCCGGAGGCCTCATTCGCTTTGCCAAAGACCTTACTTTCAGGGCTCCAACCTCCATCTTTCATAACAACAAACTCATCGAGAGCCACTTCTTTAAGTATCTCATTAGTTACACGTTTACATTCGGTTTCGGATGCATCTTGCAGCATTTTTGTGATGGCAATGTTTTCATAGATGTTGAAGTTGCGCATCAGGTTTGTCTGCTGAAAGATGAAACTGAAGTAGTTGCGACGTATCTCTGACAGTATACCGTTGTTGTCTCTCTTAGCCCAAAGGTTGGGGTAGTCGATTGTATTGCCGTCCGGGGGATAGAACAGGAATTTGGTGTCGTTGTTGACGCACATAGTGTTGTTCATCAGTCCCAGAGTTTCCAAGATGGTACTCTTGCCGCATCCTGATTGCCCGACAATGAATACCATCTCGCCACGAGGAATAAGCAGCTCTTTGATTTTTAGCACAACACGGTTTTTGTGGTATGCGCAATCCAAATTCCTGACTTCAAAAAATAGATTATCCATCATAACAGTCTTTAGTCTTTTCCTCTACTAATCTATACTGGTTTTAAAACCTGGTACTTCTGAAAGTGGAATCCAAAAGTATCCTAAATTGTTTTTGGAGAACATATAACCCTCTTTGGCTCCGTTGTTCTTGACATATTCAAGAGTCTCAAGTTTCGTTAAGAAGTCATTAATTAAGGCTTTTAAGTCTTCGGGACTCTTGTTAATGATGTCTTCTATCTTACCTCCGGTTGTATGTATTTTCACAGGTACTCCATAAATTTTAGCCATCATATCGCCCAGCTCCATCTTGTTAAGCTGAGTCTCGCTGAAATCTCCAAGCATAGCTTTACCCATAGAGATAATTGCTTCCTGATAAGCTTTGGCACCATTGCTGCTATTTTTCTTCACTTTGCCTAATTCGCGCAACAGGTCGTTCAGCTCTTTTTCAGTGAAGAAAAGTACATAATCATATACATTGAAAGGAGAGTCCATTTGTTTCTCGGGGGCATAGGTTATGAATTTTGCAACGCCGCCACCATTAATGAATTGTATGGTGCTGTTGATTTTTCCTTCGCTCCAACCGGCCATACGCAACTCTTCGCGTATGCGTCCTTCTTCGGCTTTGTTGCTGATTTTGTATCCTCCTTCGGACATTTGTCTTAGTTGTACAATCCTGTCAGTAATACGGGTGTAAAATTCTTCAATGGTTTTCACGACTTGAACTGTAAGCACTTGGGCCGATTCTTTCGTTCCAGGCTCAGCATCCTTTTTCAAAATATAGATGGGCAGGTTGTCCTCTTCGTTCTCTCTGACGACTTTTTTGAATCCGCCTTTGATTCGGATGTATTTCATCTGTGAGCGACTCTTGTTTTGGTACTTTGCAACCAGTCTATCCTGTATTTTACCAACCTGAACGGCAAATTCGTCATAAGCGGGTTTGTTGTTATTATTAATTTGGTAGCCCATAAAATTAATATTGTTGACGAACATTTTCTCCGCTATTTCGTCAATCTTCCCTGACAGATTTTTCTTTTGGTATTCTATATGGTTGCCGGCATCGCCAATAAGGATGATGAAATTGCTCTGGTCTGCGGTGTAGCCCATTTTTTTTGTGTCAAGTGCCGTCTCCAATCCATCATACATTGCTTCCCAGGCATCATTGTCTATACTTTCAGCTTTTACCTTGTTAAGGTAGCTTGATATCTCAGTCAGATCTCGAGTCAAGGGCTTTATTTCAGGTCCGCCGCTCCTTTCGTGGTCTTTGTAATCCCGATACAATACTGCGCCAACACGTATATATGATTTTGTTGACGGATTGCTGAAAAAGTCGTGTTGCATAACATCCTTTAATGCGTTGGACACAGCGGGGAAGAAGGCATCCATAGAGCTGGTCGCATCAATTACAAAAATGACATTTATATTCTGCTGTTTCTTTGTAAGATCATCAATCTCTCTCTGCATTTCAGCCTTCTTTGAAGCATATCCAGCACCGACATCTTCTCCCTTGCTGGTCATAACAGCGACTTTGAAAATATGGTCGTTGTTAGTGCTTGAAATAATGGGGTGGCGCATAATGAGGGGGTCCATTCTTTTGCGGACAAAATTGTCATATGTATATATTGCGTTTTGCATTATGTCGGCATTTTTGGCCTTGTAATATTTTTCTGCTTCCGCAAGTTGCATAAATGCGGCTGGCTTAAGTCCTCTGTTTTTGTAATCGTTCAGTGCTGCAGGTGAGTATGAGGGCTCCAATACAAGGCGCTGGTTCCATTCTGTTATATACTCCTCCGGAAGCCAGCCTAAAAGAGAACTTCTTACATCTTTTCCAAAGTTCATCTGTGTAGAAAGTAAATAGAATGTTTTGCCACCGATAACAGATTTCTTCATTACAAATAAGATATCCAAATCGCGGGCAAACAATTTTGAGGTGTCATTTACATTTGAAGGATTCAGAATGTAAGGAGGATTCTTGCGAGGGGTGCCTCCGGTCATTTTGTCTGCTTCGGGGTTGTATACAACCAAGGCCTTTTCATAAATTTGGCTTCTGCTTTTGGGGCATTCTTCCCATAGGATAAGATTCTCAATGGGGAGCCATCCTAAGAACTTTGCACTGCTGTTGGGGCCCTTGTTAAAATCGCTTTTACGTTCGTCCGCAAAGACCAGCGCAAAGCCATTCTGAATCTTTGCAATATTAAGGCGTTGTCCAAAACTTGCTTTGTTTAAAGACCTGTTGTCATAGGAAGGCCGTTGATAGGTGAAGTTATTGTTGCGGTCGCTGTAGGCAACCCATACTGTATGGGAGTTCTCGCCCAAGTCGCCTTGTTTTATGCGTGATTCGCACCATTGTTGCCAACTTTGGCCTTCTTTTATTCCTGCTGTGGCTCCGTTGTTTTCTCTTACATATTTTGGCTGCCACGCCTCAAAACTATTAATTCTGAAATTGTCTTGTGCATTTATGTTGGCAAAAAGCATCAAGAAGATTGAGCAAAATACAGATGCTTTAATGTATAAAGAGTTACTGATTCTATTCATAAGACCAAATTAGTTTTTACGGTCAAACCATATTTTTTATCAAAAATAAGATCGTTCTCGTCGACTTTTCCACCACAGGGGTAATAGTTGAGCGTCAATTTCCTGTAATTTTCAAGACTGTTGACTATCAAGAAACGGGCAACAAAATTGTCTTGATCTCCGTTTGAGAAGAAATCTTCGCTAACAAAGAAATCGAAGGTCAAGTTGTTGAACCCTTTGGGTGTCGCTTGCTCAAACTTAGAGGAAAAGGCATCCAGCTCAATCGTCGCATTGACAGGGATATAGGAATTCTTGCTGCTTATTGTTCCAACAAGAATAGTCTCGCTGAAACTTGAGCGATCCATAATAAGAGCCTTGGTGTCGCTGTAGTACAGCAATATTTCATCATTGGGATGCTTTGCAAAATGTTGTTTCAGCTTTTGTGTCAACTCCTGGACGTTTGTTGAGTTGTCTTGACGTATGTATATCACTCTCAAGTCGCCTTGAGCCTGAAGCACAGTGGGCAACAGGCATAGGACAAGTATTAATAGTCTTAATGTCTTTTTCATTTATTTGTGCTTTATTGTTATTGAATTAACTTTGCCGTTGTTGCAGTCAATGTTGGTGATTGTATAGTTGACCTGCTCATCCTCTCGTATGGCAACAACAAGTCCATATACGCTGCTCAGTTCGTCCACACCTTTCACAGTCGTGTTTCTGCTTGCGTATTTATAAAACGAATTAATCGCGTTCTCGTCGCTTTTTGCTATGCCAGACAGCAGGGCATTGGCTTTTTCTACAGAAAGACATTCTTTGGAATGTGCCTCCTGCAGGTACAGCTCTGCATCGGAAACAAGGTCGGGCATACTCTTGCTGCGGGCATAAAACTTGTAGTCGCCGGAAGCAAGGTTTGAAAATGTCGGCTTGTCCTGCCAATTTTGCCCATCCATTGAAAACTCGGCTTCAGCTTCGGGACAACCATAAGGGCTGAGTTTGATGGTGACGGTATATGTGCCGCCTTCGGCAATGCGTTTTGGCGAGGGCTCAAGTTTCACAATTTCAGGTTTGGGCGTTGTGGGCACATCAACAATGGTGCCATCTCCAAGTACTTCTGTAACCTCTTCGGTGGTACTAATGCTGAAAGTGTATTCTTTGGTGTATTTGCGCACCTTCGGCGCATTGCCTTGGCCAGTGTACATTAATTCAAGAACATAGTCTCCCTGCAAATCGTTAAAGATAACAGGGTTGCCATCCTTTGTATAAGCTTGTTTGTCTACGTTGTCGTTCTGTTTGAGCATAACGAGATACTCTGATGCGTGTTTGCCCTTGAGCGTGATAACCATACGGCCGATTTCACTGTCGGCGTCTACTTTTACACGTGTAGCATTTTTAGGCATGATCAGAATGACGAGTAAGGCCGCTGCCAATGCGCAGGCTATTATCCACCAATATTTCTTCAATGTCTCTGCAAGGGAGGCTTTGCCCCCAACTTCCACAATGGATGCAGAATGACATTTAGGGCATTCAAACGGCTCATCTTGTGATTCCCATTGATGTTCGCAATTGTTGCATTTGTATTGTTTCATTATTGTGCTTCTATTTGTTAAGTGTTATATTATTTCTTCTTTGTGTCCGTCTCGTTTGGTGCAGGCGTACTCTGTTCGATTGCTTTGCTTGCGTCCTCTATTTGTTTGTTCAGTTTTTCATAGTTACTATAGCGGACATCGCTGCTGTACTGCTCGTCCATTACCTTTATGATGCCAAGTGTTTGCTTGGCCTTGTCCATTTCACCGGTTGTGATTTGTTGCTGGCAGTTGTTGACAAGCTCTTGGTATTGAGGATAGTTGGCGTCTTCTGCGCTGTCTCCGCTGTTGCCTCCCGAAACGAGTGCCCCTATTCCAATAGCCGCCGCAACAACAACTGCGGCTATGCCGGTGGGCAAAACCCAGGGCATGCCGTGCTTCTTGTTCTCCTGTTGGATTTCAATGCCGTCAGGCTTGCGCGATTCTGCCCAACGCGTCAGTTTCTCAGCTGTCGGGCGGTCCCACGGGTTGTAATGCAGGCAACTGCGTATTGCATATTTCAATTCGTTGGAGAAATTCCCTTTTATGTCGGGTATGCTGTCGCCGCTTGCTTGCAGAAGGCCACCGCGCTCGCCAAAAGGAGCATCGCCGGTGATGAGTTCAAACACAGTGGCTCCTAACGAATACACGTCGCTGGCCTTGATGGGCGTTTTGTCCTTGCTGAATCGCTCGGGCCCCATATATGCTATTGTGCCTGCACTGGCATATTGCATACCCACACTTTTTCGCAAAGCCGAGCGGCTGTGCGTGCTCACTCCAAAATCGGTAATCATATAGTGCCCTGTGGGGCCTATCATTACATTGTCAGGCTTAATATCCTGATGAATGATTGGGTCCGGCTCGTAGGCGTGCAGAAAAGCCAGACCGGAAGCCACATCGTGGATGAAGCGCCACGCCTCATCCTCGTTCATCTTACCGATAAGGCTCTTGCAGCTGCCCTTCTGACAATATGGTAGAACCAAATAGGGCTTGCGGTCGCAAATGTCGAAAAAGATGGGTCGCAGCAGGTTCTCGTGGATGGCATTGACAACTAATGCGAATTCACGTGCCAGCATTTGGGCACCATCGTCGTCCATACCCGTGCCTGGAGCATAAATTTTCAGTGCTACCTCCACTTTTGTGGAGTTGTCCTCTGCCAGCCATACTTCCGAAAACTGTCCTCTGCCCAAGAGCCGCTTCAGTTCGTATCTGTTATGAAATATGGTGTTCTGTTCCATAAATCTTTTTTATTCTGTTATTGTTTCGTTATTTATAATAGGGCTGCAATTATTCCAACGATTGCCGACCATAGAATAATGGTCGATAACAGGCTTACACCAAGTACTATAAAACCTGCAATGGCCCATCCACGTTGCTTCTTTGCGAAAGCCTCGAATTCTTCGTCGCGCCATTTGCCGTTATCCCACGCTTGGCGTGTTCCTTTTATACCTGCTATGATATTGACAATTAATGCTATAATGGGAATTGGTATCAATGCAATCAGCATCCAGTATACATTGTTGAATACACCCCATAGCCATCCTAACAGGAATGCACCCCAGTTCCATTTATTCAATTCACGCTCAGATACGGCAGGGGTATTACTTGCTGCAGGAGTAGGGGCGGCAGGTTGTGGCTGGTATTGAGGCTGTTGATATTGTGGCTGCTGCTGATATTGCGGCTGGTATTGTGGCTGTGGAGCCTGATAGCGCTGTTGCGGTATGTCATAGCCATTGTTCATCATCTGAGTGGGACGGTCAATGGGCTTCTGCTGCTGCCCACCGTTCACCTCGTTGAGAATCAACTCCCATTTCAACTGATACACTCCGGCAAGCATAATGACGTCACCGGGTCTTATGGGGCAACTTGAATGATGAAGCTTTTGCCCGTTCACCAGCGTACCGTTGCTGCTGTCGTCAATGAAAAGGTAACTGCCACCTGTGTATTCAATAGTGGCGTGATTGAAACTTACCGTGTCCTGACCGGTAATAACAATGTTGCTCTTTGGGTCTCTGCCGATTGTGATGTACATAATGATATATTTTGATTATTGTTTTCTATTTAAATTAGGATTCTCCTTTGTCAAGATCAATTATTCTGTTAGTGTTATAATTTTTTTCATCTTTCATTATTTTTTCTCTTTCTGTGCGATTCCTTTCAAAATTGTCAAGTAGCTCACTGTCATTGTTTTTTTTCGACCTTCCTTGTTGTCTGCCTTTGTTTTTATGCTTTTCAAAATCCTTGTACGAATCACTTTCGTATATGTCTTCAATTTTATTAGATTGTTTTGTAGTGTTCTCTTTTTGTGTGCTCGATGATGGCTCTTCTTTTTCGCTTTCATCTGCAACACCGCTTTTGGTGATGCTTGTGGATTGATAATCGTCAATAAAATTATCTGACGGCTTTTCTTTGTCTTGTGTCATCAGCAATACAATCGCAACACAAGTTGCAACAACGACACTGCTTATTATTGTCACCCATAAGCCTGTACGACGCTTTGGCTGTTCTTCGTATCGTGGTTCGTGATGCTCTATGTAATAATTGTTGTCATATGTTTTATGACTCTCATATATGGTGGGATTATCATATTCAACCTTTCTCGAAAATTGCGGTATGTCGAACCCTTCCGACAAAGCCCATCGTTCAAGTATTTCTGCCGTTGGCCTTTGCCAAGTATCCTTGTCTAAGCAAGATTTCACGACATAATTAAGCCTTTCGCTGAAATGACGGGGAAGGTCGGGCACCTCGCATCCGTGTACCTGCATCAACCCTCCCAGCTCGCCAAAAGGAAGCTCGCCTGTAAGCAACTCGTACATTGTTGCTCCAAGCGAGTATATGTCGCTTGCTTTAAGCGAGACTTTGTCTTTGCTGTAAAACTCGGGCCCCCTATAGCTGCTTATTCCAGCCTCCATTGCAGGCTGGTCTTCGTTTCCTTTTTGGGCCGACATTAATGTCTGATCGCTCACGCCAAAGTCCGACAGCATATATTGACCATTCGAGCCAATCAGAATATTGTCGGGCTTCACATCTTGGTGTATTATTGGCTTTGGCTTGTGTGAATGAAGGTATGCAAGCCCCGATGCAACATCCTTTAAAAGATTCCAGGCCTCATATTCCGACATCTTTCCCATCATTTTCACGCAACTTCCACGCTCACAATATGGCAGGACAAGATAGGGCTTGCCGTCGCAATTGTCATAATATAAAGGCCGCAAAAGGTTTTCGTGACTCAAGTTGGCGACGACAGCAAACTCGCTTGCCAGCAATCGTTTCCCATAGTCGCCTATATCCTGTTTGGGAACAAAAATCTTCAGGGCAACATCTATATTAGAATAGTTGTCCACGGCAAGCCAAACCTCGGCAAAGGCACCTCTGCCGATAAGCTTTTTTAGCCTGAAGCGTTTGTGAAAGATTTCGTTCTGTTCCATTGTTTTATTAATGAAAGTCTTGTCTACTGTCTTGATTAGTCACCTTTATTGTTGCTGTTGTCTATGTTTTTGTCTCTTGTCTCTTTGTTTTGTGCTTGACTACTGTCTACTTTGTAAGATAAAGAACTGACTACACTTCTCCCCTTATTAGTATCGCTTTTAGTGGGGAGGGTGCTTGCAGGAAAGCCAGGATTTGTTGTGCCACTATTGGCACCTCCTTTTTTTGCGGCTGCTTTGGTATTATATTTGTTTAAAATATCATTCTGTTTTGCGTCTTTCTCTTTTTCAATCTTCTCATTGAAATGATTAATGTCTTTGCTCTTTTTGGACTCTTCGGTCATTTCCTTTTTGGAACTGTTGTCTTTCTTTTTCGCACTGTCTGAGGTTTCTGTTACAACCTCTTCTTTGGCATCCTTCCTTAGCCTCGGAATCTCAACCATCAGTATAAACACTATGGCGGCTATTGCCAGTGTTATAAGGGCGGCAATGATTGATCTGCGTTTACTCTCTTCCTTCTCGCTCTTCTTGCCGTTGGCTTTCTTTTTCGGGGAGGGCGTGTCGTTTGTAGGTCTGGGAATAGGCGTTACGCTTTCAGCTTTTGCTGTATTTGTACGTCCAATTTCATTGTTTGCTCCCATAATCTGGCACAGGCAGACGGTGACATTGTCGGCACCGGCAGCGACTTTGGCGGCCTCAATCAAGCACTCCACGCATTCGGTCATATCCGTCGTGTGTGCAGACATCACGTCGGCAATCTCATTGTCGCGTATCATACCGCACAAGCCATCGGTGCACAGCAGAACTATGTCGCCCTCGCCTACAATGTAGGGCGCACTCAAATTGTCAGGCACAGCCTTCATACTGGAGTGTGACAGGCAGCGCGTAATGACATTGCTCTCAGGAAAGTCGAAAGCATCCTCGGGCTTTACAATGCCCTTGTCAACCAAATCCTGCACGTATGAATGGTCTTTCGAAATCTGAACCAGTCCCCGGTGAGGGTTGTACAGATATGCGCGGCTGTCGCCGCACCACGACACATACAGCTTGCCGGCCAGCAGCCAGGCAATCACTATCGTGGTGCCCATACCCTTGGCCTCGGGACGGTGCTTGCCCTCGCTTTTTATAGTAATGTCGGCAATGACGATGCTGTCGTTCATAAACTTCACTATCGCCTCGTCCGAATTGAGGTCCACTTTGTCTATGTCGTCGGTGAAACGGGCTTTGACAACCGACACGGCAATCTCCGATGCCACCTCGCCGGCATTCATACCGCCCATACCGTCGGCAACAACTAATAGCGCTCCACGCTTGCCAAGGTTGCACACCTCGTTGTTCTTCCACGTCGAGCCCTTCTGATCAAGGTCTGAAATCACGCACAGGTTGTCCTCGTTGTTGGTGCGGACCAACCCTACATCCGTCATTGCGGCTATTTTATACGTAAGTTTATACATACGTTTAAAAATGTGTTTTGTAGCTTACTTATTTTCAAACCGTCACGGTGCAGGCTGGTTGCCCAGCCTGCACCCTGCGGTCTGATTAACTTGTATTAAACTTTTATTTAACTTTTGAGATCGGGACAATGAAGCCGTAGCTGTTCTGGTTCGACTTGGCCGAAACAATACCCACTACGGTATATTTGCCGTCCTTGTCTTTATAGAGAGCCGGCGAGCCTGAGTGACCACTCTCGAAGGTGGCGCCGCCAAGCAGGATTATACCATTCTCAAGGCCTTCTTTGGCCACGGTGCCGGAGCCCTTGATGGGGCTTACCTGAGTGGCGCTCTTCACACCCCAGCCGTGCGGGAAACCGTAAATCTCAAGCTGTGTGTCGAGAGGCAGTTTCTCGCTCAGTTCGGGATCGTAGGCAAGACCTCCCGAAAGGTTGGTGTTGAACCAGGCAAAGTCGCGTGCGTCGAATGTCTCGTTGCCGGCAAGCTTCACAACCTGGTCGCCAAGCGTGAACGGATGGTCGCCGCCACGGTTGCACATAACCTCGTTGGAGGTGAATTTCAGGCGCTGGCCAGAGGGCGATACGGCTACGAATACGGCGTTGACCTTTGCACCCTGCGAAGCAAAGAGGTTCAGCATCAGCTGCCACTTCGAGTTGGCAAAGCACTGATAGTAGTACCAGCCCTCAATGCAATGGCGTGCAGTGACAAGCTTGCCGTTGTTCAGCAGGAAGCCCGTGGCAATCCAGCCGTCAACCTCTACCGAAATGTCGTTGTAGTCAACGGTCTCACCCAACTCAAAGTAGGCCTCTTCGCCGTCAAGCTCAATGGTGTAGCCCACGGTCTGGATGTAGTATACCCACGATGTGTATTCTTCGCTGCCCTGAACCGGTGTTATAGTCTCTTGTTTCTTTCCAGGGTTGTCACCTGGTCTTCTCCTCAGAGCCTTGATGTCAGCCTCGAATTTTTGTTTCATAATATCCATTTGGTTGGACATACTGTCCATACGCTGATGGGCTGCAATGCTGTCTTCAATGAGGGATTTCTTGAGTTCCTTGTTCTCTTTGTTGCCCCTTACGATGAAGAATGTGCCGGCGGCAATGGCAAGGATGAGCAGTATTGACAGAATTGTCATAGCGGTCTTGTAGGGACGCAGCGCCTGCTGACGGAACAGACTGAGGCGGCGCGACAGACCTATTGTGTTGACGGTCGACTTGTTGCCCTGAGGAACAATAAAGCCCAGTTTGGGACCGTTGACCGAAAGTTGGATTTCATCGCCGTTCTGAAGATACCACTCCTTCTCGACGGGGACGCCGTTGAGGAAGGTCTTGTTTGTGGTTGACAGCTGAACAAGTTTCCAGCCGTCTCCGCTCTTCACGATAGCGGCGTGGCGGCGCGATACTGTTGAGAACGATTCGTCAAAACGAACCTGGCAGCGCGAATCGCGGCCAATCTCAATCTGGTCAACAATGATTTCCTGTGTCTCGCCAGCTCTGTGATACTGCGAACTGACTTTGTGCTCAAGAATGTAGTACTTGCGTCCGCTTCCGCCGAACACCGACCGCATTCCAGCTCCGATTGTACCTGTTACGGTTTTCTTGTAATTATTAGCCATAAACTGTGGTTTTTAATTGATGTTATTTGCTTTTTGATAAATATTAAAGATTAATAGGCCTCGGCGCGCAGCTTTACATCACCTATCGAGATGATGTCGCCCGGTCCGAACGGCACGCCGTCCATCGTTACTTGTGTTGAGTTGACGTATGTGCCGTTGTGTGACAGCTTCCAAGTCCAGCGTCCTGTACGCGGATCCTGCATCCATTGGCCGTCGCGGATAACCCAGCAGCCTTGGTTGTAGTCAAGTTCCAGTGTGCAGTGGCGTCGCGAGACATAGCAACTGTTGACCTCCGTGATTTTGACATCGTTCTTCACAAAGACATCGTCGCGACCCATAGTAAGCAGGCTTGCATTACCTTTCAGCATATCGTCAAGATAGTACACCTTGCCGTATTCATCGCCCTGCATAACGCGCAACAGAACTCCGTTGACGATATTTCTGTTGTATATGGCCGAATCCATTGAGACATTCAGCTTCTTATGCTGAGGCACTTTCTCAAGAGCTTTGGCACAGTTTTGCAGACGCCTCTGGTAATCGGGTTGCAGGCAACCTTCCAGAAGAGGTATCCATTCTTGTGTCTTACGCGATTTCAGCTTGCCTCTGTCCCAGTCACCGGCCTTGCCACGCTTGGTGTATGGTACCAAGTCGCCTTCGTCCTCCAACTTGCCGAATGGCAGTTCGCCGCCCGTCAAAAGCTGGTAGATCATCACTCCGAACGAAAAAATGTCAGTCGTCGGCAGCACCGTTGCGTCCTTGTTAGGCCTCAGTTGCTCGGGTGGCATATAAGCGTATGTGCCGAAAATCTGTCTCGGTTTGCCGATTATGTTC
>JAEEGL015261671.1_pt1 | contig 19983 bp, 22 predicted proteins | sample 9134231 | NCBI WGS metagenome assembly JAEEGL01 (sample SAMN16246548, study PRJNA631951) | gut metagenome | biome: gut microbiome; feature: rumen; material: fiber-attached | host: Bos | place: Iran: Karaj | collected 2018-10
ATACAATTCATTAGCTGTTAATTCAGGTCAATGTGATTATGTACGAACGGCTGATAACCTCTTCCAGTGACTTGCCGCCGATCCTGACCCCATCCCAGAGTTCTTTTGGATCTCTGCAGGAGAAAATCACATCTCCATCAACGTGAGTATCGCCCTTGCATTGAGAGTTGATATGGGGGTTTTCCGGATGGTCGAGCGGCAGTATTTTCACATCAATAGGAATGCATTCACGGTGAATGCCATAAAACCTGCCGTCATCCAGGTAATAAAACGCGAGGTTCAGTCCTACACGCACCACTTCAAAATCAAAGATTTCCTTTGATACGAGAGACCGTGCCTCTTCTTTCTCCAGCTTTGACCATCCAAGCTGGTCCTCGTAAAGATGCTTTCCATCGGTAAAGAAATTATAGATGGCTACTTTTCTGTTCATTGTTACTGTACTTGCTTCCATATTTTCCTCTGCTTATTAAAATCAGCGATCCTATCCATCAAATGCTCATACTTCTTATCTATTGGCAAATGGTTACTCTTATCGTGAGACGTTCTTCCCAATACTCCAGGCGAAATTTCAGTCCACTTGTGAGAATGTGAGCCATTTTCACTGTCATCGAATGGAATGATGTTGCCATCATTGTCAAACTTCAGATCAATTGACTCAGTTAACTGGTGTTTGTTGTAGATGGCTATTCCTGAAACAATAATCTCATTAGTTTTTTCATCAGCCGATGCAATAAGATAGATGGGATGTTCTGAATTTGAGTTCATGATGAATTTATCATGACTCGTATTTTCCTTAAAAATTACCACTTTATGACCGTCTATCCTGTATCCGGTGTCATAATGAGTTCGTTTTCCTTCTACAACACCACCCAATACCTTATCGTAAGAACCGTTACCGCCCATAATCTCTAAACTTCCTGTTGTCGTTTTCGTAATAGACACTGATTTCCTCAGCCTCATTGGGCTGTTTGGCCCCATAACGCAGAATAAGCGTGGGGCTGAGCTCCTCTATTACATGTGGATATATGATTTGCCAGTTCTGCTTGGCACGTGGGTCACTTCCTATGCCAGAACTGTTCATGCATATCACCGAATGTTTTGGGTATCCGTCAATACACCATTCGATGACCTGTGGATCAACAATTACATTGGGAATGACAGTTATCCCATTGTAGCGCCACCATGCCATGATCAGTTTATTGTAGAAAGATATAGCAATTTTCATGGGTATTAACATCTCAGGCTTTATGGAAATGTCTATTCCCAACACAATCTTATGATTGCAGATCATCCTTAAATGCCTGTATGGATCACTCAGGAAAGGGAGAAGCCGATCATCAGAAGTATAAAAATGCGGTATAACACCCTCAATGTCAGAATTGCGCATCCGGTAAAAGCAGAATATATCCCGAGGTGCTTCTGCAGAACAGCCACATACTACAGGCATCTGATGTGTTGAAGTAAAGTCCACCTTTTCACACAGCGACATGCTGAACCGGTTATACGGGGCAAAAATTCCGTGCAGGTTCCATTGTTTGTCTGCTGATTTCTCTGCTGTGGGACAAAGATCAGGAAAGAGTTCTAGTTGTTCAAGTTGTGACATGTCTTTTAATTTCAAGCGTAATCTCAGATATCCTAAAACGAAAGTGATTCAGAGCCTTAATGGCTCAAGGGAACAATCAGCTGCAGTAAATAATCGTCGCCTCCTCATCGCTATTTGATGTTCTTTCAATCCTGGCAATAAGCTCTATTTCTGGCATCCTCACTTCCTGACCATTCATAGAAAGGAGACGGACAAGGCACTGCCGGTATTTCCAGGGGGCGATTATTCTGCTGATAAACAATTCATCCAGAATTTTTAAAGTTCCTTTGACAGTGACTTCCTCTGTTTTGGCTGCCTCCCGGAGTGCCATATCATCCGTGAGCAAAACGATATGTCTGCATTTGGCAATGGCAAGAGCAGCAATGTCATATACAGACAGTTTGAGGTATTTCGGCTGCAGTTCATAGGCCATGTCAAATTCTTCGTCTGTCCAGGCCTCACTGCGAAGACCAAATCCGATCATGGCATTGAGAAGGTCTGCTGATGAAATTTTCGCCTCTGATACGGCATCTTCATTCATCAGATGTCTATAAGGTAATTTAAATGGCAGAGCCGGTTCTCCAAGCAGGTAGAAGACCTTCCAGACACCTATTCCGCTGCTGATACAGTCCATTTCAGCCTCCGATTGCGGCAGAACACTGATCCTTTACCGTGTCGTAGGGCTCTTTTAAAAGTTCAGCGCCTTTCTGTACCGAAATGCTTCCTTCGCAAACAGCACGGTATACGAGTCTCTTGAAAAGTCCTGGCTCTTCCTTTTGTATACGTTCAGGCTCTCCTCCCTTACGCCACCCTGCATGTGAGGCCTTGACATAAAAATCCTTGGCAGCTCTGTCGCTGATGATGTGGCAGATAGTTGCCCGTTTGACCAGCAGAAACATCGAAATTCCATAATCGCGGCAGACTGCCAGCATGTCATTTGTTACATAACTTCTCTTTGGTCCCAGTTCCCGGACAGCGTCTGCGGATGAAAAAAGGAAAGCACCGCTGATCGCAGTAGCCCTGTTTTCACACTCTTTGTCAGAAATTGAATCTGGCCAGTTGAAAGCAAAATGTGCAGCCTCATGTATGATGGTCGATCTGATCCTTTCAGCACTCATTCCTGCTCTGAAGACGATATAAGGCCTGTTGTTTACAGTTCCGTTCATACCGGAAAAATCATTTTCATTTGTATCAATCGGAAAGATCAGCACTCCACGATACTCGAGAGCCTCAACTATATTTCCCACTGGCCCATGAAGAGGAACGTTTAAATAGCGGCGCAGAGCTTCAGCGTTGATTTCATCATCATCGCTAAGGGGAATGCTGTGGACTTGAGGTAGATCAGCAAGAATTTTGCCTCCGATTATGTCAACAGATTTAAAGAATCTTCCAAAATACTCCTCTGTAGCCTCGCGTATGTACTCCTGTTTGTTTTGGGGAAGCCTGCTATTCTTTCTGAATTCACAATGGGCAAATACCAGATCTGTACCGTGATCATTTAGAAAGTCAGATACCTTTACACCAAAAGCACTTGCCAAAGCACGAAGAGTTTCGATACCCGGCTTGCGGGCATTGCGCTCATAGTAGCTTATAGTCATGGGAGAAACACCGATTTTTGATGCCAGCTCCCTCATTGACAGATTGTTTTTCAGCCTGTAATACTGGATGATTTTCCCAAGCATATTGAGTGTCCCGCTTTAGAGGTGTGTTTACATTATAGTCTATAAATTTTGTTTGTAAACTGTAACTGACAAATAGTTTAAGTTTGTAAACAATAAGTCAAAGGACAAAACCAAGAACAAGAACTGATTGGCTGCGGTTGCTGTCAGACCTGAGTCAATCAGATCGACAGTGTGAATTCAAAAGTTAAAAGGCTTTTTTCTCCATTATCTGAAGAGCTGATTTTATGTTTAACAGGATAAAATCAGTCTGATTGGGAATCCGTATTCCAAGGAGGTTTTTCTGCATGGCTGATGCGTCAGATGACAATGATACTGCCTGGTACCTGAAGGCAACGGGCGAGGGGCATGCCTTTGCGCAGAATACCATGGAGACAGGTACCGGACCGGAAAAGGCATCACACAGGATTATGGTGAGGCTGCGCGATGGTATAGGCTGGCCGCGGAGCAGGGCATACCGGCCGCGAGGGAGCGGCTCGGAAAGACTGGCCGGAACGCCGCCGGCGGGGCGTGAGAGGCTGTCAGAACCCATTTCAGTGTCCATATTTTCCTGCAGCTTCTGCCTGATCATCATCGTAATAGCGCCGCCAGTACCGGCCTGCTTTTCCCTTTTTTCTGTGTAAATCAAGTTCATCTCTTCATGAGAGAGGCCTCTTGAGACTCGGATCTAACCTGTTTCACGTGAAACATAAATATTTTTGTTAATTTCATCACAAAATATTTTGAAAAATATTGATCTATACTGGGGGGTATTCTACGAGGTGTCACTTTGGACAGGAGGCTTAATATGAAGGCTAAGGAAACGCTGATTTAATCGGCCGACCTTCTACCCTTGATCATCATATGATAAAATATGATCAGTAACAGATTGAGGAGCCAGATCATGCAGCAGAACTTTACGGACATCGAATACTCCTGCCGGAAGAAGGCAACCCGCAGGGAAAAGTTCCTCCACGAAATGGACAAGATGGTTCCATGGGCTGACTGGATTGCCATGATTGAGCCCTTCTATCCGTCAGGCAGGCGCGGCCGTCCTACCAGAGGGATTGAAATCATGCTCAGGATGTACATGCTGCAGAACTGGTTCAATCTGGCTGACGAGGCCTTGGAAGATGCCATATATGACAGCTACTCATTCCGTTCATTCCTCCACCTCGATTTCTTCGACGAGCAGGTCCCTGACGCAACAACGCTTCTGAAATTCCGCCGCCTTCTGGAAAAGAACAAAATCGGGGAGAAAATCTTCGCCGACGTGAAAGCGCGCCTGGAGAAAGCCGGGCTCATGATGCACGGCGGCACCATCGTTGATGCGACCATTATCAGTGCTCCATGCTCACTCAAGAACAGGGCCGGCAAGCGTGACCCGGAAATGCATCAGACCAGGAAAAACAACCAGTGGTACTTCGGAATGAAAATCCACTCAGGAGTTGATGCCGGCAGCGGATATGTCCACACCATTACAGCAACCGGCGCCAATGTCCACGATATCAGAGAGGCTCACAATCTTATTCGCAAGGATGATGATGTGATGTATGGCGATTCCGGATACCTCGGTATGAAGAAGAGAAAAGAGGTGAGGAAAGATCCTCATCTCTCGAAGGTTGAATACCGCGCCAACGTCCGCCCGAGCAGCATAAAGACGCCTGACAGCTACCAGGGCATCAACTGGGACAAGGACATTGAGAACCGAAAGTCATCTACCCGTTGCAAGGTTGAACATCCGTTCCTTATTGTGAAGAGGCTGTTCGGATATTCCAAAGTCCGTTACCGCGGGCTTGCGAAAAACTTCAATCGTTTCAACGTTCTTTTTGCCTTCGCCAACATTGTAATGTGTGCAAGAGCCGGGCGAATTTCAGACTTTAAGGGGGTTAGTGTGTCCAATTAACGAGAAATAGGTCATAAAATGAACATTTTGACAGGATAAAGGTCCATTTAGGGACTTTTTTATGGAATTTTGATAGGTTACCGGTTAAAAAGCATCAGCGATTTTAAAAAAATTAAATTTTAACCGGGAGCACAGAAAGGAACCCTAATTATTCAGCGTTTCCCTAAGTTACTTGCTCTCGCTGTGGGGCTTGTTCCCATGCTTGCTTATGCAAACTGGGTAGAGCCGTACAACTCTCCGAATTTCATGGACATGTCGAGGGGTTACATGCAGCAGGCAGAGGAATCAAACCGTCAGCTGCAGCAGCAGATCCAGCAGATCCAGAACCAGCTGCAGCAGCAGCGGAATCGGCAGTGCTCATTGGACTTCAATGGGAATCTTTATTGCCCTTGATGCATGTCTCATGGCACTGAGAAATTTTATTCTCGGCTGTCACTATTTGAGAATAACCAGCTGCAAGAATGGCTGAAGACAGCAACATGGACTTGTTTGCTGAGTTAAATGCTTGGGATAAGGTTTATTGATGAAGCGGTTTTGGCTCTGAACCAGGGCGAAGGACCGCTTTTTTGTTTCTGTTGATCAGATGGGCACCGCCAGATTTTGGCCTGATGGCTGATATGCAGCTTCACTTTTGTTTTAGTCCATCAACGGGAGAAGCACTGACTATGAATAAGATGATCATGACAGAAGCAGCTGTCTGCTTATTGTTCTTGAATGGCTGTGTCCTTGGAATTGGAGATCCTGTATGGGAGCGCGCATCAATCTGGAATGATCCTGAAGCTCAGTACATGCTGGGTTTTAGGTACGCTAATGGTATTGGTGTCACACGTGATGATTGTGAGGCTGTGAAGTGGTACAGGAAGTCGGCTGAACAGGGGAACCCGGATGGATCGTATTTGCTTGGCTTGGCATATGCCAGTGGCCAGTGTATGGAACGAGACGACGGTCAGGCGTTCTCATGGTATGAGAAGGCTGCCTATGGCGGTATAGCCGATGCTCAGTTCAAGGTTGGGTTCGCGTATGGGCAAGGCGTAGGTGTTGCCCGTGATGATAGTAAGTCCGTATGGTGGTTCAACAAGGCTGCCAGCCAGGGCCACGCTGATGCTCAGTTCATGATGGGACTTGCATACGCATCCGGCACCGTTGTTGAACAGAATGATGCCAAGGCGCTTGCGTTGTTCCAGTCAGCCTGCAATCAAATCAATAAAAACGCCTGCGCAGCACTCCAGAAAATGAAGCAGAGAATGGCTTCTCGGAAAAATTGACACAATTAATTAAAGTATGAGAGATTCCGACAGGCAGCTATTCTGATCTACAGACCGTCGGAGTGGTGTGTGTCGGTGCAAGCAAAAACTCTGAGGCGTCCTTGCATACTCAGATCATCTGCATGGTATCAATGCTGATCCGGTACGTCTTTGTGGTACTTCTAGGACTTCAGCCGGTTTGGGAGCTGCTGAGTACGTGAAGAGGAAGATTTGGCGGTTCCCATTCAGTTATCCCTGGCATCCTGTTCTATGCCATTGAAAGCGCGGAGTTCCTTTGTTATGCCCTGCTGACATCGTGGCTGATGGATGTATCAGGCTTCGGTGGTTGCAAATTTGTCATACCTGGGCATTATTATGAATTCTAATGGCATCCGGACTATCCTGAATAAAAATAAACAGTTTATAATCTTATATTTTATGATTTAATACATGTAAATTGTCTGAATATACTAAAATATTATGTATGATGACAATGAAGCCCGAAATAACGCCGGGTAATAAATCAGGCAATAACCGGGCAATAACCAGGTAATAACCGGGTAATAACCAGACAATAACGGGGTAATAAAATGGGCGATTGGCACTGAGAGGTGCAATAAGATTTCAATATTTGTCATAATAGATCATAACTATGGACATTTCTGACTTCTGAGCCGTTCTGAAACGGAAGCGGACAGCTCCGAATCATAAATTTAATAATTTATTGCCTGATTTATTACCCATATACTTTTCAATGTGTATGGGTAATAAACTGGGTATTAAATTCGGGGCTCAAAATAATGGCTTTTTTGCATGCTGTAAATGAGCTGATGGCCGGTTCCGGAGCCCTTGCCCATGAAAAGCCTGCCATCCATCCCGCATTTCAGGTGTGCTGTGAGGAGACAGAATTAACAGATCCCGCGCCGCAGCTGCAATAAAATGATTGTGGAGCATGCGTCATGATGCCGCATGCCTCTCTGGATATCCTCTGAAACAAGCCCTGAAGGAGCCGCCTTTATGCCTTTTACCATTGTCTGCAAAAAACTTTCACAAGTCAGTGCTGACGCCGTTCTTGAGACGGTTTTCGCTGATCCAGGCGCGGCAGCTGGCAGAGCGGTTGTGAAGACTGTCGATGCCTCACTATCCGACGGCTCCGGGATGAGCTTCAGCAAGGTGATTCAGGCTGAGATCCCCTCATCCGTCAGCAATGAGGAGTCAGGCAGAGAGCTCTCACTTGCGTACAGGGACGCGCTGGAGCTTGTCATAAAGAACGGCTGCGGCAGCGTCGCGTTTTCTCCGCTCCCTTCAGGCGGCTCCATTCCTGATGATGCGCTGAGGATCGCATCATCGGCGGTCTCTGAATTTCTCCTGGAGCATGACCTGGATGTCTTTCTTGCCGTGCCTGAGAGGGACGCGCTTCCGCTCAGCAGCGAGCTCACTGATGAGGTGAGCCGCTATGTCGAGGGCAATTATTCCGGTGGTCCGGATGATGAATCCTGTGAATTATATTGTGCCTGTGATGTCCCGCATGACACACTTGCTGATGTTTCCTGCAAATACAGCATGGCGGCTGGTGCCGTTTCATTCGGGGCAAGGCTCAGAAAGTCCCTTGATGTCCTTGTCGGGCATTTGGACGAGTCCTTTTCCGACACGCTGATCCGGCTCATCAGGGCCAAGGGGAAGTCTGATGCCGAGGTCTACAGGAAGGCGAACATCGACCGCCGGCTGTTTTCCAAGATCCGCTCCAAAAAAGGATATACCCCGAAAAAGCCGACCATCCTCGCGCTTGCCATAGCGCTTGAGCTCTCCATTGATGAGACCAGGGATCTGCTGCAGCGGGCGGGCTACGCGCTTTCGCACGCGAGCAGGTTCGATGTGATAGTGGAGTATTTCATAAAGAACAGGATGTACGACATCTTCACGATCAACGAGATCCTCTTCAAGTTCGATCAGCCGCTTCTCGGAGGCTGATCATTTGTCGCTTTCAAGGCGACCTCTGAGCCTCCTCATTTCCCTATGATGCTCCTGTATCTGGAATACAGGAGGTTCACCATGAAGAAGAATTCCACAGAGCTCGCTTTCATCCTCGACAAGAGCGGTTCCATGCACGGCCTTGAGAAGGACACCATCGGCGGCTTCAACTCCATGCTGGAGAAGCAGAAGGCTGCCGAGGGCGAGTGCCGGGTCACCACCGTGCTGTTTGACACCGATTACACCCTGCTCCATGACCGCATTGACATCGCAGCGGTAAGGCCGATGACTGACGAGGATTACTGCGCCGGCGGGACAACCGCCCTCCTTGACGCGGTCGGCACCACCATCGACAAGATCAGGAACGTTCAGAAGAACTCGGCAGAGGAAGGCCGCGCCGAGAAGGTGCTCTTCGTCATCATCACTGACGGTCTGGAGAACTCCAGCCATGAGTACTCCCTCAAGAATGTCAGGAGCATGATTGAGGAGCAGAGGAAGAACGGCTGGGAGTTTGTTTTCCTCGGCGCCAACATCGACGCGGTTGAGACCGCGGAGGATCTCGGCATCAGCAGGGATCTCGCAGCCGACTACGTCCCTGATCGTGAGGGAACATTCATGAATTTCTGCGCTGTGGCTGATGCGGTGAGCGACTATCGCATGAGTGCCAGGGTTGAAAGCAGCTGTCTTGGGAAAGTCCGTGACTATTTCAGGAAGCGCGGCGGCAGGAAGAGCTCAGACAAGTGAGGTGAACGGCTGAGGTGACACCCCGCTGAGTGCGGAGTGTTCCGGGGAGGGAGAGAAGCCCCATGGCGGACTGACAACCCCCATGCAGCCGCCGCCGAGGGCAACTGAGAAACTGAGGGGAGGAAGCCATGGCTTCCTCCCTTTCCCGTTTCCGGAGACATGCCCGCGGTGATTCACCTGGCATAACGGAGCAGAATGCGCATTCTGCATGCGCCTCACTCCTTTTCCCTCTGGCGGAAAATGAATTCTGAGGCAGATGCCTGATCCTGCGCGTCAGTGCTGCGCTAATATATGAGCAGTACTGTGATGCAAGGGAGAAAGGCAATGCCGGACACCGTAAAATTCACCGTAAGCGCTGACCGCGCCGTAAAGGAGCAGTGCGATGAGCTCTTCAGGGATCTTGGTCTGAATCTCAATACTGCCATCAACCTGTTTCTCCGCCAGTCCCTCCGCGACGGAGGCATTCCGTTTGATATCCGCCTCGCGGGTAAAGATGGCGGAGCTGAGAGAGAGTCGGAAATGGAGCGCATAGCGGATGATCCGGCGGCAAAGCGCTATTCGAGCGTGGAGGAGGCGCTGAAGGATCTGAGGACTTAGCGGCATGAGCCTTGGGCGCAAAGTTCCGGCTGTCAGGGCATGGTGAAGAGGAAATAAACGTGAACTGGGAAGAACAAAGTAAAGGCTGAGGACCATGCTGCGGCCAGGTACATTGAAGATGCGGAGCTCTGCGCACATGTCCTCTCAGCAATGATGAGAAAACGCGAGGAGCTCGGCATGTCACGGCGCGAGCTGGCCGAAAGATGCGGCATTTCTGAATCATCTGTCTCCCGTATCGAATCATTTGAGACATCGCCGAAGATCGATACACTCCTCAGAATTTTGAGGAACCTGGGGCTTGGACTCTCGGTGACTTCTGCCACAGGCAGATAATTTCCTACCTGACGAATGGCTGATACCTGAGTGAAATATCTCCAAATTTTCATTTAACGGGGTAATTTTCGTAAAAATACTGAAATTTACCCCGTTATCGCGGAATTTCTTCACTGACTGCCTACAATTAAGAATCATACCGGTTTGCCCGGAGTTGCGGGACGCATTGGCATGAAGCTGTACAGAAGAGAGAATTACCTTAAGAAAATACGCGGTTTTTACCACGATACCGGAATCATCAAAGTGATTACCGGAGTACGTAGCTGCGGCAAGTCCTGTCTCATGCAGACAATTGTGGAAGAACTTGAGGAGAGCGGCACTCCTGCTGAAAACATCATTTGTCTGAATCTTGACCGGCGCGGATATCTTGGTATAAAGAAACCTGAGCAGCTTGACAGGTTGATCGAAGAGAAATCAGCTGCTGCCGGCATCAAGTATCTGTTCATTGATGAGATTCAGAATGTCAGAGGGTTTGAGGCAGTTATAAACGGGTTCCGTGAGGAAGATGACTACAGCATTTTCATCGCCGGATCCAGCTCCTGCCTGCTGAATGGAGAGCTCGTGACGAAACTGACAGGCAGATACCTGGAATTCGAGCTTTTCACTCTCAGCTTCGAGGAATACCTTGGCATGAAGAGGTTCCTCGGCAAAGAGGTACTGCCGGATCTGACCGCTGAGTTCGATCAGTATATTTCTTACGGAGGATTTCCCAAAACCCTTGAGTATGATTCTGATGCCGACAAAAGCTCCTACGTAAACGGTGTCATTGGGGAAATATTCGAGAAGGATATCAGGAGGCGTGTAAAAATCAGGAACAAGTCTGTATTTGAGACTGTCCTGAGATATGTCATCAACAACTGCGGAGCAGCCATGAGCCTTACCGGTATCCTTGACGATCTTCATAAAAACGGCTGCAGGATCAAAAGAGAGACGCTCAGCAGATATATCAGAATTCTTGAAGATGCGAAAATCATCTATCCCTGCAGCAGGTTCGATCTCAGGTCACGCCGGCAGATCTCAGTAGAGCAGAAGTATTACCTTGCGGATCTGGGTTTTTACTTTGCTTTCAAGACCGACAGGGGGAAGAATTACGCCCAGGCACTGGAGAATGTTGTCTATATATACGCAGTCTCGAAGGGCTATGCTGTCAGCTTCGGACGTATTGGAAAGCTTGAATGCGATTTCGTTTTCCGCATGAACAAGGGCAGCTATGCGTATGCCCAGGTATGCGCGACGATCATGAATGACACCAGCACGGAGGACCGTGAATACAGGCCGCTTGAAATGATCAGGGACAGCTATCCCAAATATCTCCTGACCAGAAACGACCTTATCCAGGAGCGATCTGGCATCCTGCATTGCAATATCCCGATCTTCATGAAGGAAAACCGGATGTTCTGAGATACGTGCCAGTCCGGATCTCGCATCTCTGACAGTCTCACTATGTTCTAATACCGCTATATTTTCAGCCGCACCTCAGAGTTGAAGATGATGGATGCTGAAGCGTTATATGAGAGGTGCATCGCGGGGGACTTTGAGACGGAATAAGTTCCCGGGCGTTTCGTGGCAGCCGCGCGTCAGAATTCGTAGCAAAAATGCGACGCAAAATTTACATTGCACTGTTGCCTGCGACGCAAATCGCCGGCCGGGGCGTCATGGCCTTCATTTGGGCTTTTCGAAAGGGCTCATTAAGCTGACTGCCGGACTTTCCATTCGCTGATGGTCCGTTTTTCAGAGCTGAAGCTGATGCCGACCTTCACAACTTTTCTTCCGTCTGCCTTCCAGGGGATGGCATAGCCCTTGTTGTCAATCTGTTTCAGTGCTTCCTCAACGCTGCCGTCGAGCTTCAGCTCCATGACGTATATGGTACTTACGGTCTTCACCAGAATGTCCATTCGCCCCAGCGCCACACGCACCTGCGACCAGACATACCTGTTGAGGAAGGAGAACATTACGTAAAGCATGGCAGTGAAATGTCCTTCAGCTGCAGGAGCATTTTTCAAAGTGCCTTCTTGGTAAGGGATAGCTGCGAAAAAACTCTGCGCAGCAGTGAGTGCCGCATCAATATGGTCATCAGTTAGAGCCCTGCAGATCTGCCTGCAGGCATTAGTGGCCCCGTTTGTGTCTGATGACACGTAGAAAGGTATCAGCATCCTGGTAAAACCTACCTTCACTTCTTCGTTGGGGAACCCGAGGATATATTCGTCATATGAGTTGTCATAGTTCTTGATAGTCAGATATCCACTTTGATAGAGGAGAGGCAAAATGCTGTGCATGTCCTCTGTCGGCGCGTCAAACTCAGAGGCGTCTGCCACACTGCCGTCTAGTCTAGTGATATCAGTCCCAAACTTTCTGAGCTGGCTGATCAGGAACCCAGGAGTGCCAGTCTCAAACCAGTAGTTGTGCAGTTCGCGGGAGTACATTGCAGAGAGAAGACTGAAGGGGTTATAAACTCCCGGTGAGCTGTGTGAGAAATGATAGCCGTCGTATTTATTTTTAAGTGCATCGAGCACTTCCGCTTGAGACATCCCATTGCGCTGACCGAGATGTACGATGCCATCTTCGAAGTTTTCCTCCAGCTCTTCCTGAGTGATGCCACATATTGCTGAGTATTCTGGCATCATAGAGATCTTGACCAGATTATTCAGCTGTGAGAATACGCTTAGCTGTGAAAATTTTGTTATTCCGGTAATGAAGACGAAGCGGAGATACGGATCAAGGTCCTTCAGAGGGGCATAGAAACTTTGCAGAGCTGTACGCATGTGTTCCAATCTCTCCTTGTCATGGAGGACTGTAAGCATAGGGGAATCGTATTCATCGATAAGGATAACCGCCTGCCTGCCGGTTATGCTGAAAAGCTCCTTTACCATAGCGGACAGACGGGTGCCTGGGTATTTGTTCCTTGCTGCTATGCCATTCTTTCGTTCATAAAAACAGAGCTGCTCATCAAGCACGTCCTCAAGTTCTTCAACTGTGCCCATCTTTGCGGACGCCAGCGAGAAGCTTAGCACCGGATATTCGATCCAGTCCTTCTCAAGCTCACCGGCGGCAAGCCCGGTGAAGAGGTCCTTTCGCCCGCTGAAATACGCCTTGAACGTGCTCAGGAGCAGCGACTTCCCGAAACGCCGTGGACGCGTGAGAAAAACATAATGCAGGCTGTTTGCCAGGTCATAGACATAGCGGGTCTTGTCCGCGTACAGGAAGCCTTCCTCGCGTATTTTCTCAAAGGTCTGTATCCCGACAGGATATTTTGCGCGCTGTTCCATCATGATTATTCCGCTGTTGAATGCAGTGCCGTGAGCCTTATGGAAAAGGAATCAGGCAGCGAGTTCCTGTTTTCCCGGCACTGCCACACCGTGTCCTCTGCGGTTCTGCTCCCCTGATGATAGCATCTGCCAGATCCTCATTGTGCCTCTCCGGAAACCTGCCCGGACGTGCCGCACTGGTGCCTGAGCCTCTTTCCCCGACATGTACCCGAAACAGGCTTTCCGGGTACACGTTTTACTGATATGTACCCGAAAACGGCTTTTTGGGTACACGTTCTTCCGACATGTACCCGAAAACGCCATTCCGGGTACATGTTTTTCTGCTTCAGTGCTGCCTTTCCCTGCAGTACACTTAAGATTTTTCCCTGTTTTTCACCGGCTTAAAAGCCCCGCCGGATCTGTTCTGACTCACAAAATTGTGGCAAAATAGCTCTTATCAGGAAAAGGATATGAGTGAAACATTAGTAGAAATCAGGGATCTCTCCTTCGCCCGCGGCAGACACGTCATCTATGACGGCATCAGCATGTCGTTCAAGCGCGGCGCGGTCACCGCTGTGATGGGGCCCAGCGGCACGGGAAAGACCACCCTTCTCCGCCTCATCGGCGGGCAGCTGAGGCCGGACTCCGGCGACGTCATCTATGACGGTGACATCAGCATCCCCTCCCTGGGGCGCGACAGGCTCTTCGAGGTCAGGAAGCGCATGAGCATGCTCTTCCAGAGCGGCGCGCTCTTCACCGACATGAGCGTGTTCGACAATGTCGCCTATCCGATAAGGGAGCATTTCCGCCTCCCGGAGGAGCTCGTGAGGACGCTCGTCCTCATGAAGCTCGAGACCGTCGGTCTCCGCGGCGCCGCAGGGCTCATGCCCTCGGAGCTCTCGGGCGGCATGGCCCGCCGCGTGGCGCTCGCCCGCGCCATCGCGCTCGATCCTGAGCTCATCATGTACGACGAGCCTTTCGCCGGTCAGGACCCCATCACCATGGCAGTCCTCATACAGCTCATCAGGAAGCTGAACCAGACGCTGGGCATCACGAGCATCATCGTCTCCCATGACGTGAGCGAGGTTCTCAGCATCGCGGACTACGCCTATGTGGTCGCGGATCACCATGTGATCGCCGAGGGCACACCGGAGGAGATCATAAAGGAGAGCTCCCCGGCCGCACACCAGTTTATTCACGGCATCGCCGACGGCCCCGTCCCGTTCCGCTATCCCGCGGGCGACTACCTGGAGGAGCTCTGATGAGTCTCTTTGATTCCATTGCCTCGCTCGGCGCCGCCGGGATAAGGTTCGTCCGCCATGTTGGCGAGGCAGGCTGCATGCTCTTCCGCGCGCTTGTCGGGCGCCCGGAGATAAAGAAGCATTTCCCGCTCCTCGTCCGCCAGATCTACGTCGTGGGCGTACTCTCCGTTACCATCATCCTGGTGTCAGGGCTCTTCATCGGCATGGTCCTGGGCCTCCAGGGCTACAACGTCCTCGTCGAGTTCAAGGCCGAGGGCAGCCTCGGCCCCCTGGTCGCCCTCGCGATACTCCGCGAGCTCGGACCGGTGGTGGCCGCGCTTCTTTATGCGGGCCGCGCCGGCTCCGCGCTCACCGCGGAGATCGGCCTCATGAAGGCGACCGAGCAGCTCTCGAGCATGGAGATGATGGCGGTAGATCCGCTCCGCCGCGTGGTATCCCCGAGGTTCTGGGCGGGCATCTACTCGCTCCCGGTGCTCACGGTGATGTTCTGCGTCATCGGCGTATACGGCGGCAAGCTCGTGGGCTGCGACTGGCTCGGGCTTGATGACGGCACCTTCTGGTCCGCCACAAGGAATTCGGTTGATTTGGACGACATCGTCAACTGCATGGTAAAGAGCGCGGTTTTCGCGTTCATCGTCAACTGGGTCTCCCTCTACCGCGGCTGGGTCTGCCTGCCGACTGCCGAGGGCATAAGCAAGGCGACGACCGGAGCTGTCGTTGACTCTTCTCTTCTGGTGCTGGGGGCAGATTTCGTGCTCACGGCCGTAATGTTTAACTGAGGCGGTTATGAACAGAACCAATCGGTTTGAATTTATCGTCGGTCTCTTCATGCTGGCCGGCATAGCGGCAGCCGTAGTGCTGTGTCTCAACGTCGCGGGCCTTTCCTTCGCGGGAAATTCCGACAACGGCTTCGACGTGACAGCTGACTTCGACGACATCGGAGGCCTCAAGGAGATGAGCCCCGTCAAGATCGGAGGCGTGAGGGTCGGCCGCGTGTCGTCGATCATCATCAACCCGCAGACCCTGAGCCCCCGCGTAACCCTCCACATCAGCGGGCAGTACCGCGGCAAGCTCTCCGCCGAGACCAGCGCCTCCATCCTTACCCAGGGCATCCTCGGGGAGCAGTACATCGACCTCACCCCGGGCTTCGATCCGAAGTCCCTTACCGAGGAGGAGTGCGAGGCCATCGGCTGCGATCCGAACGAGAAGTACATCGATGAGAGCCACGTCATCAAGGACACCAAGTCCGCGATGATCCTGGAGAAGCTCATCGGGCAGTTCGTCTACAACATGGGCGCGAAGTCGTCCGACTCCGGAGACGGCAAGGCAGAGACAAAGCCTGCCTCTGACGCGGCCTCCGGCAAAAAGGAGCAGTGAGAACTATGAGGAATATCGCATTCAGGGCTTTCGCCGCCATTCTTATCGCGGCGTCGTTCGTCTTCTCCGCTTTTGCGGCAGGCCTGCAGGATCCGTATGACGTTATCAACACCGCCGCAGGAAAGCTCTTCCCGCGCATCAACAATGAGCGCGCCAAGATCAAGGCGGATCCCCTCTACATGAGGACCATCATCCGCGAGGAGCTGATGCCCTACGTTGACAGCCGCTTCGCCGCCTTCCGCGTCATCGGCACCAACCTGAAGAGCACCACCCCGGAGCAGCGCGAGAAGTTCACCGCGGCCTTCACCGACTACATCGTCGCGACCTACGCTGACGCGCTCCTCAAGTACGACAAGCAGACCATGGAGGTCGAGCCGAAGAAGCCCGTTGAGGGCAAGCTTGCCGACATCGGCGTCAAGATCAAGGAGACCGGCAAGGACGACATGAACCTCGTCTTCAAGCTCAGGAAGAACTCCAAGACCGGCGAGTGGAAGTGCTACGACATGGTCGCTGAGGGCATCAGCCTCCTCTCCTCCAAGCACAATGAGCTTGCCGGCAAGATCCGCGACGAGGGCATCGACAGTGTGAGCGCCGAGCTCGAGAAGCACGTGAGCGATCTCGCCTCCGGGAAGAAGGCAGACAAATGAACTTCACCGGCAGGCTGACCGGAGACACGGTTCCCGGCTACTGGAAGAAAAGGGCAGAGCTCTTCTCCAGCGCCGAGGCGGATTTCAGCGGGCTTGAGGCTATAGACTCCGCAGGGCTTGCCTTCCTCGTGAAGTGGGCCAAGGCGGTTGCCGCCGCAGGAGGGAAGCTCAGGCTCCTGAACCCCACGGAGCAGCTCACGTCGATCATCGGCATCTACCGTGTCGGGGATCTGTTTGATCTGGGAAAAGAGAGCGCTTCCTGAGAGGGGCGCATGGTGAGTCGGGCGGAGCCGCGGGGCCCCGCCTTTGGTGATTTAAAAGACAGGATATGGAAAAGTTCAGAATCAGGGGCAGCAGCAGGCCGCTTTCAGGCACAGTCAGGATTTCAGGGGCAAAGAACGCGGCGCTCCCCATCCTTTTCGGCACGGTACTCACGGATGACGACATCGTCCTCCACAATGTCCCGGTGCTCCGCGATGTTAAGACTGCCCTGAGGCTTCTCGAGCTCACCGGCAAGACCTGCGTGATGGAGGGCAACGACATCACCATAAAGGGCGGCATAAGCGACCATGTCGCCCCCTATGAGCTCGTGAAGACCATGCGCGCCTCCATCATGGCGCTTGGCCCCATCCTCACCCGCCAGGGCATCGCCATGGTCTCGCTCCCGGGCGGCTGCGCCATCGGCGCGAGGCCGGTTGATCTCCATATCCGCGGCCTTGAGGAGATGGGCGCCAAGATCAACGTCGAGTACGGCTACATCAACGCGAAGGCCGAGGGCGGCCTCCACGGCGCCTCAATCAACATGAAGTGCGTCTCCGTAACCGGCACCGAGAACCTCGTGATGGCCGCTGCCCTGGCGCACGGCAGAACCGTCATCGAGAACGCCGCGCGCGAGCCTGAGGTCGTGGATCTCGCGAACTTCCTCATCTCCCTCGGCGCGAAAATCGAGGGCGCCGGCACCTCCGTCATCACCATCGACGGGGTGCAGAGGCTCCATGGCGGAGAGTACACCGTGCTCCCTGACCGCATCGAGACCGGAACCTTCCTCGTCGCGGGCGCCGTAAGCGGCGGCCATGTGCGCTGCGAGAACACCGACTGCTCCATCCTTGAGGACGTGCTCTCGAAGCTCCGCGAGGCAGGCGCTGAGATTGAGTGCGGGAAGGGCTACATCGACCTCGACATGAAGGGGAAGAAGCCGAAGGCCGTCAACATCGTGACCGCTCCCTACCCCGGGTTCCCCACCGACATGCAGGCGCAGTTCACTGTCCTCAACGCCGTCGCCGACGGCTCCGGCGCGATAACCGAGAACATCTTTGAGAACCGCTTCATGCACGTCCCTGAGCTCATCCGCATGGGCGCGAGGCTCGAGCTCCGCGACAACACCTGCATCAGCGAGAGCGTCGACCGCCTCAAGGGCGCTCAGGTCATGGCGACCGACCTCAGGGCGTCAGCGAGCCTTGTCATCGCCGGGCTCATCGCCGACGGCGAGACCATCCTCGACCGCATCTACCACATCGACCGCGGCTACGAGAGGATCGAGGAGAAGATCAGATGCCTGGGCGGCAGCATCGAGAGATTCAGCTGAGGATAAGATGAAAAGCCTTCGTCCCTACAACACGTTCGGGTTTGACGTAAGCGCCCAGGACATCGTGCTGATGCACGGCCTCGATGACTATCTCCGCTGCGTCCGCGACAGCGGCCCGAGGCTCATCCTGGGCGGCGGATCCGACGTGCTCCTCAGCGAGGATTTCCCGGGAACGGTCTACATCATGGCCTCGCACGGCAGGACAATCGAGCAGAAGACCGCGGACTACGCGGTGGTCCGCTTCGCCGCAGGCGAGAACTGGAAGGAGACCGTCGAGTGGTGCCTCGGATGCGGGCTCTCCGGCATTGAGAACCTCGCGCTCATCCCCGGCACCTGCGGCGCCGCGCCCGTGCAGAACATCGGCGCCTACGGGCGGGAGTTCGCCGACATCTGCGAGTATGTCGAGATCATGCACGAGGACGGCACCTGCGAGCGGCTGCCTCCGGAGAAGTGCGGCTTCAGCTACCGGATGAGCCGGTTCAAGTCCGACCTTTCCGGCTGCCTCATCACCGCCGTCGGGCTCCGCCTCTCAAGGGCCTTTGTCCCGCACATCAGCTACAAGGCGCTGCAGTGCCTTGAGGGGAAGAAGGATCTCTCCGCGCTTGACGTCTACGACAAGATCCTTGAGCTCCGCGGCGACCGCCTCCCGGATCCCGCCAAGATCGGCAACGCCGGCTGCTTCTTCCAGAACCCGGTGATTGACCGGGCGAAGGCCGCAGAGCTGCAGAAGAGATTCCCGGAGATGCCGCAGTTCGAGTTCGGGAGCGAGGTCAAGATCCCTGCGGGCTGGCTCATCGACCGGGCCGGGCTCAAGGGCTTCGCGCAAGAGCGCGCCGCAGTCTGGTCGAAGCAGGCGCTGGTGCTCGTCAACCAGGGCGGGGCAAGGCCGGAGGAGGTCCTTGATCTCGCTGGCATCGTTACCGATAAGGTCCGCGAGCGCTACGGCATAGATCTGCAGCCCGAGGTGAGGATTGCGGACAGCCGCGGCTTCGTCGATCCGAAGGCGCCGCTCCGCAGGACCGGCGCGGGCAGGGGACACTGAGTTCAATCTAGTGCCGGTGCCAGCGGTGCGGCTCCGGCAGGTCTGGAGCATTGGGCATGAGGCTTTCACCGAAAATACATCAGATTCTGGATATCCTTTCTGACGGAAAGTTCCACTCAGGCGAGGTTATAGGGCAGCAGATTGGCATCTCCCGTGAGCGCGTCTCTGTCTACATCAGGGAGCTGCGCTCAAAGGGCGTGCAGGTCTTCAGCCTGCAGAGGAAGGGCTACTCGCTCCCCGCTCCCGCCGAGCTCCTTGACGAGAAGCGCCTCAATGAGAGCCTAGGAGGCGCGCGCATCGAGTGCGTCGACATCATCGACTCCACCAACAGCTACCTCCTCGCAAGGATTAACGAGTCCGAGTCGGGCGAGTGCGTCCTCGCCGAGATACAGACCGCGGGGCGCGGGAGGCGCGGACACACCTGGGTCTCCCCCTTCGCGAGCCAGTTCATCTGCAGCATGTGCTGGAAGTTCGACAGCTTTGACAAGATCCAGGGGCTCTCGCTCGCAGCGGGGCTCGCGCAGTACGACGTCCTCTCCGAGCTCGGGTACCGCGGCATGATGCTGAAGTGGCCGAACGATATCTACGCGCAGGGAAGGAAGCTCTCCGGCACGCTCATCGAGTGCTCCGGCACCGAGGGGAACGGCTGCGCGCTGGTGAGCGGCACCGGCATAAACTTAAGGCGCCTCTCAGGAGTTCAGATCGATCAGCCCTGGATCTCGCTTGAGGAGACTGAGTTCGAGGGGAACGTGCGCCCCACCCGCATGGAGATCACCGGCGGCATCATCGG
>JAEEGL016479358.1_pt1 | contig 19983 bp, 19 predicted proteins | sample 9134231 | NCBI WGS metagenome assembly JAEEGL01 (sample SAMN16246548, study PRJNA631951) | gut metagenome | biome: gut microbiome; feature: rumen; material: fiber-attached | host: Bos | place: Iran: Karaj | collected 2018-10
ATCCGTTGTCTTTTGCATGTTATCATTCGGACGAGCACAATGACGGGGAGAAATAGGAGGAGAGAACGCAATCTAATGACCGATTGGGGTTAAAAGAAGAAGAGGTTGATGCTGCCCATGATCATGCCGAGAAGGGCGCCGAGAAGTTCGATAGCTTTGAGTTCGCGACTCATGACTTCGTAAATGAGTTGTTCGGTCTCGTCCATGCCCATCTCATTGATACGCTCCCTTACAATTTTAGAAATGTTGATAGACTCAAGGATTCGTGGCAGATGCTCGGAGATAACAGTGCTATAGACCGACTCCATCATCTTAACGATTTGCGCTATTTGCTCATCCTTGTCTTTAAGCAACAGAGCCACTGGGGTATTCATGAGCGTCTGCGTCTCGTTGCCAATCATCTTTGCCACGATCTCCTCACCATTTTTCTGCAACATCCCGTTGATATTCTTAGCCAACAATTTTTCCGCAGGACTTTGTAGCATCGTGAAGAACTTATTCCACAGACTGGCTCCGGCATATTTGGCCGCTATGGCCTTCAATCCGCCAAGTCCGCTAAACAATCCGCCAAGCACCTCGACCGGGTTCATTCTCTTCATCTTCTCTACGGCGCTCTCCACCACGATGCGCGCCACATTCATTCCTACCTCACTGTCAGACAATTTGTAATAAACCTGAGAGGTGATATTGGTGTTTACGCTCGCTACGATGCCCTGCAGTTCCTCTTCGGAGATATAATGTTTGAGGAACTCAGCGACCGTCTCCTGATTGTTTTTCTGTTTGTCAAAAAAAAGCTCAACAGCATGACGGACCTTCTTAATCATATCTTCGGAAAGAAGGTATCGGTTCAGCACATCGTGGTTCATCAGGTTTTGGCTGATGGCTCCACCAATGGCCTCGGCTATGCGTCCTTTCTCCTTGGGTATAAGACCGGGAGTGAACGGCACTTTCATGCCAAATATGTATTTTGCCATATGAGGTCTGAACAGCATCCGTATGGCGATGTAATTGGTGATGTAACCAATGACGCCACCCAAAAGCGGTGCGGTGATGTAGGTGATGGAGAAATCCATAATCTGTAGATTGTATTGAAAATAATAAAAGACACAAGGCTTAAACATAGTTGAAGCCCTGTGTCTTTGGGATAAAGCCCCTACCCCTTCCCCTCTGTGATATAAGAGGGGTGCGGGCTTACGCCTTTGAATCGGCTTATCGGGCCACTGTGTTATTCTGCCTTTTCCTTTTTAGGAGCTTTCTTGGCGGCAGGTTTCTTCTCTGCAGCAGTAGCCTTCTTGGCAGGTGCTTTCTTCGGAGCCACACCAGCCTTGTCGAGCTTTGCCTTGAGCTTATCCTCTTCGGCCTGCATCTTCGCCACCTTGGCTTGCAGACGGATAATCTCCTTGTCCTTCATCTCAATCTCATCACCCTGATTCTTGATGGTGGTGAGCAGTGTTTCAAGTTCATCATTCTCAATCTCAAGCGGATAGAGGTTGTTGACACGGTTGATGAAATCACCGAGAATATTCATATAGTTAGTAAACGCATCGAACGGCGAACTGTAAATACCACGGTCCAATCCGACATTTGAGGGTTTTGTCGTCATGAAGCGGAAATTGTTGGATGCCTGCAGGTAATCCCAGTCTTGATTGATACGGGGATCGTTGGCAATACGCAGACGGTCGGCCACGCTGTAGAGTTTATTGAAAGCCTCGCGCTGCATGGGATTTCCAAGCCAGCAACTCACATCGCGCTCCTCATCAACCCATGAGAGTGTGTCGGGCACGTCAAGTGCGCTGACACTCTTCATCTTCAAGCAGATTTCGGTGGGCGTAGAGAATGTGATGCCTTTGGCCTTAGCACAATCGGGCAGCGCCTTGATGAATTCAAGGATATTGCTTGACAGCGGCTGCGCGATACCGAGAGCAGAGAGTTCCATGAAGATGTTGATGACCTGCTCCTCCTCGGGGAACTCAGCAATACGTTTGATGTAATTATCGGCAAAGAGCGGATAGCCCTCCCAGTCGCTATTGTTGAAGCGCAGTGAAATGTCGTCGCTAAGGGTAACATCACGGAGCAACAGTTTGAGATTGGGAGCCAATGCGCAATGATAGACATAATGGGGCGATTTCCAGCCGAGCACATGTTTAGCACCCTCGGTAAGCATACCCTTGAAACCGAGCGCAGCAGCCTGTGCACCTATATCATCGCTGTAGATAAGCGACGAGTTGCGCAGCACTTGCGGTTTCTGTCCGAAGTACTCCTCAATCTTCTGAGCCTGTTTCTTGACGTCAGCGGCAAATGTTTCCTCCTTGATGAGTGAAGACAATCCGTGTGAATAAGGCTCAGCGAGGAATTCAACACAACCCGTAGCGTTGAGTTCCTGCAGTTTCTCAAGCACTTGCGGAGCATGCATCTCCAATTGCTCCATACCTACGCCTGAGAGCGAGAAAGCTACTTTGAAATACTTGCCATTGGCTTTGATCATCTCGCCGAGTGTGTTGAGCGCCGGCATATATGACCGCTCAGCGATATCTGTGATGGAGCGCTCATTCTCATAATCATCGTAATAATAATGGTCGGTACCGATATCGAAGAAACGGTATCGCTTGAGATGGATGATTTGATGTATCTCGAAATATAAACAAATGGTTTTCATAAATCAGCCCCCCTCTAATCCCCCGAGGGGGAAGACCAATAGGGGCATCGGGTCTGAAGTTATTATTTTATTAGATATTAAGAAATAGAGTTTTTATTTCCAGCCGAGTGTTCTTTTATAGAGCGTGAGAATCCATGCACCGACTTTCTCCCATGTAATCTGATCAACTTCGCGCTTTCCTTCATCCTGAAGATAATGGAAGAGCGAGTCGTTATGACATATAGAATAGATAGCGTCGGCAAGTGCGTGGATATCCCAGTAATCGACTTTGATACAATTGTTGAGAATCTCAGCACATCCACTTTGTTTGGAGATGATAGAGGGTGTTCCGCATTGCATGGCCTCGAGCGGGGATATACCGAAAGGTTCACTGACAGACGGCATTACATACACATCAGAATCTTTGAGGCATTCATATACCTGTTTGCCGCGCATGAATCCCGGGAAGTGGAATCTGTCGGCAATGCCGCGCTCGGCAGCGAGCGAAATCATGGCATCCATCATATCGCCTGAGCCCGCCATGCAGAAACGTACGTTGCGTGTACGGTGCAACACCATGTTAGCGGCCTCGACAAAATACTCGGGTCCTTTCTGCATGGTGATACGTCCGAGGAATGTGACAACCTTGTCCCTGCCGGAATGGTCGGGTCTTGGGATGTCTTGCAACTCCTGCTTCAAGGGATACACGGCATTGTGCACGGTGAATACCTTCTTCGGGTCTTGGTAATAGTGGTTGATGACCGTCTGTCTTGTAAGTTCTGACACACACATGATGCAGTCGGCATTGTCCATACCGTCTTTCTCAATGGAATAGACCGTGGGATTGACCTTACCCCTAGAGCGGTCGAAGTCGGTAGCATGTACGTGTATGCACAACGGTTTTCCACTGACGTTTTTCGCATGAATGCCAGCGGGATAAGTCAGCCAGTCGTGAGCGTGGATGATATCAAACTCTTCGGTCCTTGCCACGACGCCTGCGATGATAGAGTAGTTATTGATTTCTTCGTGCAGGTTTTTCGGATATCCGCCTGCGAACTCCATTGCACCGAGATCATTGACATTCATGTAATTGAAATCGGCATATATATGCTCGCGCAAGCGGTAATAGTAGTCGGGATCCATGATGTTTCCCACACGGTTTTTCACATAATCGTAATCGACATCCCGCCATGCGATGGGCACCGCATTCATTGCCACGATACGTGCAGCTGACTGGTCCTCGTCGCCAAAGGGATGAGGCAGACAGAGCGTGATGTCCATATCGCCCTGAGCATGCAGTCCCTCTGAGATACCGAAATTAGCGGTGGCCAATCCACCGAACACATGAGGAGGATACTCCCATCCAAACATTAGTACTTTCATCGTCGTTTCCTCCTATTATTTCTGATAGTTATACGATTCGAGCAGGTTGAGTGTACGCAAGATCTCAGCCACATTCATAGCGAACGACATGGCTCCCCTTCCGTGGAACGGCGGGTTACCGTCGAACAATTCGCTGATAGTGCCAAGACAGTGGTAATCCATCTCTTCCTCATATCCCACCATTTGTCTCTCAATGAAACTGAGACGGGTGCGCTTGTAGAGTTTGAGGCAGGCCTCCATATAGAATCCTCCGAGCCACGGCCATGCCGTACCCTGATGATATGCATAGTCGCGCTGCGTCTGCGGTCCCACATACATGGGGTTATAACCACCGCTCTTCGGAGAGAGCGAACGCAGTCCCTTCGGGGTGAGCAGTTCGCGTGTGCACACATCGAGCACGCTCTTTTTCTGTGATGATTCAAGCGGTGAATAATCAAGAGCCACAGCGAAAATCATATTAGGCCTGACGCTCCAGTCAATCATGTTTCCATCGACATAGTCGTAGAGGTAACCGTATTCATTGAGGAATGTGTCAACGAAAGACTTTTTGCACAACAGAGCCCTTTCCTCGAAATCGGCAGCTCTCTCAGCATGACCATTTTCAGCCTCAAGCGATGCGACGAATCGTAAAGCATTGTACCACAAAGCATTAAACTCCACAATAAAACCGGAGCGCGGCACGACCGGACGTCCGTTGGCTGTAGAGTTCATCCAAGTGACCGCCTTGTCTTTACCTTCGGTACGCAACAATCCATTCTCTTCGAGCCAGAGGTTGGGGTGTTTGTCAGAGATGATGTAATCAACGATATCGTTGACCAATTTGCCATACATCTGATAGCACTTTGCCCTTCCGCACTCTTTGGCATACTGCTGGATAGCCCATACAGCCCAAAGAGGTACATCTGGTTGTTCTATCTCATAGATTTTAGCCGTGAGCGGTTTCTCCTCCATGAATTCGCGGAGACCTTTCTCGGCAGTTTTCATGACAAGTTCGAAATAGTCCTGTTCCTCGATGGCCAGTGTCAATCCGGGCAGTGCGATAAACGTATCTCTTGCACGGCATTTGAACCACGGATAACCAGCGAGAAGGTAGCGGTCGTCGTTTTTCTCGCGTTTGTGGAACTGGTGAGCGGCATTGACCAAGCAGTGGAAGAAGTTGTCTCTCGGTGCTCTCTCTGCGATTTCCTTCTCAATGAGTTTTTTAAGGGTGGAAGTCTTTATTTCCGATGTTGAAGCAGAAAAGACGACGCTTTCGCCTTTCTTGATGTCCATCTCGAAATAGCCGGGCACGTAGAGATCTTCGTTAGAGGCATATCCGCGCTCCTGCTCTTTGGGATATTCCACTCCGCGATACCAGTCAGGAGCGAAGATAAACTCGTTTTTCTTAGAGAACTGCATATAGAGGTCGGGGTAACCTGCATACATACAAGTTTTGATACCGTTGTCAACGAGTTGATAATCGCGTGAAGCGGTATAATTCTCATGTGTGAACTGTCTGACACTTCTGAAAGCGAGGAATGGGCGGAAACGCAGTTTCGTAGCCGAATGCGCGTCTTCAAGCGTATAGCGAATGAGAATTCTATCCTCATAATGCTGGAACACGACCTCTTTTTTCAGGATGACGCCTCCTACCCTATAGATGGTAGTCGGCACTTTGTCACAGTCAAACTCACGAATGTATTTGTGCCCTTTCGGGCTGTAATTGTTGCCTTGGTATTTGTGGAGTCCGAGATTGAATTCTGCACCATGCTGGACGACTGTAGGGTCGAGCGAAGAAAGCAGCACATGGTTTTCGTCGTCGAGTTCCGGAATGGGCACGACGAGCAGTCCGTGGTACTTTCTTGTATTGCAGTCAACAATCGTAGAACACGAATACGCTCCAGAACGGTTGGTACGCAACAGTTCTCTGGGTAGCGATTCTTCCAAATTGGTCATCAAGGCTTTTTCCAGTCTGAGATAACTCATAGTTTGTTTGGTTCTATTAAGGTTTAATAATAACTATTGTCAAAAGAATGTTCAAAGATACTCATTTTTATTGTGACGAGCAAATAAAGCGGGTATTTTTTGAGTTTTTTGTTATTTTTGATTGCAATGGAGAAGGAATATGCTGCAACATGTTGAAGCATACAGAGAGGACATAAGATTATTGCGGGATGATGAAGTTAATGACCTCTGCCTCGACTGTAACCCGGAATGGTCCGACAGGCGTGTTCATAAGTCGTCCGTCGATGCCAATGCTGGCCTTCTCCGCCTTTTCGATATTCACCTCGCGTGTGCGATATGGGTGCACGTCGCGATGGTTGAGGATTTTTCCACTATAGAGCAGATAGAACCCTTCAAAGAGTTGTGTCACCTGCGGATGATACACGACCGAAACATCAAGCATACCATTGTACGGCACGGCATTGGGAGTGAATCCGTAACCCGACGCGTTGCCGATGCATACAGTCATGACCTTCCGTTCGATATCGTCGGCATTGATTTTCAGTTTCATCTTATACTCCAACCTTTGGAAAATCATCATAAGCGACGAGGGGATGAATGAGAGCAAGGTGGAGCCGACATAGCCTCTGGTCTTTCTCCTCAAATTCATGACCGATGCCACCAGTCCGACGGTAAGGCAATTGAGGAAATAGCGGTGGCATTTCTCCCTTTTCTGGTTGGTATAGCGTATGCACCCGAGATCAATCTTTCTCACCCTACCTGCTTTGAGCCATTTGACCGTCTCTTCAATCTCCCCCTCTTTGAATCCCCAGAAATGGGCGAAGTCGTTGATTTTCCCGTTGGGTATGACACCGAGTCTGATGTTATTTCTCTCCTCTTTAGGCACCGCCATGAGACAATTGACGGCATCATTGAGGGCGGAGTCACCCCCGACGAGGATGATGGTTTTATATTTGTTGTTGATCAACATTTTGACGAGTCTGTCAACACTCGACGCATTCTCGCTTTGCACAAAATCGTACTCAATGTTATTGTCATTGAGCGATTTCTCGATTTTCTCCCAGCGTTTTTTCGGGCGGAAACTACCACTTTTCGGACAGTATATGATTCCCCATTTATCCATTTTGGTTTGAGATTTGAGGTTTGAGATTTGAGATTTAAGATTTAAGATTTGAGGTGCCTCCCACTTGATCATATTGAGGGGCGACATTATATTGATGGTTGATTATTTCATTTATGGGCAATTCCAAATATCCAGCACCTGCCTGACCTTTTCTTCCATGGGATGGAGGGCGTTGATCCAATGAATGTGGAAACCACGGCGCTCCATGCCACGGAACCAGGTCATCTGGCGTTTGGCGAATTGGTGGATGGCTATCTCGAGACGAGTGAACATCTCTTCATAGGTGATGAGCCCTACGACATACTCTGTGACGAACTTGTATTCAAGGCCGTAATAGGTGAGGTTCTTCTGAGGAATACCACTGTCAATGAGGCCCTTTACCTCTTCTATCATGCCTTCTTCCAAACGAGATTTAAGGCGGCGGGTGATTTTTTCACGTCTGGCCTCGCGCTCAATGTCCACACCGACGATGACAAAATCGATGGCGGGGAACTCACGGTCAGGAACGGGATGTAAGAGATTGTATTCCTCTATTTCGATGGCCCTGATAGCACGTTGAGCAGTATCTACGTCAGAGCGGTTGTGCATATTGCCGCCCGTGCGCTGCTTCAAATCTTCAAGTATGACGGTAAGCTCTTCCAATGATTTTCCTTCCAACCGTTTGCGCAACTCCTCGTTTTGCGGTACGGGAGAGAGTTGATACCCTTTGAGCACCGATTCGATATACAGACCGGTGCCACCGCAGAGAATCGTATTTTTCCCGCGTGCGGTAATGTCTTCGTAAGCAGTCAGAAAGTCACGTTGATACTCAAAAAGGTTATATTTTGTGCCAGGTTCGCAAATATCAATCAAGTGGTATGGTATCAGTTTATCCCCTACGGTATAATCGCAGAGATCCTTCCCTGTGCCGATGTCCATGCGTCGATAGACTTGCCGGCTGTCGCCACTGATGATTTCCGCATCGGCTACAACAGCCACATGAGCGGCAAGAGTAGTTTTTCCGCTGGCAGTGGGTCCGAGAATGGTTAGCAGTTTTCGCATGGTTGCAAAGGTAAAAAAATAATTATAGAAGATTGTTGAGAATCTCTATTATAGATGTGCAAAATTACTAAAAAAAATGGAGAAGACGAATAGTTGAAAGAAAAAATACAAAAAAGCCGCCCGGAATTCCGGACGGCCTATTCTTGATACTATCTGACGATATTATTTGAGCTCGGCAAGATATTTAATGGTGCGAACCATCTGAGAAGTGTAAGAGTTCTCATTGTCGTACCAGCTAACGACCTGCACCTGATAAGTGTCGTCGTCGATCTTGCTGACCATGGTCTGAGTAGCGTCGAAGAGCGAACCGAACTTCATACCGATGATATCTGAAGAAACGATCTGATCCTCGTTGTAGCCGAATGACTCGTTGGCAGCAGCCTTCATAGCGGCATTGATGCCTTCCACGGTAACGTCCTTACCCTTGACAACAGCGACGAGGATAGTGGTTGAACCGGTGGGAGTGGGAACGCGCTGTGCGCTACCAATCAGTTTGCCGTTGAGTTCAGGAATCACGAGACCGATAGCCTTAGCAGCACCTGTTGAGTTGGGCACGATGTTCTGTGCACCAGCGCGGCTACGACGGAGGTCACCCTTACGCTGCGGGCCGTCGAGAATCATCTGGTCGCCAGTGTAAGCGTGGATGGTTGACATGATACCAGATACGACAGGAGCGTATTTGTTGAGGGCGTCAGCCATGGGAGCCAAACAGTTAGTGGTGCAAGAAGCAGCCGAAATAACAGTATCAGCAGGAGTCAGGGTCTTGTGGTTCACATTGTAAACGATGGTGGGGAGGTCTTTACCTGCGGGAGCAGAGATGACAACCTTCTTGGCACCAGCCTGAATGTGTGCAGAAGCCTTTTCCTTAGAAGTGTAGAAACCGGTGCACTCGAGCACAACGTCAACGTTCAACTCACCCCAGGGGAGTTCAGCAGCATTGGGTTTTGCATAAATGGTGATTTCTTTACCATCAACGATGATAGAATTCTCTGTAGCCTCGACAGTGTGTTTGCCCTCGCCGAATTTTCCAGCGAAGCCACCCTGACAAGTGTCATACTTGAGGAGGTGAGCCAGCATTTTGGGGCTGGTCAAGTCGTTAATAGCCACTACTTCATAACCTTCTGCCTCGAACATCTGACGGAATGCGAGACGACCGATACGGCCAAAGCCGTTAATTGCTACTTTTGTCATTTTTTTAAGATTATAATAAAAGGTTTATACCAAAAATTTCGTTTTTTATGCCTTTTAGATAGTTTTTTTCCTATTTCGTGTGCAAAGTTACAAAAAAATATCTATATTTGCATGAAATTTCTGTCTTAATTAAGATTAAAGAATACAATAGAATAATTAAAATGAGATAAATCAAGAGTTGTACTCTGATATTGTAAAATACAGATAGCAAAATCTAACATTTTATAATCATTCATTTTTAAAAAACAACATTATGGGATTTATTAAAGAGTTCAAAGAGTTTGCCATGAAAGGCAACGTGATGGACATGGCAGTCGGTGTAATCATCGGCGGCGCATTCGGTAAGATTGTCAGTTCATTAGTTGATGACGTGTTGATGCCTGTTATCGGCATGATCACTGGCGGTGTTGACTTCACCCAGTTGACAGCCAAGGTAGGTGACGCTACCGTGAATTACGGCACATTCATCCAGAACATCATCGACTTCCTGATCATCGCATTCTGTATCTTCCTGATGATCAAGGGCATGAACAAACTGTCGAAGAAGAAGGAAGAAGAGCCTGCTCCAGAGCCAGAGCCATCTAACGAGGAGAAACTGCTCGGTGAGATTCGCGACCTGCTGAAGAACAAGTAATTATCCCTTACACATTAGAAAACCGGCTTTTCGTATGAAAAGCCGGTATTTTGTTACGCCCTCACTTGGGGACAGGATTCGAAGCCTTTTCTATCTGTCAGAATGTATTGAGGGAGAATGACAGATGGGAATCATTTTCATAATTGGAGAATTGTCCGGTATAGGCTTCCCCATTGAAATATCCGTCAAAGTATCCTGTGTTTAATCCGCTCGGCGCATATTCTTCGAGATACATTCTGTGATCGGCACTGATATTGCCATAGACGGTCATCTTGTTATTACGCCCTTGTGAATGATAATAATATGTGCCCACGACATCGCCGTCGGTGATGCTGATGTTCATGGTAATGGGATATTTTGAGATAGCACCCGTGAGATTGTATGCGCCACGGATTGTTTTCGGGCGGGCCTGGGCGGGTTGAGAGGTCTTTTCCTCGCTCACTTTCTTGGTTTCTTTTTCCGTTTTATTTGCCTGCCCTTTCTTCGTCTGCTCTTTCGTGGCGTTCTTTTCCTTGTCAGGAGCAGTCGCGGACACAGAGGTTGCAGGCGCAGGATTCTCCTTGATGAAATTATCGTAAACTATCCATCCGCCCAATCCGAGAACGGCTGCTGCCAGGAAACCTATGACAGCCCACAAGGCGCCATTGCTTTTGCTTTTTTCGGGTTGGTAAGCTGGTTGTTGTCGCGGTTGTTGAGACGGTCGGTACATGGTCTGCTGAGGTTGAGATTTCCCGCATTTAGGACAGAATGCGGCATGGTCAGACATATCGCTTTGACAATAAATACATTTTTTCATTTTCTCATGCCATTTGTTTGTTTATTGAGTGCGAAAATACACATTTTTAATCAATAAGCAAAATAAAACGCTCAAATTATGATGAAAAGGAGTGATAATTGCAGATTATTACGTAATTTTGCAAACCAATTTTGAAAGGTAAAAAAAGTAAACAGTAAACAACAAAATATATGGGAAAAATCATTTTGACAGGTGACCGCCCTACGGGCAAGTTGCATTTGGGCCACTATGTGGGTTCACTCCGTCGTCGCGTACAATTACAGGAAGCAGGCGACTACGAGAAGATGTTTGTGTTTATGGCAGATGTTCAGGCATTGACCGATAATGCCGACAACCCGGAGAAAATCCGTCAGAACATTATCGAGGTGGCCTTGGACTATTTGGCCGCCGGCCTTGACCCGGAGAAATGCACCATCTTTATCCAAAGCCAGATAGCCGAGTTGGCGGAGTTGACCACTTATCTGATGAATCTGGTGACAGTGAGCCGTGTGCAACGCAACCCGACCGTGAAAACAGAAATTAAGATGCGTAATTTCGAGGCCAACATTCCCCTCGGTTTTTTCTGCTATCCTGTCAGTCAGGCAGCCGACATCACTCTGTTCAAATCGACGGTAGTGCCTGTAGGTGAGGACCAGGAACCGATGATAGAACTTACCCGCGAATTGGTGCGCCGTTTCAACCAGACCTACGCACCGGTATTGGTAGAACCCAACATTATGTTGCCCGAGAACACAACAGCACGCCGACTGCCCGGAACCGACGGTAAGGAGAAGATGAGCAAGAGCCTCGGCAACTGCATCTACCTGAGCGACTCAGCCGATGACGTATGGCAGAAAGTTCGCTCGATGTACACCGACCCGAACCATCTTCGTGTGGACGACCCGGGACAGGTAGAGGGCAACGCCGTGTTTACCTATCTTGACGCATTCTCTACAGACGAAGACTTTGTCGAGTTCTGGCCTGAGTATCAGAATCTTGACGAGTTGAAGGAGCATTACCGTCGTGGCGGATTGGGTGACATGAAATGTAAGAAATTCCTCAATCAGGTGCTGAACAAATTCCTTGCCCCGATGCGCGAACGTCGTCATGAATTTGAGCAGGACATCCCTGAGATTTACAACATCCTGCGCCGAGGCACCGAACGTGCCCGCGAGACTGCCGCACAGACCATGAGCGAGGTGCGCGAGGCTATGCGCATCAACTACTTCGACGATGCGGAACTGATACGTCAGCAGAGTGAGAGATTCAAGAACAACGCTCTCTGAAACTACTCAACACTACGAAACCATGAGGTTATTAGACTACGAATTTCGCGATTTAAAAAAACAACTGATTGGATGGAGTACTTTGAAGACTACGAATTTCGCGAATTTGGCGAAAAAAGATAAGTTCTAGAAACAACGAATTGAACGGATTTCACGAATTTAAAAATTATTCTGTGAAATCCGTTCAATTCATTTATATAATTAAGTTTACCTCTTTATACGTTGACTTGAGAAGGTAGTCAAAGACTGTTTTATTCTTCTTTGTCAAATACGGCACGGGCCTCAAATTGTCCGGAGGCGGAGCCTTCGTAATGGCCAGAATATGTCTCAACCACATCGATGTACAACGGATTTGATCCGTCATGGCCAGAGAAAGAATATGAATTGCCACTCTTACTGCCCGTCATTGACATCTGTACGCCTCCCTGACTGACATTGGTATAAGTGCACTCCATGATTTCATCATATCTCTCCCAGAACTCTAATTTGACCGGATAGGATCTACCATTAATGATGAAGGATCCATTCCACAACATGTGATGAGTGATATCAATGGGATTCTCCTCCACCACCCCATCATCGTAATCTTCGGCGGTTTCTTCAACTGCAGCTGAATCAGCAATATCATATGCAGGTGCAGGACTGCTCTTTTTGCCAGACAGCAACACAACTGCAAGAATGACAGCCACTAAAACCAAAAGGCCTACAATACTCCATAAAAGCGATTTATTATTGCTTGATCGTTTAGGAGGATTCGCAGATGCGGGAACATGTATTTGCGTTTCTTGACCTGTTTCGGTCGGTGCGACTAGTGTTTCGTCATTGGAGAGGGCCTGCGAGAAGGCGCTGACCATTTGGAACCGTTCGAATCGGACAGGTCGCATGGCTTGCGTGATGACTGCCCATGTGTTTTGAGACATCTGCACGGGACAGTTCAGCCCCCGCTCAAGAACGACACTCGCCTCGGGAGGATTCTGGCCCGACAACAGAAAATAAAGCGTGGCACCAAGGGCATAGATGTCGGTGGCAGGCGAAAACTCCTGCAATGACTGCTGGTATTGCTCGATGGGTGCGTATCCTGCACTGATGCCCACGGGAGTGGTGCTGGTCTGCTGCCCCGACGCATCGTAATTTTTCGACAAGCCGAAGTCGATAAGCATCACCTTTCCGCCATCCAATAAAATATTGCCAGGTTTGACATCATAGTGGCAGAGGTGTTTCTCTATGTGCATGTACTGCAACGCTGACGCCACCTGCAGAATGTAGTTTTTCGCCGTCAGCTCATCCATCGGACCGTTTTTCAACACATAGTCGCGCAGCGAGCCGCCCGACATATATTGCATGACGTAATAATCGGTGTTGTTCTCCTCGAACACATCGTACACCTTGACGATGTTGGGATGGTCAAGACGGAGCAAGTTGTTCGCCTCTTTTATAAATTTCTGGCGGTAGCGCTCCACTTCGGCACGAGCACTCTCGGTCAATATGGAAATGCTCTTAGAGTCGTCGCCGCGCATGCAAGAGTCTTTCATGAAGAACTCCTTGATGGCGACAATCTGCCCGTCGGATGTTTCAGCCTTGTAGGTGATGCCGAAACCACCCTGACCGAGGACTTCCAGAATGGTGTATTTGCCGTTTTGAAGTCGGGTATCTTTTTTGAGACGCATATTCTTCTATTTTTTCGACGATGATATCATTGTCAACGAGAATACCATTGTCAATTAGCCGTATCAACGAGCGATTTGGCTTCATCGGTAAGATAATCTTTAATTTCCCACCACGGAAGTGACACTTCTATTATGCCATCACCATACGAAGCGATCTCGTAAGGTTGATAACGCAATTCCACGCCCCGTTCAGAAAGGAACAATCCTGACTGGGGAAGCGGATTCTCGTTAAAATCATTTTTAAAATAAGCAGTAATATCTTCCAAAGAAGAGTTGATTTTTGACAAGACCTCGTCGATAACAATCTTCTTAAATGCCGGATCAGAAGTATTTCTGATGATATCAGTCACCACACTTCCGTTCGACTTTTTGAATGTTACGCCTGTTGACATATACATGCCATGAATGGCACCGCCACAATATTCAGACAGATACACCTCGTAGGTTATAAACTTGTCGGTCTCTGACAGTTTCTTAAACCTAAACTCCAACTCAGCAGGATATTCTTTCAAGTCAACATCACTGCTATAGTACGAAGCATACTGTCTGGCATAATAATCGGCTAAGGCATCTCCATCGCTCAAGTCACCAGTGTATGAAGAAACGTTCTCTCCATTCAAATTTTCCAAAATCAGCGAGCGTATTGCCTCAACTAATTGTTGCGGTCCCTGAGTCGGATAATCGAATGTCACCTCTACATCGGCTTGACCTATCTTGGTGGTCTTATGCACATATTTCGTCGCGAATGGCAAATCAACGGTCTCCTCCATTTCTTCCTCGACAACTTGTTCTGGCACATTGACATCAGGAATAACTGCCTGTTCTTTTTTGTTAAGGAGGACTAAGGCAATCACTAACAACAGTGCCAGTAAGGCTGCCACCACCCACAACAATGATTTATTCTTATGTGGTTGCGGATATTCAACCGTTGAGCCATGAATTTCGTTCACTTGTCCGATGTCAGGCTTTATTACCGTTTCGTCATTGGAGAGGGCCTGCGAGAAAGCGCTGACCATTTGGAACCGTTCGAATCGGACAGGTTGCATGGCTTGCGTGATGACAGCCCATGTGTTTTGCGACATCTGTACGGGACAAGTCAGACCCCGCTCGAGAACGACACTCGCCTCGGGAGGATTCTGGCCCGACAACAGGAAATAAAGCGTGGCGCCGAGGGCATAGATGTCGGTGGCAGGCGAAAACTCCTGCAATGACTGCTGGTATTGCTCGATGGGTGCATATCCAGCGCTGATGCCCACGGGAGTAGTGCTGGTCTGCTGACCCGAAGTATCGTAATTTTTCGACAGGCCGAAATCTATGAGCATCGCCTTTCCGCCATCCAGCATAATATTACCGGGCTTCACGTCGTAATGGCAAAGGTGCTTCTCCATGTGCATGTAATCCAATGCTGACGCCACCTGCAGGATGTAGTTTTTAGCCGTCGGCTCATCCATCGGACCGTGACTCAGCACATAGTCACGCAGCGAGCCGCCTGCCATGTATTGCATGACGAAATAGTCGGTGTCGTTCTCCTTGAACACATCATACACCTTAACGATGTTGGGATGATCAAGTCTCAACAGGTTATTCGCCTCTTTAATGAATTTCTGGCGGTAGCGCTCCACTTCTGTACGAGCACTCTCAGTCGATACGGTGATACGCTTCGAGTCGTCGCCGCGCATGCAAGAATCTTTCATGAAGAACTCCTTGATGGCGACAATCTGCCCGTCGGAGGTTTCTGCCTTGTAAGTGATGCCGAAACCACCCTGACCGAGGAATTCCAGGATGGTGTATTTGCCGTTTTGAAGTCGGGTATCTTTGTTGAGATGCATATTATTCAATTATTTGTGGTATTGGAATCGCAGCCTAAAGCACAATGAAAGAGAAAAGAGTATTATTTTATCACGAACTTATAGATGCCGTTGCCACGCGAACCTACGATGGCGGTGTTGCCTACGACGACAGGCGAAGACTCGAAGTTGTTGGCAACGGGTTTTGTGAAGAGAATCTCACCCGTCTTTCCTCGTATGAGATAAACATTGCCTGAAGAGTCGCCTGTGAAAATGAACATCTCCTGTTTTTCATTGTAGAAAGCCACAGGCGAAGTCCACACGAACTGCTTGAGAGGCGTGGCATAGATGATTTTTCCGTCTTTGGTATTGATAGCAGTCAGTTGACCCGGAGCCTCAGCAGCACTGTTGCGTGTGATATTAGCGAATATCATACCCTCACAATCACCACCGCCGAGCAAAGGTGTGGCATAGGCACCTCCGTCGAGGATTTTGCTGCCGAAGTCTTTTCGGTTGCATGGTATCTGCAGTTTCCATACGAGCGAGCCGTTAAGGGCATCAACTTTGATGAAATGGCAGTTGGCAGAAAAGCCCTGTTTATCCACTTCGCAAGCAGTATAAAGATAAGGATGCCCGTTCTCCAACTTGCATACAATTGACGCGTCACTGTCATCGTGGTTTTTATAGTGCCATACAGGACGCATGGTGTTGAGATTGACAGCAATAACATTGCCATGGTTGTCGGAGAAGAAACCGTAGTTGCGATAGACACAAATCGACGACTCGATGCCAGGTGCCATACCATTGACACGATAGCGCAACACAGTATGCAGAGCCAATCCGCCTTGCGTCCGCTTCCATTTATAGAGACTTCCGTTCTCACCTGGCCAGAAGAGGAAATCGCCGATGACCACCGGCGAGGAGTCAAACGCCTGCCAATTGCGCCATGCCTTCGGGTCGTTGTAGAAGAACGTTCGCTCATGTTTCAACAAATCGAATGCCATGCAACCGAAGGGTTGACGAGCCGGCACGCCCTGACCCGCATACAGGTTTTTGTATTCCGGGTCGAGCGACATGGTGCCTTTGATGGGATTGCCCGTATCGAGAAACTGTCGTGACTCTTTTCCAGTATTGTAATTGATGAAATAAGCGCGCCCACAGAGCGAACCGACGATGATCTCCTCACGGTCGAAGTCGGTCGTGAGTCCTGGTGATGATTTGCGGAAAGCATCCATCTCCTCGTCGGTCCATTTCACATAGAGAGGTTGCCCTGTCCATCCAGAGCCTCCAGCCCATGTGCCGAAACGTGTGGGGGTATAATCCTCGTAAGTATCGAAACGCCACGCCACCTCAATGGTCGATGGTGTGCCGCTGACCTTTCCTCCAAAGTCCGCATTGCGATAAGGATTCTTGCGGAAGGTCAGAACACGGTCATCTTGCTGATAGCGGTCCGTTCCCAACAATGAGCCATCAGTAGAATCGACAGCCTCGACACGGAAATCCACGGCTTTGGCCGATGCGAACATCGTGTCGGGCAAATATTGTTGTTCAAGAGTTATCGGCTGATTCGTAGTTGCGGAATCAGCATCATTATCGGTTTTGTTTTGCTTTCCTCCGCATGAGACAAGAATCGCAGCGGAAATAACAGTAATTAAGGATAGTGGTCGTTTCATGGTGACTTTATTACAATCGTTTGCAAAAATAGCAATAAAAAAGGAAACGTCAAAAAAAGGTACAAAAAAAATCCCATCCGCCATGACAGCGGATGGGAATCGTCTTATATAACTGCTTTACAGTAAAAAAGATTACTCTACAACAATTACTCAGCTGCGGGAGCCTCTTCCTCCTCAACGGGAGCCTCGACTTCAGCGACAGCCTCCTCAACGGGAGCTTCAACCTCAGCGGCGGGAGCCTCTTCAGCGACCTCCTCTTTGGGAGCGTTCTCTGCAACGACGATAACGGGGAGTTTCACCTCTACGCCTTTGTAGAAATGAATGGTAGCCTCGAATTCGCCGAGGTGTTTAGCATCGCGCATGGTGATGATTTTGCGGTCGATGTCGAATCCCTGCTTTTTCAGTTCTTCAGCAACAACACCTGCATTGACAGAACCATAGGTAACACCAGTGGCGCTGACCTTCATAGCGATTTCGAGTTTCACGTTCTCGAGTTGGTCGGCACGTTTCTGTGCAGCAGCGCGCTGAGCCTCGATTTTGTGAGCCTGTTGGCGGAGGTTCTCAGCGAGAATTTTCTTTGCGGACTCAGAAGCGATGACACCTTTTCCCTGGGGGATGAGGTAGTTACGTCCGTAACCGGGTTTTACATTAACGATTTCGTTTTTATAACCCAGACCGATGATATCTTCTTTCAGTATAATTTCCATATTGCTACCTCCTATTTTTATTTCATCAAATCAGTTACAAACGGGAGAAGTGCAATCTGGCGGGCGCGCTTCACAGCCTGTGCCACACGGCGCTGATATTTCAGCGATGTACCGGTGATGCGGCGGGGAAGGATCTTACCCTGCTCATTGAGGAACTTCTTGAGGAACTCGGGATCTTTGTAATCGATGTACTTGATACCGCTCTTCTTGAAACGGCAGTATTTTTTCTTTTTGGTGTCAACTGACGGAGGTGTCAGATAACGGATTTCTTGAACTTGCTCAGCCATGATTATGCCTCCTCCTTTTTACCTAATTTGATGCGACGCTTTTCAGCATACTGTGCAGCATACTTGTCGAGCTTCACTGTAATAAAACGAATAACTCTCTCATCGCGGCGGTAGCCGGTCTCCAGTGTGTTAATTACCTCAGGCTCAGCCTTGAACTCTAACAGGCAATAGAAACCTGTAGATTTCTTCTGAATTGCATAAGCCATCTTCTTCAGTCCCCAGGTCTCTTCATTCAGGATTTCAGCACCTTTGTCAGTGAGAATCTTCTTGAATTTTGCGACCGTTTCCTTCATCTGTTCATCAGACAAAACGGGAGTTAAAATGAAAACGGTTTCGTATTGATTCATACTACTTGAAATGGTTGTAAAAATGTTAATAAAAATGATTTTTGCAAAATGCGGTGCAAAATTACTGTTTTTTTTTGACGCGGCAAAATTTTTTTTGTAATTTCGCCGCAAAATCAGGCATTTATGTTGAAAAAAGTACTAAAACGTTGTGGTTTGTGGCTTGTTTATGCCGGTGTGTTGCTGCTTATCGGCGGTTTCTGCCTCGGATGGACCAACCATAACTGGTTTCTCCCCCTACCCCTGATTCTTATCTTCGCGGGTGTGGCTGGATATATATATGAAATAAAGGCCTCCTCCTAATCGCTATATGTAACACCGCGATACAAAACAGGCACGGATTGCGCAAGCCGAGGATTATTTCCTATACGCTGCGCAATCCGTGTCATTTCTGTGTACCTGCTTCTCCATGCGGTCCTTGACAAGCTAGGTATCAGAGACAGCAAGGAGGCAGAGGACATCACTCAGGGGTTATTCCTCCTCGGGAGTAATGAGTTTGTAACCCTTTCCGTGGATGTTGATGATTTCGATCTGTTCGTCGTCTTTCAGGTGTTTGCGCAGTTTTGTGATGTACACATCCATAGAGCGCGCGTTGAAATAGTTGTCATCGATCCAGATGGTCTTCAGAGCGAAGTCACGCTGTAAGATTTCATTGGCATGGCTGCAGAGCAATGCGAGCAACTCGTTCTCTTTGGTGGTGAGTTTGGTTTGTTTCTCGCCAATGGTGAGCAGTTGCTTCTGTGTGTCGAAGGTGAACTTACCGATGCGATAGAGTGTGCTCTCCTTGCTCTTCTTACCTCTTACTCGGCGAAGGATTGCCTCGATACGCAGCACCAGTTCTTCCATGGAGAAAGGTTTGGTGATATAGTCATCGGCACCCACTTTGAATCCTTCGAGGATATCCTCTTTCTGCTGTTTTGCAGTAAGGAAGATGACGGGAATCTCAGCGTTAGCCTGACGAATTTCCTGCGCGAGTGTGATACCGTCTTTTTTGGGCATCATCACATCGAGCACGCAGATGTCGAATTTGCTTTTGAGGAAGGCTTTATAACCAGCCTCACCATCGGGGCACAGTTCAGCCATATAACCTTTGGCTTGGAGATACTCGCGAAGCAACATACCGAGGTTCTCGTCGTCTTCGCACAACAAAATTTTCAATTTCTCGTCCATAGTCGTATTAAATTAAATAATTAGAATTTGTATCGAAACTTACTACTTTTCTTAACTTTCAATAATTGCGGGTAGAGAGATGGTAAATTTGGTGCCTTTGCCTAAATCACTCTCCACTTTGATGTCTCCCTCATGCAGATCGACAATCGTTTTAACGTATGCCAGTCCCAGTCCGAAACCTTTGACGTCATGCACATTGCCCGTATGTACACGATAGAACTTGTCGAAAATCTTTTTGAGGTTGTCTTTCTTGATGCCTATGCCATCGTCTTCGATGGAGAAATAGAGGCGATCTTTCTCATTCCATGTGTGCAACAGGATATTAAGCGGTTTGTC
>JAEEGL014696313.1_pt1 | contig 19982 bp, 18 predicted proteins | sample 9134231 | NCBI WGS metagenome assembly JAEEGL01 (sample SAMN16246548, study PRJNA631951) | gut metagenome | biome: gut microbiome; feature: rumen; material: fiber-attached | host: Bos | place: Iran: Karaj | collected 2018-10
AACAATACGGAGATTACTACGAAAACGGTTATGATTATACTAACCATGCCTATCATAACGTTTTCTACATCCCTGATTATTGGAAAGAAGCAGAAAAATACTTTATAGTTTTGGAAATCGAGGCACAGTCAATTAGAAGAATGTGCTACATAAAGATAGTACGAAACTAATGTTATTCCGGGTCAGATTGCTCTCAAAAGCAGGCCCGGAATTTTTGATTTTATTTTATAAAAATTATCTATTGAAAAGCCTTAAAATATGTTATAGTTTTACTTCTAGGAGGAAAATATGAAAGTTTTAAACGACGGTATATTACTTAGAGTTCCACTTGCGTCTACTGTTTGCGAAAGAATTAATCTTCTTTTTTCTGAGTCAAATCAGGCTCTAAAATGGGAACTCTTAAATAATATTGAAGCTGATGAAGATGGAAGAATTACTCTTGCTTCTGTCTTAAATCTTACAAAGATCACTAAAGACAGAGCCGCTATAGAAAATTTTTCCAAAGATAAAACCACTTTTGATGCAATAAAAGATTTTTCTATGTTATTAAAATCTATTAGATTCCGTTTTGGTGAATTTCAAGAAACTTCTTAGTTTTATAAAGCGTTTGCGATAATGCAAACGCTTTTTTAATCTTGCATTATTTTTATAATTATTTTATGTTATATATGCTTTATTAAAGCAAAAAACAAAAAACGGGAGGATTTGCGATGCCTAAAGCTACAATGTTTACCATACCACAAGCTAGTGTCATACAAGAAAGGATTGAATTGATGTTTCCGATAATGAACGGTAATGATTTTAAAAAGGAAATGAAGAATATGGTTGCTGCCGACGAAGACGGTTGCATCACAGCCGAATCTATTGCCAGCCTTCTTTCTTTTATTAGTACTCTACAAGAGAAATATAGTGGCGACTATATACTACGTTGCTCATTTAAAAATTTCTCAGAGTTACTTAAACATATTCGTTCCAAAATCGAACACAATTTAAATCAAAAATAATTTAAAAAAGCACTCATAATGAGTGCTTTTTTTGACCTTAAAACTAAAAAATGCTATATTTATAATATATTTTACTGTTTTTAGTTTTTTATTTTATGACTAATTTTAGCAGAAAAGAATTAAAAAGAACTATTATAAAAAATATTATTTGGCTTTTTATAATTTGTTTTATAATGGTGATTCTTGTAAATGTAAAACCTGTTTTTAGTATTTATAAGACAGCTAAAAATGTTTCTAAAAATATTTCTATATTACCGGATCAATTTAATGCTGAAAACATAAGAAATACTCAAAGCATTATTCAAGAAATTAAATCTGATTCTAAAAAATTACGAAACGATATAAGTGAAATTAAAATAGTTAATTTTCTACCAATCATAAATAATACAATTAATTCTACAGATACATTACTCGAAATTGCCGTATTATTAACTGATAGTTACGATAAGCTTTATCCTGTCGTTGAACAAAATATTGCCACTTTCTCTGAATCTTACGATACAAAAATTATTTCACTTCCTCACGAATCAAAGATTAAATTGATTAATAGTATCAGTAGCTCAGAAGAAGCTATTTCTAATCTACAATCAAACTTAACAAAGACTATCGAACTTATCGATAAACATAATAAAAATTCCAAAACTGCACTTGCTCCAGTAGAAAAAATTTGGAAAAAAATAAATGACAATTATTCAACTTTCGTTATTGCCGACAAGTTTTTACCGATCATAAAAACTCTTCCAGAAATCCTTGGTACATCATTTAAAGAAGCAAAATATTTATTACTTTTCCAAAATAATACAGAAATTAGAGCTACTGGTGGATTTATCGGTACATATGGAACTATAAATATTAAAGACGGAGAAATAGGTGATGTATTTACTGACAACATCTATAACCTTGATCAAACTGTTTACGGAAAGCTAAAAATCACTCCACCTCAATACTTGATTGATTACTTACATGTTTCAAATCTTTACATGAGAGATGCAAACTTCAACCCAGACTTTGAAGTTAGTGCAAAATATATTATCGAGTTATACCAAAAAGAAAGTAAAAATAATTATCCAATTACCGGCGTTGTAGCTATTACTCCAGATGTTCTAGAAAATGTTATCGGTTACTTTGGAGAAATAAGCGCTATGGGTGTTACTTTTAACAAAGAAAACGCTATAGATTTATTAAACTACGAAACCAAATTTGGTTATTGGCAAGACAGAAAGATTCCTGCAAGTCAAAGAAAGGTGATTATTCAAAAGCTTGCAGATGTACTTTTCGATAAAATTAAAAATTTATCTTTATCAGAGTTAAAAGAATTTTTGGCTGTAATTTCAACTGATTTGAACAAGAAAAATATGTTGTTCTACTTTGCAAATCCAGAAGTTCAAAAGTTTATAGTCGATAATAACTGGGGAGGAACAATGTTAGGTAAAGAAGATTCTGACTATTTCTCTGTAATTGATACAAATACATTATCAGGAAAGGCAGAACCTTATATTGATAAAGATTATAATTACAGTGTAAATCTTGTAAATAATGAGCTTATAGCTACTTTAAAAATTACATATCATCATAATTACGACGAATATCTAGCAAATGATATATACCAAGATGATCCTGGTTATTTACAACAATATAAATCATATACAAGAGTTTATGTTCCAAAAGATTCATGGCTTATTTCTATTCAAAAGGATAACAATGAACCGACAAAAGATGGCGTAAGTTTTGCTTATGAAAATAATAAAACTGTATTTGGTTTCTATTTAACGATAAACAAAAACACAACATCAACTTACACATTGATTTATAAATTACCGGCAGAATTATCCAGTAAATTATTACAAAAATATTCTTTAATTTATCAAAAACAATCCGGTGGATATAAGAATCACGTAACAGTATCCGTTAACTTTAATAAGACTATTAAAGGCTTCAATATCGATAAAAGAAAAGATGATGTAGAAGTAAAAACAACTGCTAGCGGTAAGAATTTTACAATGAGTTGTGATAATAATACTGATAAATTCGTTGATATAAACTTCTATCAATCAGTTACAATTGATTATATAAAAGACTTTTTAAAAATTAGTCAGTAATATAAAAAATACCCTGAAATAATGGGTGTTTTTTATTTTATAAAAATCTTGTTTTATACTTGACAAAATCATAAAAATATGCTATGGTATATAGACTTTTAAAAGGTATTAAACATATTAATTTCCTTAATAAATCTTATGAAAATAAAGATCTTAAGAAAATTTAATAAACAAAGAAACATAAAGCGTATTATACTCGCTAGTGTTTTAATACCTTTATTAACTATTACTGCAATTGATTCTGTTACTGTATGTAAGATTTATAGTGAAACAAAGAATATTACTCGCAACATAGACGTTTTACGTTCAGATATAAATAAAAAAGAATTGTCTAATGTTTTAACTATCAATAAAAACATTGAACAATCTTTAAAAAACTTAGACAGATATTCTGATAATTTTGTTTTACTTGATAAATTACCTATAGCAAAAACCAATATTAATCTTTTAACTGATTTAACTGTTATTGGAGAAAATTTAACAGAATCTGTTAATACTGTTTATCCTAAAATTGAAAGCAATTTAGTATCTTTATTAAATAAAGAAGATGATAAAACAGTTTACAATGCTTTGGCTGTTATAGATGCTACAGTAAATACTTCTGATGTTTTTGAAAAAAATATATCAAATATCACAAACTTTTTAGAAAAATATCATGATAATAAATTCGTTATTAGACCTATTAGAGTAAAAGTTGATGAAATTTATTCTAAATATTATGAAAAGGTTGCTTTTGTTGAAAATAATAAAGAATTATTCAAAAATGTTCCTAGTTTACTTGGATATAATAAATCTAAAAAATATTTATTATTATTCCAAAATAATGGGGAATTAAGAGCTACTGGTGGTTTTATTGGTACATATGGAATTGTTGATGTAAAAAATGGTGAGATTGATAATTTATTTACAGATAACATCTATAATTTAGATAATTCTGCTTATTGGTTAAATGAAAAAGCTCCTGAATACTTTTCAAAAAATTTCACAGTAAAAAAGATGTATATGAGAGATGCAAATTATAATCCGGATTTTGAAGAAACTGCAAAATACATTATTGAATTATACAAAAAGGAAAGTCGTAAAAATATAGAAATAGAAGGAGTTATAGCGATAACTCCAGATGTTCTAGAAGATATTATTGGATATTTTGGAAATATTAAATTACAAGACAATGTTTTTACAAAAGAAAATGTTGTTGACTTATTAAACTACGAAACAAAATTTGCTTACTGGAAAGAAGAAAATATTCCAGCTAGTCAAAGAAAAGTTATTATTCAAAAACTTGCTAATGTTATATTAACTAAAATTAAAGCATTATCTAGTGAAGATCTTACAAAATTAATTAACACTACAGTCGTTACAAATTTAGATAACAAACAAATATTATTCTATATGAATAACGAAAGTGCTCAAAAGTTTTTAGCTGATAATAACTGGACAGGTAATATTGTTGATGTAAGTACTAATACAGATTATTTAGCTGTCGTTGATTCAAATCTTGGGTCAGGTAAAACAGATAAATTTGTTGATAGAAAAGTTGATTATAATATCAAACTTACAAACGATAATACTTTAAAAGCTACGTTAACTCTTAATTATACTTATAATTTTGATGAGTATATAAATAATGGTATTTATAAAGATGATCCATCTTTTACAAATTATTATAAAATATATACAAGAGCTTATGTTCCAGCTGGTTCTAAATTAGTTGGGTTTAAAGTTGATGATGAAGATTTAGATGTTTCTAATGTAACTATTACAAAAGAAAATAACAAAGAAGTTTTTGGTTATTATTCAAAGATTCCTGTAAATAAAACTGGTACTTATATTTTTGAATATATATTACCAAACACAATTCTTGCTAGTGTTTATAATGGAAGTTATGATTTAGTTATTCAAAAACAAGCTGGTATTGAATACGGAAATTTAAATATAAACACAAACTTTAAAAAAGCTGTTCAATCTTATTCTGTTGAATCATTAAATAATTCTTATGATAAGGCTTTAAGTTCAAACACTTACAGCAATACTTTTAACTTAAACGGTAAAATATATACTGATAAAAAGATTAGTATCGACTTACTTTCTAAAAATGAATTAAAGTCACTTGTTAAGACTATAAAAAAAGAATATTTAAGTTTCAATAAATCTGAAGCAATTAAATAACTTTATTTTTTAATTTATTTAAGGTAGAATTATTGAACAAATATTTTTTGAATTATGATAGATATTAATCAATTACAATTTTATAAAGACAAACTCGCTAATCTTGAACAAGAATTATCAAGCCCAGAAACTACTTCTAATCCTAAAAAAATCGAAGAAGTTTCTAGAGATTATAAAAACACAAAAGAAATTGTCGATGTTTTTAGTGAATACAAAAAATGCGTAGAAGATATAGAAGGTTCTAACGAAATTCTAAATTCTGGCGATGAAGCTTTAAAAGAAATAGCTCAAGAAGAGTTAAATCAATTAAACGAACAATTACCAGTTTTGGAAAGTAAATTAAAACTTTTATTAATTCCAAAAGATCCAAAAGATGATAAGAACGCTATTCTTGAAATTAGAGCTGGTGTAGGTGGTGACGAAGCCGAGCTTTTTGCAGGCGATTTACTTAGAATGTATACACTTTATGCTCAAAAAATTGGATTAAAATTAGAAATTATTGATATCAGTAAAAACGCTATTGGTGGTGTTAAAGAAGCTATTATTAAAGTTGAAGGTCATGGCGCTTACGGAGCATTAAAATGGGAAAGTGGTGTTCATAGAGTTCAAAGAGTTCCTGAAACTGAAAAATCTGGTAGAGTTCATACTTCTGCTGCTACTGTTGCAATTATGCCTGAAGCTGAAGAAACTGATATAGTTATTGATCCTAAAGATATTAGAATCGATACATTCTGTTCTTCTGGTGCCGGTGGTCAATGTGTAAACACTACATATTCTGCTGTTAGAATTACTCATTTACCATCAGGACTTGTTGTTACTTCTCAAGATGAAAGAAATCAAACTCAAAACAAGGAAAAAGCTATGATGGTTTTGAGATCTAGATTACTTGCTATCGAAGAAGAAAAGAGACAAGAAGAAGAAAGAGCTCTTAGAAATGGTCAGGTTGGTAATGGTGGTAGAGCAGAGAAGATAAGAACTTATAATTTCCCTCAAGATAGAGTTACTGATCACAGAATTAAATTATCTCTTCATGGTATTACAAATATTATGAATGGAGAAATTGATGAACTTATTAATTCTTTGAAAGTTGCTAGTACAGAAAAAGATTTATCTGCTATTGGTAGCGATGAAGATGACGACGAATAAAAATCGGGTTAAAGCCCGATTTTTATATTGATTTTTTCTCGTTTTTGTGTTTAAATATATTTCACCGAATCTCGAGGAGGTATATATGAGTAAGGTTGTTATAAATAATTGTTGTGAATTTAGGCTTTCTGATAAAGCTGTCGATATTTTATCTAAAATAAAAAACTATCCAGTTGATCCTTGTTGTAGTAACATTGCTCGACATGATCTAGATCTTGTTCATGTTGTTGAAGATCTTGGTGCTGAAGCTAATGGTCAATTTGCATCTTTATCTATTTATGAATTCGAAGGAAATATTTACCGTATTGATAAATATGATGGATGTGAATCTGTTATAACTCCTAATGTTGATTGGACAGTTATTAACTCATAACATTTATATTATCTACCACAAAAAAAGTGGTGGATTTTTTATTTACACGGATATTTGTATCCGTATTTTTATTTTTTATTTTATGTTATAATTATGTTGTTATTTTATAACCAAAACAAAACAATGGAAAAATTTGAACTTAAAATTTATTCTATTCTTCTTTTAGCTTCATTGATTATTGTTAACCCAATTCATCTTTTTGCTGAAAGTTCTGCTTATTATCAAAAGCAAATTGATCAACTTAAAGCTGAAACTGCCAAGAAAAATTCTGCTATTCGAGAAGCTAGAAATAAAAAAGCTGAATACGAATCTATTATTAATGAGAAACGTAATGAGGCTCTTACTCTTCAAAACCAAAAAGAGGAGATTCAAGGTCTTATTTTAAAAGCAAAGTTTGACATTATCGAAGTTGAAAATTCTATTGAAAAAAATAATCTTGAATTAAAAACTCTTGAACTTGAAACTAAACAAACAGAAGCTTTAATTGCTGAACAAAAAGAAAAAATTGCTGAGCTTGTTAAATTGATTTATAAAAATGACAGCAAAGGAATTCTCGATATTATCTTTTTAAATGATTCTATTTCTGATTTCTTTGATCAAATCAAATATACAGAATCTATAAACGATAGTCTTACTGTTGTTCTAGAAAGTTTTAAAGATAATAAGATTAAGCTCGAAGAAAAACAACTTGAGATTATGAATAAAACTCAAGAACTCGAAATCAACAAGATTGAACTTGATATTAAAAACGAAGAGTTACAAAACGAAAAAAATAGACTAGCTCGTCTTATTGAAGAAACTGAAAATCAAGAAGAAAAATTCCAAAAGATTCTTGCTCAACAAATCATGGAAGAAAAGTTACTTCAAGCAGAAATTAATAATATTCAAAAGCAAATTAATAGTGCAACTGGTTTATTTAAATCTGCAAAAGAAAAAGAAGAAACTGAAAAGAAATTGTTATCAATGGGTGGTGCTGTAAGCAATAATTCTCTTGAATGGCCTGTTCCTTCAAAATATGTTACTGCTTATTATAAAGATCCTACTTATCCATATAAATCATCTCTTGGTGATCATCCTGCTATTGATATTAGAGCCTCTCAAGGTACTGCTATCAAAGCTCCAGCTGCTGGTTATGTTGCCAAAGTTGCTGATAACGGATATGGATATAGTTATATTATGTTAATGCACGCTAATAATGTTTCTACTTTATATGGCCATGTTTCCGGATTTAATGTCAGAGAAGGTCAATATGTAAAAACTGGTGATGTTATTGGTTATACTGGTGGTACTCCTGGTACAAGAGGCGCTGGACCATTTACAACTGGTGCTCATCTTCATTTCGAAGTTAGAGTTAACGGAGCTACTACTAATCCACTTACATATTTAAAAGTTAAATAATAAAAGAAGGTGATAAACCTTCTTTTTTGTTTGATTTTTATTATCTATTTTGATATATTTATTTACTGTAAATATTAAATAATTCATAAATACGACAAAAATGGAAAGAGTGTTTACTAATAGTTTAAAAAATAAAGTCGGTGAAAAAGTTTTAATTAAAGGACATTTACACAAAGTTAGAGATCTTGGTGGTCTTTGTTTTGGTGTTTTACGTGATAAAACTGGTATTGTTCAAATTACTACAGAAGATAAAGATTCTATTCTTCCAAAATTAAAAAGAGAATCTATTATTGAAGTTACAGGGGAAGTAAAAACATGCGAAAAAGCTACTAATGGGCTTGAAGTTTATATCGATGAGATTAAATGCCTTAACGAAGTTAAAGAAGATCTTCCTTTTGAAATTGATAAAAATGAAATCAAGGCTAATCTTGATACTATTTTAAATTATAGATCTATTTCTCTTAGAAATTTAAAAAATAGATCTATATTCAAGATTCAAGCTACTTTAATTAAAGCTTTTAGAGAATATTTTATTAATGAAGGATTTACTGAAATTAATACCTCAAAATTACTTGGAGCAGCAACAGAAGGTGGTGCAAATGTTTTTAAAGTTAAGTATTTTGATAGAGACGCATTTCTTGCTCAATCTCCGCAATTCTACAAACAAATGATGGTGGGCGTTTTTGAAAAAGTTTTTGAAACTAATTTTGTTTACAGAGCCGAAGAACACAACACTTCAAGACATTTGAATGAATACATGAGTCTTGATATGGAAATGGGATTTATAGATTCATTTGTTGATGTAATGAAAGCTGAAGAAGGATTTTTAAAATATGCTATCAAATTATTAAAAGAAGAATGCGCTGAAGATTTTGAAAGATTAGAAGCAACTTATCCTGTTATTCCAGAATCTGGAATCCCTATGATTAAATTCTCTGACGCTCAAAAAATTCTAGATGAAAAATATGGTCAACATTGTTTTGGAGAACCTGATCTAGAACCAGAACATGAAAAATTATTAGGGGAATATGCAAAATCCGAATTTGGTTCTGATTTTATCTTTGTAACTCATTATCCTACAAAGAAGAGACCTATGTATACTATGATAGATCCAGAAAATCCTGAATTTACTTATAGTTTTGATCTTTTATTTAAAGGACTTGAAATTACATCTGGTGCTCAAAGAGAACATAGATATGAAGAATTAATTCAAAATATGAAGAATAAAGGATTAAATCCTGCTGATTTTGAAGATTATTTAATGGCATTTAGATTCGGTCTTCCTCCTCATGGTGGATTTGGAATTGGACTTGAAAGATTAACCGCTCAATGTCTTGATATATTAAATGTACGTGAAACTACATTATTAGCAATAGATCTAGACAGATTAACTCCTTAATCTATTGAAAAATTCGCTAAAATATGCTACAATAATAGATATAGAGCATTTAAAAAACCGCAACTTATTTGCGGTTTTTTTATTTTAAAAATATCCCCATATAAGAATAGTCTTGTTTAAAAAATAATGATAAAATATAAACATAATATATTTAACAAACAAAGATGAAAAATAATCTACTAATAAAATTTTTCTCTATTATTTGTGCGATTTTTATATTCACAAATAAATTTTCTTACGTTTCCGCAGTAAACTATAACAAAATATACGGTTTTAAAAATACTAGTCTTAGTTCTGAAAATATTAGAACCGCTGCAGGAATGTCTAATAAATCAGCTCCAGAAATAATCGGAAACGTAATAAAAGTTATCCTCGGATTAACAGGAACAATTGCATTGATTTTTGTAATTTATGGAGGAGTAAAATGGATGGTGTCAAAAGGCGATCCCGGAAAAATTGCGGATGCAAGAAAATTAATGACAGCCGGAATGATTGGACTTGTTATAATAGTATCAGCGTATGCAATTTCTGATTTTGTGATAAAACAATTGACTACAATAGCGCCAGAATCTCCAAGTGGTGGTAGTACTATTAATAATAGTGACGACGATGACGATGATGGTAATATATCAGAAAATGGAGATGGAGGAACTACTCAAAACGGAGGCGGAGGAAGTACTATAAATGGAGGCAACGGAAATGGAGATAATAATAGTACAGAAAACGAGAATCAAAATCAAGATTCAACAATAACCGTAGACTACCTTGAGAGTCTCGCTAATGAAGAAGAAAATAATAAAATTATACATATTACTTTTGAAAAAAATCTTTTAAAGAGAAGCCCAGAATACACCGAGTACTATGATACGTTATATTTTGCATATTTTAATGCCATTGGATTAGAAGAAGATGATCTAGAACAACTTAACTTAGAGACATTCGCATTAAAAAGTAATGGAGAATTACAACGTTTACGTCCTAATAGCGCTATCAGTTTTTATTTTAATATATTACCAAATGACAATACACCTACTACTTTTAGAGGTTACCAAGATTATATTGAAGAAAACCCAGATATAACAGCTCTATTTTTTGCATTTAAAAATAAAAGCGATAACAAGTATATAGAGGTTCATAAAATAAACATACAAAACATGTATAATAATGAAAACACACGTGAATTTGTGTATTACAATGACTCTGATTATGATGGTTGTGTCTTCTTAAATAATCTTTCCGATATAGTTAATAGAGAATATATGTATTACTATAACAATACGGTTAGTAATTATTACCTTCCTGATACTAATAACGGTATAAACAACATACAAGTTTCCGGAAAACAAGTAGGCATAACTTTAAAAGATGATCCAAAACTTTATACATATAATAATTCCTATCTCGATACAACAGCTTTCAATTTATATGCATATATATGTGAAGGTGATACCTTAAAAGCAAAAATAATAGACAATAATACCGAATATCACAAAGGAGTAAATAACGTTTTCCAACTTGTCGCAAATAGTGATAACACTATCAGAGACAGTCTTGAGTCTGGTAAAACTTATAATCTTATACTTCAGGTTATTGAAAATGTAGAGCATAACGCGTATATAACCATTAAAAAGTCACTTAGCTACTAAACACCTTTTTAAAAGCAATCTAGAAGATTGCTTTTTTATTTGCATTTTACTTTGTTATTAAGTAGAATTGTTATAGTTTAATAATTATATTATCTTATGCAAAATATTGATGAATCTTATATCAAACATCTTGCATCGCTTTCTAAGATTGATTTAAAAGACGAAGAAGTTCCTGTTATTTCTTCTCAAATTGATCAATTTTTAAAATACGTTGAACAATTAAGTGATATTCCTGAAAATATCGAACCTCTTGATAATCTTACTAAAATTACTAATAGATTACGTGAAGATGAGGTTAAGGATTTTGATAACAAAGAAAAAATTATTTCAAATACTCCTTGCAATAAGGATAATTTTATTTTAGTTCCTAAAGTTTTAGATAATTAATTATATGGATTTCAAAAATTTAACTATTAAATCTATTCAAAACTCTCTTAAAAACAAGGAATTTTCTTGTGAAGATTTGATTAAATCTTGTTTTGAAGAAATTAAGAAAGTAAATTCTGATTATAATATTTACACTAGTCTTAACGAAGAAGAGGCTATCAATCAAGCTAAAATTGTTGATGAAAAGATTTCTCGTGGTGAAGAATTAAAATCTCTTGAAGGTATTCCTTTTTCTGTTAAGGATTCTATTTGCACTATATCTTGTAAATCTCAAGCTGGTTCAAATATTTTAAAAAACTTCGAATCTTCTTTTAACGCAACTGTTGTTGAAAGAATTTTAAACGAAGGTGGAATTTTAATTGGTAAAACTAACTGTGATTCTTTTGGTCACGGTTCATCTACAAAAAATAGTGATTATGGTATTACAAAAAACCCTTATTCACTTGATCATGTAGCTGGTGGTTCTTCTGGTGGAGCAGGGGCTTCTGTTGCTTTAAATACTTGCGTTTTCGCAATCGGTGAAGATACTGGTGGTTCTATTAGATGTCCAGCTTCTTTTTGCGGTATTTATGGTCTAAAACCATCTTATGGTAGAGTTTCTAGATTTGGAGCTATTGCATATGGTTCAAGTCTTGATACTATTGGACCACTTGCAAACAACATTGAAGATATAGAGCTTGTTCAAAATATTATCCAAGGTAGAGATGAAAAAGATGTAACTACTTTTGATAATATTAAAAATCAAAAACAAGTTTCTAAGAAAATTGGTATTATTAAAGAATTTGACGCAGAAGGTCTAGATCCTGAAATTAAAAAATTATTTAATGAGCAATTAGATTCTTATAAAGCAAAAGGATATGAAGTTATTGAATTTTCTGTCCCTTCTGTAAAATATGCTATTGCTAGTTATTATTTAATCGCATCATCTGAAACTTCTTCTAATTTATCTAGATTTGATGGAGTTAAATATGGTTTACGTGCTAATAACGAGAAACTAGAAGATATGTATATCAAATCTCGTGGAGAAGGATTTAGTTTTGAAACAAAAAAGAGAATTATTCTTGGAACATTCTCACTATCAGCTGGATACTCTGATAAATATTATAAAAAAGCTTGCATTGCAAGAAACATTATTAAGACAGAATTAGATAATATTCTAAAACAAGTTGATGTTATACTAGCTCCAACAAGTCCTGTGTTGCCATATAGTGTTAATAACGAGAAGCAAGATCCTATGACAGAATATCTTGCAGATATTTATACAGTAATTCCAAGTCTTGCTGGTATTTGTTCATTAAATATACCTATTGGATTTGTTAATAATCTTCCTGTTGGTATGCAAGTTATCGGAAACGTTCTCGAAGAAGATACTGTTATAAACTTTGCGAAAAACTAGCTATTTTTCGTAAAATGTGCTATAATAATAGATAGATATCAAAATTAATTTATTTTTATGAATCCTCAATTTTTATATACTTTAGTATTTTTTACTCCTTTTATATTATTAATAATAATCGGATTCTGTATTGCTAAAAAGCTTATAAAAGCTGCTTTATGGATATTCGTTATTGCTTTAATATTATTCTTTGGATTCTCTATAAGAATATCTCCGCTTGATTATTTCTTTAATTATAATCAAGAAGTTGATAGTAAAAGTATTAACTTAGGTAAATACACAATTACTTTTGGACAAACTGCTACCGAAAAATTCTATAATTCTTATATAAAAATCTTAAACAACGAAACATCAAAAGAAAGCGTTATAGAATTTGATCCTAAATCTGGTAAATACTGGAACGTAAGAGTTAAAACAGATGGTAATAAAGTTTGTTTCAGTGATTCAAATAAACAATTATTCTGTATTGATAAATCTAATTGGAGTTTAAATATCAACGAAGAAGTAAAGAGTATTCCTGAAATAGAAGCCAACTCAGTAAATTCTGTTAAACCAGTAGAAGATAATACAGAAAACAAAGATGAAGTTAATAAAGCTGAAGAAAGCAAAGAATCATCTGATGCAACAGAAGAAAACAAAGAAGAAGTTAAATCTCAAGAAGACCAAACTTCAAATACTGAAGAAATATAAAAAAAAAGAGTCTGATAAAGACTCTTTTTTTGTTGAATTTCTTGCTTTTTTATTCTATTATAATTAAATAGTTAAATTAATTTTTCGAAATGAATAAATATTTTCCAATTATAGGTCTAGAAATACACGTTCAACTAAATACAAAGACAAAGTTATTCTGTTCTTGTAATAACGAATCTTTTGGCGCTGAACCAAATACTAATATTTGTCCAATTTGTTCTGGTCAACCTGGAGCACTTCCAATGATGAATAAAGAAGCTGTAAATCTTGCTATAAAAGGCGGACTTGCAATGCATTGTGATATAAACAAATACACAAAATGGGATAGAAAATCTTATTTCTACCCGGATTTACCAAAAGGATATCAAATTTCTCAATATGATAAACCAATAGATGTTGGTGGTTATATTGAAATTTTTATTGAAGATGAAAATAAAAATTTAGTTCCAAAACAAATTAGACTTGAAAGAGCTCATCTTGAAGAAGATGCTGGAAAATCTATTCATGATAAAGACGAAAAATATACATATCTAGATTACAATAGATGCGGAACTCCATTACTTGAAATCGTTTCTAAACCAGATATGCATTCTTCTACTGAAGCAGAATTATATGCGAGAGAAATTAGAAGAATTATGAGATATACAAATGTTTCAAAATGTGACATGGAAAAAGGTCATATGCGTTTTGATATCAATGTAAATCTTGAAGTTCAAAAAGAAGATGGAAGTAAAAGTTATACTCCAATAGTCGAAGTTAAAAATTTGAATTCTTTTAAAGCTCTTGTAAAAGCTATTGAATATGAAATAGAGAGACAAAAAACAGCTTTCGAAGAAACTGGTATCGAGAAAAACGATACAAATAAAGTTACAAGACTTTGGAATGATAATAAAGGAATTACAGCAGAAATGCGTTCAAAAGAAGGCGCTGCCGATTACAGATATTTCCCAGATCCAGATATTATCCCAGTTGTTATAGATGATGAATGGATTGAAAACATTAGAAAAACTTTACCAGAAATGCCTTCTGTTAGATTTAATAAATATTTAAATCTAGGATTTTCTAAAACTGCTTCATATTCATTAGTTGATAATATGGAGCTTGCTGATTATTTAGATAGATGTCTTGAAATAGTAGGTGATAATAAAGATTTAGAAAAAGAATTTGTAAATTGGTTTGGTAGAGATTTCTTGTCTTTATTAAATCAAAATAATTCATCAGAAGACGAAGTATCTAATATCAAAATTACTGAAAAAGATTTTGTTGAACTTGTAAGTCTTGTTGTAAATAGAAAAATTACAAGAAATTTAGCAAAAGAATTTTTGGCTAATATTTGGGAAAATAATAAGACACTTGAAGAATTAAAAGCTACAATCCCAAATGAAACTATAAACGTTGATGAGGTTATAAATAAAGTTATAGAAAATAATCAAAATATGCTTGAACAATGGAAAAGCGGAAATCAAAAAGTGTTCAATGTATTTATTGGTTTAACAATGAAAGAAACTAAAGGATTAGTAGATCCAAAAGAAATTCAACAAAAAATTAAAGAAATTTTAGACGGTTACTTAAAATAAATGGATCAAAAATATATAAGAAATTTTTGTATTATAGCTCATATTGATCATGGTAAATCCACTCTTTCTGATAGATTTTTACAAATCACAAATACAGTTCCAGAAAGAAAAATGCAAGCTCAATTGCTTGATAGTATGGAACTTGAAAGAGAAAGAGGAATTACTATAAAACTTACTCCGGTAAACATGGATTATGTTTATAATAATGAAACTTATAGACTTAATCTTATTGATACTCCGGGGCATATCGATTTTAATTATGAGGTTTCAAGATCTCTTGCTGCATGCGAGGGGGCTATTTTAGTTGTTGACGCGACTCAAGGTGTGCAAGCTCAAACCGTAGCAAACTTATACCTTGCTATCGAACAAGGTCTAGAAATTATTCCAGTTATAAATAAAATCGATTTACCGAATGCGGATATAGAACGTGTTAGTAGAGAAATTATAAACCTTCTTGGTTGCAAGAAAGAAGATATTTTACATGTTTCTGCAAAAACTGGATTTGGTGTTGAAAATATTATTCATGCTGTTATAGAAAGAATACCAGCTCCAAACGGAAAATTAGATAATGATGATACAAAAGCTCTTATATTTGATTCAAAATACGATAAGTATAGAGGAGCTATCATGTATATTCGTGTATTCGATGGTAGTTTACAAAAAAATGATTTAGTAAAATTAATCAATAAAAACACTGAAGCTGAAGTTCTTGAACTTGGATTATTACAACCAGACATGAAACCAGTTCAAAAACTTGAGACAGGTCAAATTGGATATCTAGTTACAAATATAAAAACTATTTCTGAAACAAAAGTCGGAGATACAATTACACTAGCAAAGAATATCAATACCGAGCCATTACCGGGATACAAAAAAGTTAAGCCATTTGTGTTTGCTGGTATATTCTGTAAAGATAGTTCCGAATTTGATTTATTGCGTGAAGCAATGGAAGAAATTTCTCTTTCTGATAGTGCAATAGAATACATACCAGAAAATACTCACGGTCTAGGATTCGGTTTTAGATGTGGTTTTCTTGGACTTCTTCATCTTGAAATTATTTCAGAAAGATTAAAAAGAGAATACAATCTCGATTTAATAATTACTACGCCATCTGTTGAATATAAAGTTTTATTAAAAGACGGAACAGAGGAATTAATTCATAGCCCTCAAGATCTAAAAGATCCTTCATATATCGATACAATTTACGAGCCTTTTGTAGATTGCGAAATCCTTGTTCAATCAGAATATATTGGTGCCGTAATGGGGATGATGGAAGAATATTATGGAATTTATAAAAGTATGAACTATCTTGAAGAAACCAGAGCAATTCTAAAATATGAAATGCCGCTTTCTTCTATCCTTGTTGATTTCTATGATAAATTAAAGAGTATCACAAAGGGTTATGCCTCATTAAACTATGAATATTCTGATTTTAGAAAAGCTGATATCGTAAGACTCGATATAGTTGTAGCTGGCGATCAAGTTGACGCATTATCAATATTAACTTACAGATCTGCAGCATTCAAAGAAGGAAAGAGAATTGTAGAAAAATTAAAAAATACACTTGATAGAGAATCTTTTGAAATTAAGTTGCAAGCGTGTGTTGGTGGTAAAATTATTGCATCTGAAAGAATCTCTGCAATGAGAAAAGATGTATTAGCAAAAATGTCTGGTGGAGATTACACTAGAAAATTAAAACTTTTACAAAAGCAAAAAGAAGGAAAAAAGAAAATGCTTTCTAAAGGTAGCGTAGATATCCCACATTCTGTATTCCTTGAAATGTTAAAGAGATAAAAAATAGGTTTACCTTTAGTAAACCTATTTTTTGATATATAATATCAATGTATTATAGTAATTCTATAAGTGGTAAAATTACACTCAAAACTAATACAATAACTAAAATAGTTACAATAATCTTTTTTAGTAAATTCTTCTTATTTTTATTTTTACTCATATGAAAGACGTTATTAAAAATTTAAAATCCGATGAAAATATTATAGCAGTTATTAAGAAATATTTTCTAGTTGTTATTAAAGATATTTTAATATCTATTTTGCTTTTTACAGCAGCATTTGTTCTTCTTTATTTTATATTAAAATTAAAAAATAATGAAGTATTTAATGGAATCGCTTACGGATTTTTTGGAGTTTTATTAACTGCGTCTATTATTTGTTTTATAAGAATTATGTATATTTGGAAACATGATTCTTTAATTATAACAAATCAAAGAATATTTGATATTACTCAAAAGGGAATATTTGATAGACATGTTGCCGAAATTAATTTATCAGATATAAAATCTGTTTCTTATACAAAAAATGGTCTTATTCAAACTTTATTTAATTTTGGAGATCTTCGTATTGATATTCAAAATGAAGAATCAAATTTATCTATTATCGGAATTAAAGACCCTGCCGACATTCAACAATTAATAAACGATAGAAAAGAAAAATATGCAAAAGAAGATCAAGAAAAAAATAAATTAGAAAATCTTTCAGAAGAAGAAGCTATTGGTTTTGCTTATAAATTAAAAGAAAAACTTTCTAAAGAAACTATAGATAAAATATTCAAAGATTAAATGACAAAGATTCTTTTTTATTTTATAATATAGTTTATGATACAAGATTATAAAGAATCATCTAAAAAATACAGAGAATTAAAAAACAAGATTAATATGTTTCTTGCTATTTTTGTCGTTATTTTTATTCTTACATTAATTTCTACTATTAAAATTTTTGTTAAGAATAATAAGGAAAACGAATCTATTAAAAAAATTCAAGAACAAGCACAAAAAATAGAAAACGAAAATCAAGAAATTCAAACATTAATCGATAATTATAATCTTGATACATCAAAAGAAAAAATAGCCAGAGAAAAGTTAAATATGATGCTTCCAGGTGAAGAAGTTGTTGTAATAAATAACAATAAAAATGAAATTGATATAAAAATACCAGTAAAGACACATTCAGACAACTACAAAAATCTTAGTAATTTTCAAAAATGGCTAAAAATATTCTTTAAAAAATAATAAAAAATAAAAAATGGATTTTAATAAAATAAAAGATTATATAAAAAATAATAAAAAATACATAATTATACTTTTAGTTTTTGTTTTATTTTTAACTATAATTATTGGTAGAAATGTAATAAAAACTAAAATCTATAATAATAACTCAACTACAAAATTTGCATTCTTTTATGCAAAAACAACAAAAATGCCGTCCGTTAAGATAAACGGAGAAAAAATTCCTTATAAAGAATATTTTGATTTATACGATTATTTATATAACTATTACAAGAAACAATCCGAAGAAACAGGTAAACAAATTCCGACAAGTGAAGAAATAAAATCTGAAATTATAGGAAAATTAGTTAAAAATTCTGTATTAAATTCACTTGCCGATAAATATAATATCAAAGTTACAGATAGAGAAATTTACGATAAAGTTAAAGAATTAAACGACGAAACTGGCGGCATGGAAATTACAGAAGGTTTAATAAAAGAAAATTATAATATGTCTCTTTCTGATTTTGAAAAATATTTTATTGAACCTATTATAATAAAAAATAAATTAGCTATAGAACTTTCAAATGATGAAAAGTTAAATAAAGATGCTATTAAAAAAATAAATGATATTCATAATCGTCTAGTTGAATCAGGTGGAAGTTATACTAGTAAAGCTGGACAAAAAATAGATTTATTTGAAAAAATAGCACGTGAAGAAAGCGAAGACCAAGCTTCAGCTGAAAAAGATGGTGATCTTGGATGGTTATATAGCAATTCGACAGAAGAAGCTATTACAATAGCTGCATTATCACTAAATCAAGGTGAAATAAGCGATATAATTAAATCTTCAACTGGATATCATATAATTAAATTAGTAGATAAAGTTGATAATATTGATATTCCCAAATTTAGAATCGCGCACATCTTTGTAAAGACAGTTGATATTGATTCATTTATTAATGAAAAAATAGAAAAAGCTAAAGTAAAAATATATATCAAATAATTGCATTATTAAGTTTTTTACTTTAATATATTTATAATTAAAAATTAACAAATATTTATGGATTTAAACTCTGAAAAAAGTCGTTTTCAATCAGCAATAGATTTTTTATTAAAAGAATTTTCTACAATAAGAACAGGTAGAGCTTCTACAGCACTAGTTGAAGATATTAAAGTTGAAGCATATGGATCTTTAATGCCAATCAAAAGCTGTGGTAATATTTCAATCCCAGAAGCTAGACAAATTTTAATTGATCCTTGGGATAAATCTTTATTAAAAGAAGTTGAAAAAGCTATTTTAGCGGCTAATCTTGGTTTCACACCAACAAACGATGGTGCTGTTATTAGAATTAATTTACCTGAATTAACAGAAGAAAAAAGAAGAGATATGGTTAAAATAGTTGGCGTTAAATGTGAAAATTGTAGAATAGAAATTAGAAAAATTAGAGAAGACTTAAAAAATTCTTTAAAAGACGAAAAAGATGAAGATTTAAAGAAGAGCCTACTTGAAGATCTAGATAAAATGACAAAAGAATTTAACGATAAAGTTGAAGAATTAAGAAAGAAAAAAGAAGAAGAAGTTATGACTATTTAATTTTTAAAGTTAAATAAATGTTTTTAACAATTGTTGTTGTATTATTAATAATATCATTTTTAGTAACTATTCATGAGTTTGGTCATTATATTACTGC
>JAEEGL016027092.1_pt1 | contig 19982 bp, 23 predicted proteins | sample 9134231 | NCBI WGS metagenome assembly JAEEGL01 (sample SAMN16246548, study PRJNA631951) | gut metagenome | biome: gut microbiome; feature: rumen; material: fiber-attached | host: Bos | place: Iran: Karaj | collected 2018-10
AAAAATGTGTACGCATTGCGTACCCAATTACAACAGACAACAAAACAGACAAATAAATATGACCGACAATGAATTGAAGCAGGAAATCCTGCGACTGAAAAGGGAGAAGAATGCCGTGATTCTGGGACACTACTACCAGCGGCATGAGATACAGGAACTCTCGGACTATGTTGGCGACAGCCTGGCGCTGGCGCAGGAGGCACAGCGCACCGAGGCCGACATCATCGTCTTCTGCGGCGTGCATTTCATGGCCGAGACCGCCAAAATCCTCAACCCGCAGCGCAAGGTGCTTCTGCCCGACATGGAGGCCAGCTGCTCCCTCGCCGAGAGCTGCAAGGGCGACGAGTTTGCCGCTTTCAAGGCTCAGCACCCCGGCCACATGGTTATCAGCTACATCAACTGCTCGGCCGAAATCAAGGCTCTCTCCGACCTTATCTGCACTAGCGGCAACGCCGAGAAGTTGGTGCGCTCGCTGCCTGAAGACCAGAAGATTATCTTTGCTCCCGACAAAAACCTTGGCGGATATATCAACAGTGTCACCGGACGTAAGATGGTGCTGTGGAATGGTGTCTGCACCGTACACGATGCCATGCAGGCCGAGGCAGTGCTGCAGCTCAAGGCCGAGCATCCCGGTGCCCCCGTCATTGCCCACCCGGAGTGCAATCCTGCGCTGCTGAAGGTGGCCGACTTCATCGGCTCCACCAAGGCCATGCTCAACTATATCAAAGCCTCTGACGCCAAGCAGTTTATCGTGGCCACCGAGACTGGCATCCTTTACGAGATGAAGCGCGAGAACCCCGGCAAGGAGTTTATCACCCTGCGGGACAACAAGCATTGCGCCTGCGACGACTGCGCCTATATGAAACTCAACACTTTGGAGAAGCTCTACCGCTGCCTGCGCGACGAGCAGCCCGAGATACTGATGAGCGACGAGATGATCGAGGCCGCCAAGCGCCCCATCGTCCGTATGCTCGATATGAGCCGCCAACTGGGCATTATAAAATAAAGATGATAGGACAGCCACAAGTATACGAGACACTTGAGCGGATGGGCATCCCATTCGACTATTACGAGCACCCAGAGGCTCCTACTATAGAGATTGCCGCCCAGTTCTACCGCGGCGAAGGCACTACGCTCTGCAAGAACCTCTTCTTCCGCAACCACAAGGGCAACCGGCACTACCTAGTCATTATGGACAGCCGCTACCCCATGGACATCCACGACATGGAGCACCGTCTGCACCAAGGCAAACTCTCCTTTGCCAGCGAGGAACGCATGATGCGCCACCTCGGAGTCAGACCCGGCAGCGTGTCGCTCTTCACACTGGTCAACAACACAGCCCACGATGTCACCCTCTTTGTCGACCGCAACCTACTGAACGCCACCAAGGTCAGCTTCCATCCCAACGACAACCGCGCCTCGTTGGTCATCACCCGCGACGACATGCTGAAATTCATAAAACAAATCGGCAACCCCTACGAGATTGTCGACCTATACTAACCCAAGTCCGCCATGTTAGCGTGCCATGATACCCGAGCAGGTCTCGATACAAGTATAAGTTGAGACGGAGCAAATACGGAGCGGCTCGCCTAACATTGCGTGAAGAAACTGATATAAAATCAAAAAAATTTGTATATTTGCAGAAACACCTTGCGGGGAGCAAATAGAATAAAGAACTAAGAATAAAACACATAGAGTGACGAAGAGTTGCTGAAAAAAAATGGTAACAATATGGAAACTACAGTAAGGACACAACATAATGTATATGACAGTTTAGTGAGACTTCGCAATAAGGCTGCATCACTTGCCGTTCAGTCTGAAGATGAAGCCTTGTTAGCCGATATTGTAGCGATGCTCAGCGGGGTGAAACGTCCATGTACCTACACAGCAGAAGAGTTCTCATCTGTACTGGCTGAATCCGACGAGGATTACAGGGCAGGACGGTTCGTGACACAGAATGAACTCCGTAACCGGTATGGCTTATAGTGTTCATTGGTTGCGTCGGGCAGAAAAAGACCTTGATGCCATATATCTGTTTTATTGCCAGATGGCAAGTGAGCATGTTGCCAAGAAACGTTTGTCCAAGATATTAGACACAACAGAGATTGTTGGATACATGCCCAATATTGGCCAGTTGGATGAAAGCTACAACCATACACCGACCTATCGATATATAACAGTATTAGACTACAGAATTTACTATTTTGCAGAAGAGGATGTAGTCAATATTGCTGCAATATGGGACTGCCGACAAGGTGGCAGGGTATTTGAAGACAATAGCTATTAGCCATATCGAAAACATTTTGTATATTTGTAGCAACACCCTATAGGGTGGGAATTGAATAAAGAACTAAAAATAAAACATATAGAGAAATAACAGAATAAAAGAAAAGGTGTAATAAAGCGGCTATGAGTCCAATTTTCAAAAGAGAGCGAGGTTATTCATTCAGAATATTTTCGAATGAGGAGGAAAGGATGCACGTCCATGTGATGAAAGAGGACTGCGAGGCTAAGGTGTGGCTGGAACCAGAAGTTGAATTGGCTGACAACGACGGGTTTCCTCAACATGAGATTAATCAGATTATCAAAATAGTGCAACAATATGCAGACGATTTTAGAGACAAATACAAAAGACACATTGGTAAGCGTGTTGATGATTAACAATCTCGGCATTCTTTTGTCGGTATATGGACAGACTTATTTTTTGCCCTATAACCGTGTGCCCTGGATGCGTGAAGCGTCCATCAACGATGTGATGAATGTGCGAATGTGTGGGAGAAATGCCATTGAATGGCCAGCACTTGATGTTGATTTGGAAATTGAAAGTCTGCGTCATCCCGAACGTTATCCACTCGTTATCCGTCGGAACGAATATGACAAAGAAGTATAAAAGATGTTTTTGTATATATGAAGTACCACCCCTGCGAGGTGATAATTGGATAAAGAACTAAAAACAAAACATATTAGAGAAGTAACATAATAAAAGAAGAGACATTAAAAGCGATTATGTTTTCCAAGTGAAGTTCGAAATCTGGACAATTACATCATGCTGAATCAACAATGAATACACAGAAAATAGACAATAGCACAATTTTTGAGGCAGTAAAGAAGATAAAGGAAGCTATTTTAAGCAGCCAGTATCAAGCGGCCAAGGGTGTGAATGTCGTGCAGTTATCTCTGTATTATGCCATTGGGAAATATGTATCGGACAATTCCAGGATTGGACACTGGGGTTCTGGGGCCATCGAATCAATCAGTCGTCAACTTCATCAAGACCTGCCTGGTCTTCGCGGCTTTTCTTACGAGAATCTTCTAAAAATGAGGAGTTTCTATGAACGATGGAGAGTCTCATTAAATCAGTCGCCAGTGGCGACCGATTTAGAAATTAACCCTAAAGCATTGGTTGTAGCATTTCAGTCGCCAGTGGCGACTGATTTTCCTCGGGAGGAATTCTTGTCGATTAGCTTCTCCCACCATATGGAAATCATTCGCAAAGTGGATGACACTGATGAGTGCTTCTATTATATTCGGCAAGCCTATATCAACCATTGGTCAAAATATGAACTGAGAGAGCATCTCAAATGGGACGACTACCATCACCAGTCAACAATACCTAGTAATTTTGGCAGCACAATGACTTCTGCCACTGCCGTTAAGGCACTGGCGACATTTAAAGACGAATATTTCCTTGACTTTATAAATGCAGAGGACATTGAGGAAACTAGTGCGATTGTTGTCAATGAGCGTGTGGTGGAACAGCGAATAGTGCAAAACATCAAGAAGTTCATTATGGCATTTGGCCGCAAGTTCTGTTTTATTGGCAATCAGTATCATTTGACAGCCGCAGGACACGATTTCTATATTGACCTTCTTTTCTTCAATCGGGAACTGAACTGTCTTGTGGCCATAGAGCTGAAGAAAGGCGAATTCAAGCCGCCATATCTTGGAGAACTTCAAACCTATCTGCGTCTCCTTGACGAACAAGAGAAACAAGCTAATGAAAATCCTTCTGTAGGTATTATCCTCTGTAAAGAAGCAGACAAGAATTTCGTTGAATTGGTGATACAAGACTATAACAAACCCATGGGTGTGGCCACATACCATACCTCTTCCGACATGCCGGAACACTTAAGGAAAGCTTTGCCCAATATTGAGGAGATGAAGAAGTTGATGTAATATCTAAAATAATTGTATATTTGTACCAGACAAACATTGACGATACACAAACATAAATAACTAAAAACAAAACAGATAGAATATAAAATAAGGGAATAAATTAAAATAAAAAGCGATTATGCTTATAACGTGCGGCTCGAATTCTGGACAAATTCTTGCACTCCATCTAACAAAAAAGCAGATCGCTCACGGTATCCGTGAGCTTTCTTGTTGATAGATGGAAGTCCAGAACCATGAGCCTAACAATTAAGCTTGCGGTTTTTTTTATGCAGATACCTATAGGACAGATAATCAGAGAGGAGCTTCGGCGGCAGGGGCACACCAACGAGTGGCTTGCCGAGCGCATCAATGTCCATCCTCGTACTGTCCAAAAGATATTCCTTAAATCAACCATCGATACCCAGCAACTTTTGGCCATCAGCCAAGCTCTTGGTGTCGACTTTTTTCTGCTGTATTCTACCATACTTGCCACGCCCAATGTGGGCGCGGTGCCTGTTTCGGGCGTGACTAATGCTGATGAATAGTCGTAATTTTGCATCGTGATTTATATCATCGGAGAAACCCGAAAAGCCGCCAAGTGAGTAGGGAACATTAAATCTTTTAAAAGATGAAAAACAACAAAGAAAACGAAGAACTCCAATCGCGTAGAGAGTTCTTCAAAGAGGCCGCCAAGAAGGCATTACCAGTTATTGGAGCAATAGCACTGGCAAGTTCACCCATTATTGCACAAGCAGCAGAGAAAGCCCCGATGGGGTGCAATTATGGTTGCACTAACACATGCACTGGTTATTGCACAGGTTGCAGCACTTCCTGCCAAGGTGGTTGCAAAGGTGGATGTGAGACAGTATGTGCCGGGGCGTGTATTCACTCCTGCAAAGGTGCTTGCTCAAAGACCTGTTATGGCGGCTCATACAATAGTTAGTCTATAATAAGGGTTTTGTATTGGGTGTCCCTATGTTACTGATAGGGACACCTTAACCAAAAATCCATATAGAGATAAAACATGAAACACAAGCAATATGTATTTCCTTTGTTGATGTTGTTATTGTCAACGAACCTTTTTGCACAGAAGTCCGCTTCATTTTTGTCACATAAATTGAGTTCCTATGGAAAGTTCAACATGGGAGTATCTGGTATAAATGGAGGCGGTGAGGGCATCACCTTCCACATCGATTTTGCCGTTAGCGGAATGCAATACAAAACAGGCAAAGTGATAATCTATTTTTACGATAATGAGGACCGTCCTATGAAAGGTCAGGATGGCTATTCTACCACGAATGGTAATCTGTGTGTTTCAAAAGAATATCGAGCAACATATGAATCAACAAAGTTTACCGATTTCCAAATCAATATGCCGTATAGGAAGTTCGGTATCTGGAGTACCAATAATGAACACCGTATTATCAAATGCTACATAGTCATATGGGATGACAAAAGCCAAAAGCAACTTGCATCACAGTGGATTGCAATTGCTTACAGCCAAGATTCGTGGACGCAATGCACAGCATGTTCGGGCACGAAGAAATGTGGAGCTTGTTATGGCCGTGGAGGCACAGGATATGTTACAAGTAGTTATAATCCATATCGGGTATGCTCACTATGTAAAGGAACAGGAGCATGTGGTGGGTGTAATGGAGAGGGAGGATTCATCGCAGCATCTTTCTATGAAACAGAAATAAAATTTAGTCAAACACCATATTAAGAATAATCCAATGAAAAAACTATTTATTTTATTAATGGGTGTTGTGTTTACTTTTATTTGTGGATGCGGAATGTCAAATAACAGCAATGATGAATTTGGTTTCTTCAATATATCAGAAAAGCCTACAAAAGACCCCAAAGGCAAATTACTTTATGAGGGTAAATATACTCTCACAGGTCGATTTATGGATAGTGACAGAAACCAAGGAGGCTCATATTATTTCAATACGTTTTATTTGAAAATATATGAGAATTGTCTTATAGAAACAACAAACAGTATGGATAATCCTATTGCTCAAGATTATGTATACAGCATAAGTTCTAGTGATAATGATTTCCGAATTTACTCAAATCCCGATTATAATGCTTCCTTTATGGTAAATAAACAGAACTATGATGTATGCAAGGTTATTTCAATGCAAGATTATCGTTACGGAAATAATGTCAAGCGGGATGTTATTTATGAAGTTGTAAAAGGAGACCAAACTCAACAATTGACACAACAATTGAATCAAGCATATCAATACGAGGTTTGGCGTTCAATGATGGATTAAATGGTAAATGACAAGGATACTAATAATATTGACAATACACAAGACTCAATAAATTGTATCTATCCAACAAAATACAAATGAACATCATAAAAGAAGAAAGTCAACCTTGGCAGTCCGGTATGGCGAAAAACATCACGTTCATCGTTACCAAGGACTGCCAGCTGGCTTGCAAGTATTGCTATCTGGTAGGGAAGAATGTGAAGGAGCGGATGACGTGGGAGACGGCGAAAGAGTTTATTGACTATGTGCTAAACAATGAGGACGAGTTCCGTGAGGAGAGCGTAGTGTGGGACTTTATCGGCGGCGAGCCGTTCTTGGAGATTGAGCTGATAGACAAGATTTGCGACTACCTCAAATTGCGGATGTTCGAGTTGAACCACCATTGGTTCAACAGCTACCGCTTCTCGTTTTCAACCAACGGCATCAACTACCACACGCCGGAGATACAGCGTTTCATAAAGAAGAACCGCGATCACCTCTCGATTGGTATCACCATCGACGGCACGGAGAAGAAACATGACCTGAACAGGGTGTACAAACAACCTGACGTTGTCGCAGGCGGGTCGCCTGCGTACCAAGAGAGGGGCAGCTACAAGGACGTGGTGAAGAATATACCGCTGTGGCTGGAGCAGTTCCCAGAAGCAGGGACAAAGGTAACCATCAGCAGTGCTGACATCCCCTACATCACGGAGAGCGTGCTACATCTCTACAGCCTCGGCATCCATCAGGTGAACATCAACGTGGTGTTCGAGGATGTATGGCAGGAGGGCGACGATAAGCGTTTCGAGGAGCAACTGATGCAGCTGGCGGATGCCATCATCGACGGTGACTGGTATCAGGACTATTCCTGTTCTTTCTTCAGCGAACACATCGGCAAGCCCCTCGATCCCGAGCGCGACAATCAGAACTGGTGCGGTGCGGGGCGTATGCTGAGCGTGGACACGGCGGGCAACCTCTATCCTTGCACGCGCTTCGCGCAGTATTCGTTGCGCAGCAAGAAAGCCCTCATCATCGGCAACATCCACGACGGTATCAACCAGAACCTGCTGAGGCCGTTCCTGACGCTGGACCGCACGACGCAGAGTCCACAGAAGTGCCTCGACTGCGAGGTAGCCTCGGGTTGCGCATGGTGCCAAGGCGAGAACTACGACGCTGCACAGACAAACACCATCTACGAGCGTTCGACGGCTATCTGCCTGATGCACAAGGCACGTGTCCGAGCCAACAACTACTACTGGAACAAGCTCTATCGCAAGCTGGAGTTGGAAGGCCGCCGCGAGGAGTATGAGCAGTCGCAGGCGACTCGCCAGCGTACCAAGTCTAACCCCGAAATCTGTTAAGAATATGATGCAATATCTTGTTATATTACTGGACGATACGTCGGTCAGCTACTGCCACTGCGACAATCCATACACCGAGCGGAGGCTGATAAGCCTTGACGACCTGAAGGCGGGCATCATCTACGCGATGAAGGAGAACCTGATGATCCAGTTCGTCTATCCAAACTATGAGCTGCCACAGGAATACCTTGATGTGATTGACACCATTGACCACCATGACATCAAACCTTGGTACGCAGACGCATCGCCTGCGGATGTCTTGGTGTTCGACAAATTCGTTATAACAGGCGGGACACCTGCATACCAAGACGCGGTGGTGGTGCTGCGGGTGAAGAAAGAAGAACTGTTTGTTGGTGGCGACACGGTTGCAGCCTTGCTCCGTCAGGTGCAGCGGCTCAATGTGGTCATCACCGACCTTGAAACCTTCACCGACGAAGACCTGAAACACTACGACACTTTGCTCGACCAGTTGGCGGCGGTGCTGAAAGAGGAGTACATGAAAGGCCGCACTCCGCAGCTGAACCTTCTGACCGACCGCATGATGCTCACCAAAGCGAACCACTGCAACGCGGGTGTGGAGAACATCACGTTGGCTCCCAATGGCAAGTTCTACCTATGCCCTGCGTTCTACTACAGTGACACAAACGACTGTATTGACCCACAGGACATCAAGAACCAGCAGCTGTTTCGTCTCGACCATGCACCGCTTTGCCGCCACTGCGATGCCTACCACTGTCGCCGTTGTGTTTGGCTCAACCGCAAGACCACATTAGAGGTGAACACGCCGTGCCATGAGCAATGTATCGTGGCACACACCGAGCGCAACGCCGCCCGCCGCCTGTTGGCTTCAATACGAGAGGGAGCCGACTTCATGCCCGAAGTGGAAATAAAAGAAATCAACTACCTCGACCCATTCGATGTTCGAAAAGAATGGTGACCCGTTGGTGGTACGCAGGCGCCCTCGCCTGCGGAAATAACCGAGCAACCGCAGGCGAGGGCGCCTGCGTACCAATATTATGAAAGAAAAAGTAGGACAAGTAACCCCAGAGGAGCGCACCGAAATACAGCAGCTCTTCGAGCGCAGGAACGGCCTGAACGAACTGGCCAAAATTCTCACCCCAGACAATGATGCCCTCTACCAGAAGCTGGTTAAGGACATGGGCGAGACAGAAACTAAATTTCAAAACTGGTGGGACCGCATGGCGCAGCAATACCAGTGGAAGAGTCTCCCCAATGGCCACTGGGAAATTAACTTCGATACATGTGAAATTTTTTTATCCGAGGAATAAACAATGACAGTACTTGGTATAATCGGTGGCCCCGAGATAATAGTAATACTACTCCTTGTGCTCGTGCTGTTTGGCGGCAAAAAGATTCCTGAATTGATGAAAGGCTTGGGCAAGGGTGTCAAGGAATACAAGAAAGCCATGAACGGTGTAGAGGAGGAAATGCCCAACATCACAGAAGAGGCATCCGGACAGGAACAACAGGCCAAAGCTTAATGAGTGAGGGCAAAACCTTTTGGGAACATGTCGAAGTGTTCCGGTGGTTGTTAATTCGCTGCATTGCGCTGGTGTTCGGATTGGCTGTGGCGGCATTCTGCTATAAAGACTTTGTCTTTGAACAGATAATTCTTGCACCGTGCAATGCAGAATTCGTAACCTATCGCCTTCTCAGCAAGATAGGCCTGGTGGCCAATGTGCAGCAGATTGACCTTATCAATATCAATCTCGCCTCGCAGCTGATGACTCACCTCAGTATATCATTCTATCTTGCGCTGGTGGTTGCGTTCCCGTATCTAATAGTGGAACTGTGGCTGTTTGTAAAGCCTGCTCTATACAGCAATGAGCGTAAGCCTGCCGTGGTTGCGATACTGGCTTTCTTCTTCCAGTTCTTCCTCGGCATGGCGTTGGCCTATTTCCTCATATTCCCTTTGACGTTTAATTTTCTGGGGACCTATCAAGTTTCAGCCAGGGTGGAGAACCAAATTTCGCTCAATTCATATATCGGTACTTTTATTGGCCTGATGTTTATGATGGGCTTGGTTTTTGAGATGCCCATTGTTGCCTATTTCTTTGCCAGGATAGGTGTGTTGAAATCATCGTTTCTTCGCCGTTGGCGCAAGGTGGCAGTGGTCTTGGTGCTGGTGGCGGCAGCATTCATCACTCCCAGCACCGACATCTTCACCATGTGCCTTGTGGCATTACCCCTGTGGCTATTGTACGAGTTTTCAATAACTGTTGCCAGAAAAGCCGAACCAAAGGATTTTTCTGATGATAGTCATTAGAAAAAGGATGCTTGGAGAGGATATAACAGTCACTGGATGTAGCTGTCGGGGCCGAAGAGGCGTTTGGCGTAGGGGGTGAGGGGGACGTGCTTGGAGAGCCAGAAGATGGGGAGGGTGACCTCCTGAATGCCGCAGGCATAGCAGGTTATCTCATAGAGACCGTAATAGACGATGATGCTGTTGCGTGTGCTGTCGATGGTGAAGTTGCGCGGCAATGGCATCCGCTCTACATCTATAAACTCGTCAAAGAGGCATTCGCGTGTGTCTTTGTTTACATCTAGATCCTGCACGGCATGAGCTATGGCTTCGCAGAGAAGGTTGGTATCAGTAACCAAGTCGGCGAGGTGGACGGCGTTGCCTGTCGCCTTGTCGACGGTCAGGAAGTCGGCAGAATACATACCATGTGCGGCACCAAAGTAATAACTCTCTGTCTTAACGGTAAATACGGCGAGGCTGCTGTCTTGCCAGCAACTGCTCTCTAGGTTGCAATAGGAGTAAAATTGTAATGTATTGTCGATACTGTCAACCTCCTTTTTGCACATTGCATCGTCGTCGTCAAGATAGTCAACGGAGGCAAACCACCGTTGGGCAGCATCTTCGACGGTGGCGGCCGTGCTGTCGCCGAAACAAAGATACTGCAGTTCGCGCATTGCCGCAGGTGACATCACGCCATTGTCGGGCCATTCCACAGAATAGTCAATTGTAAGGCCAATGGTATCGACATTGTCGAAAAGAGCCTCGTCGAAAATCAGCAAGTAGCTCTGAATGTCGCTGAGGGTATGGGTGGTGAATTCACGTGGTTCGGATTTGCAGCCTGCCAGCAGCACAACGGCCAGGACGAGGCAAAGGGTCAGTCTTTTCATGGTAGATGTAATTTATGGTAAACGTTTTTTTCGTTCTTGCGGTCGTAGCCCTCGATGTAGAACCAGCCGTCGGCAGCCCAGAAGTAGTGGCGACCGGTGGGGTACCATGCCGGGGTGGTCTGGTAGATATAGGGCTTGCCGACATGCTCGTCGTCGGGCAACAGGGGATAGAAGTAGATGTAGGCCGGCACCTCGGTCTCTCCGGCACCCCACTCCATGTTGACACCGGCAAAAAAGCGAGGGACGGCGGCGGAGAGTGCCATCATGCAGGCCTGCATGTCGACGGTGTCGCCTTTGAGGCGGGTGCAGCAGAAGTCGCCAATGGCAATCTCCAGACATTCATATCCAGGCTCATACCACACGTAGCCACTCTCCTCCATAATGAAATCGGGGTCTAAAAACACATCCCTCGCCCAACGGCGCAGTATGGCGGTGTCGGCGGCATCGGGGCTGCGGTCGCGACGCTGCATGTTCTCTTGCTGCTCTGAACGTTGCAGCACGTTGAAGAACTCGGCCTCGGTGACCTCGATGTCCTGCATACGGCAGTTCTGGGTGACGGGTATGTCGACGTGCAACTTGAAACATTCGCCACCACGCTTGAAGTAGAGCCAGCCACCGGGAGCCCAGCGGAACTCGTCGGCATTGCCGGGAGGCGTGTCGAAGACGATGGGTGGCAGCTCGTGCTGCTCAAAGCCGTCGATACGGGCGATAGTCCACACCACGCGTAGGTCGCCGCCCCGCTGCACCTGCCCCACAAAGTAGCCTTCTGGCGAGAGGGCGTAGGCGAAATCGGCATAGATGGGTATGCCGTAGAGCATATTGTTGAGGTGGAAGCGCCGCTGGTCGTCTATTGGTGCCACCACGCGCACTGCCGGCATGCCCATGGGCATAAAATGACCCGCCTCAAGGTACAGGTCGCCATCGGCCAGCCATGTTTGCTCCTGCTCATCACGCACCACAGCATCGACCCACCACTTATATTCATCGGCCGGAAGGAAGTCCGGTTGGAAAGTCTGAATATAACTTCTGTCCAAGGCCTCGTATTCGTCACGCGACACCCTTGTTATCTCCGGCACAACAGGTGGCTCATACTCCATAATCAGCGGAACATAGCCAGGCAGGTGGACAGCGAGGAGCCGAGGCTCGCGGAGAGGAATGGTGACATTGATATAGTACAGCCTGTTGGTGTCAGGCATGACCAGCATACTGTCTACCACATAGTCCTTGTCGCGATGCACCGCATAGACAGCGGCATACGGTATCTCTTCCAAGGTTTTCGGGTCGTAGAGGCTGATATAAACATCGACACTGTCTATGTCGCGGTATCGGAGATAGCAGTTGGCGCTGGCTTCCGGCACCAGCTCGCAGAAGATGACTCCACGATGCAGCTGACCTTTCTCCATATACAGGTTCTCGGCGGGCAGCACACGGACATTCTGCGCCCCGGCGCATAAGCCGACAGCGACAGCCAATATCAATAGCAGGTGCTTTTTCATTGCTGATTGTTTATTGTCTTCGAGACATCGAGACTTCAAGACTACGAGACCTCGCTACTTGATGTCATGATGTCTTGATGTCTCTCATTTTTCAAGTTGCAAAATTACTAATTCTTATTGGATTGGCAAAATAATTTTGCCCAATGACGGAAAAGTTGTACTTTTGCAGTCACAATGAAGAAGAACGAATACACCGCAACCGAGCCAAAGGAGCTTCTCGCGTTCCTAATGGAGATGTTGCCCGACAGCAGCCGCAGCAAAGTCAAGGAGCTGCTGGCACACAACGTTTATGTCGACGGCCGCCGCACGTCGCAGTACAATTTCCCGCTGCAAAAGGGAATGAAGGTCACTATCGAAAAGGCCACATACCAGGACCGCCTGCGTCCGCGCGACCTCGACATCGTCTATGAAGACCAGCACCTCTTTGTGGTCAACAAGCACGAAGGGCTGCTGAGTTACAGCAAATTCCCCAACGACAAAACCGTCATCACGGTGCTGAACCAATACCTCGAAGCGAGCCACCAACGCTGCCACGCGCACATCGTCCACCGTCTCGACCGCGACACCAGCGGCCTGATGGTTGTAAGCAAGAGCAAGGAGGTTAGCCAAAAGTTCGAGGAGGATTGGAAAGGCATCGTCTTCGACCGCCGCTATGTTGCCGTGGCCTGGGGAAAGATAGAGCCTGCCCGTGGCGAGGTGCGCAGCTGGTTCACCGACGGCGAGTTCTGTGTCCTCTCCTCGCCTACCGACAACGGCGGCAAGCTGGCGGTGACACACTACGAGGTGAAGCAGACCTCACGCCGCTACTCGCTGGTCGAGTTGAAGTTGGACACCGGACGCCGCAACCAGATACGCGTACACCTGCGCGACCTGAAACACCCAGTAGTCCACGACCCGATGTACGGCTACAAAGACGACATCTCGCCAGTCAATCGCCTCTGTCTCCACGCCTTCCGCCTCTGCTTCACGCATCCCGTCACCAGCAAACGTCTGAAATTCGAGACCCCCTACCCTGCCCCATTCCTAAAACTCATGGAGCTGTAGGGCAAAAAAAAGGCTGACGCGCAACCACGTCAGCCTTTTCTTTGATTTGCAGAATTACTATGCGTTCTTGTATTTCTCAATCTGCACCTTCAGCGTGTCGACACACTGCGAGGTAGCCTCTTCGAAGGTGTCGGCCTGCTTGGTTACAAACAAATCCTTGCCAGGAACATACAGGCGCATATCGACAATTTTATTGTTGTCTGTCTCGGGTTTGTCCACCTTCAGCGTCACTTCGCAACGCACCGCGTTGTCAATCATACGGTCAAGCTTCGAAACCTTGTCCATGATAAATTTCTCAAGTTTCTCGTCGGCTCTGAATTTCACCGGGTTGATGATAGTGTTCATAATATCCTCCTTTTTTATTTTAAGGTTTATAGTTACTTTTATGTTGTGCTTTCAACTGCTCTTCCCTCTCCCCCTCGGATGCGCATGGCGGTAAACCTCTTTCAGCCTCTCACGTGTCACATGCGTGTATATCTCTGTCGTCGACAAGCTGGCGTGACCCAGCAGCTGTCTTATTGCCTCCATGTCGCCCCCCTCGTTCATGATGTGCGTTGCGAAGCTGTGCCTGAACACATGCGGACTAATCCTGTCTGCTGTCGATAGTGACGACATATATTTCTTCACTATGGTATAAACCATTCCTTCCGATATCCGTCCGCCACGCTTGCCCACGAAAAGCCACTCCGAGGGTTCCACTGTCTGATGCTTTAACGCCAAATATTCCGAAATATTGTGTGCAAGCTCATTTTCTATCGGGATATAGCGCTCCTTGTTGCGTTTGCCAAGCACCTTCAACGTAAGTGCACCAAGGTCTACCGAATTTTCCTTGAGCCCGGCCAGCTCTGCTCGACGGATTCCCGTCTCATAAAGCATCCGCAACATCAGCGCATCGCGCCGACCCCAGAAGTCGTCAGCAAACAGACCCTCGTCGTACAGGTGTTCCGTCTCGTTCTCCTTGAAGAAAATGGGCAGATGCTTAGGCTGCCGCGGTGCCGACACCCGAGCCATAATATCGCGATCCAACAGCTTGTTGCGACGCAGCCACCGCAGCCACCCGCTCACCGAGGCCAGACGCCGCTTCACCGTGCCAGGTTTCTCGCCTAGCTCCATGTGCGACATCTGCCACTCCCTCACCTCGCGGGCTGTCAGCTCGTCGGTATCCTCAACGCCGCATTCTCTTGCAAACGAGGCCAGGTCGTACAGGTCGTGACTGTAGTTTTCAACCGTCCCTGCCGCCATCCGCCGCTCGTTGGCAATATAGGCAATATACCGTTCTATGGCTTCACATATCTTCACGGCTGCAAAATTACTAAAAAAAATCCACCCAGTAAAATTATTGTTCCAATTCGATTATTTTGTGTAATTTTGCACTAGAATACATATTGCAAGCACAAAATAATAACAATCTAAATAATTGACACTTATGGCCAAAGAAGCAATGGATGCCGATGCCATCCGCCAAGAGAAACTGAAAATACTGCAAAGTACGCTTGACAAAATCGAGAAAAGCTACGGCAAGGGCTCGATTATGAAACTGGGCGACCGTCCCAACGAGCAGCTGGACGTGATACCCACCGGCAGTTTGAGCCTCGATGCCGCCCTCGGCGTAGGAGGCCTGCCCCGCGGACGCGTCATCGAAATCTACGGCCCCGAATCATCCGGTAAGACCACCCTGGCCACCCACGCCATCGCCGAATGCCAAAAGCAGGGCGGCATCGCTGCCTTCATCGATGCCGAACATGCATTCGATGTGTACTATGCCAAGAAACTTGGTGTGGACATCGACAACCTCCTTGTCTCTCAGCCTGATAACGGCGAGCAAGCTCTCGAGATTGCCGACAACCTCATCCGCTCCGGCGCCATCGACATCATCGTCATCGACTCGGTTGCCGCACTGACCCCCAAGGCCGAAATCGACGGCGATATGGGCGACAGCAAAGTAGGCCTTCAGGCTCGCCTGATGAGCCAAGCCATGCGCAAGCTCACCGCCACCATCAGCAAGACCAACTGCTGCTGCATCTTCATCAACCAGCTTCGTGAGAAAATCGGTGTCCTGTTTGGAAACCCCGAAACAACCACAGGCGGCAACGCACTGAAGTTCTACGCCTCGGTGCGCATCGACATACGCCGCACGCAGGCTATCAAGGATGGCGACCAGAATATTGGCAACCGCGTGAAAGTAAGAATAGTAAAGAACAAAGTGGCACCCCCGTTCCGTACCTGCGAGTTCGACATGATTTTCGGAGAAGGCATATCGCGCCTGGGCGAAATCATCGACCTCGGTGTCGAGCTTGACATCATCCGCAAGAGCGGCTCGTGGTTCAGCTACGGCGAGGCCAAGCTGGCACAAGGCCGCGAAGCCCTCAAGCAACTGCTGCGCGACAATCCCGAGCTTTGCGAAGAGCTGAGCGAGAAAATCCGCGTGGCCATGAAAGAAAAATCCGAAATGGAATAACAGACACTACCGCCGAAAGGAAAACAAAAAAAACCTCTCCCGAAACAGGAGAGGCTTTTTTGTTATGACTATTTACCAAACCAGCAGATCATTACCACGCTATCACCGTTTAGAAAGTGTAGGTAAATGATTGCGGTTCGGGGTACCAACTGTGGAACACGAAAGTATAAGTACCATTTTTCAAACCGTTGATGTCAAACTCGTTATTGACCACACAGATGCAATTGGCCTGTGGATTGTTCTCGTCCTCCCGCTCGTATATGTCGATGGTCGAGCCATTGCGGATGCACGTCACATTGATACCTCCCTCGATCTGGGCGGTGCCGCAGTTGACCAACAGATTGTAGTGAGTAACATGGACGGTGCCGTTGACATACTCCACATCCACCGAGTCGGGATCCTCAAGATACTTGGCGTCATCATCCGTATGGAAAAGACATTTCGAATGATGCACATTGCGTGTATTGAGCTTTGTTTCGTTATCTTTATTGCCGCATTGGATAGCCGTCAGCAGCAGAAATACGCTCATAGCGCTCAGAAAAAACACTTTTTTCATTGTATGTCAGGATTAACTGTTTTTGTGATTATTAACGTTACGTTTCCTATTTTATTGCCAAAAGACATGATGTTCTTGAAAAACTAAGCTTCGATGTTGATGCCGAGGCAGAAGGTCGGACTGCTGTGGAAATAGGAGAAATTGCTGCCGCCGGTGCCGAGAGGGAGAAGGCCGAAGCCTGCCTTCAGCTCAAAACCAAGCCTGACAAGGCGTGTGTACCAATCCACTCCCATGCCGCACGTGTAGCGCAGGTCGTGGACGTTCAGCGGCTTAATATAACTGTGGCCATCGTCACGCTGCGAGGCAAAGTCAAAATCGTAGCCAATTCCAGAGGTCAGGTAGGGCCGCAGGTTACCCATGCGGACTGGATGGAACTTGACGTCGACAGGCAGCTCGCCGCGAATGCTTTCCAGCTTCAAGCCGCTGAATAACGACACGCCCGGCATGACCCGCAGGCTGAAACAACGTCCCAGCTGGGCTTCACCTATCACAGCCATACGGAAACCGCCCATGTAGAACGAATGTTCATCCGAAGGGTGCAATGTGCCACCCTGGGTGGAATAGATGTCAACCTTGTTCTCGGTGTACCCCAGGTGGATGCCATAAAGAAACTTGTGGTTTTCATAAGCTCCGCCGTCACGCTCTTGCGATTGGGCGGTCCCAGCGAGAAGCGACAATTGGAGAACACAAAGCATCGCGATGCCTCGAAACATTACTGTTTTCATAACATTTTAATTTAAAAGTTAATAAATAGGGTTGTTCAACAAGTAATGTTTTCCTCGATAAGCGTTTTTTTCTACGTGTAATAACTCAATAATTCTGTTTTTATTGTATCACTCCGTAATATTATGGTGACTTCTATTAATTGCCCGTAGGGCATTTCTTTCAATAGCAAATATCTAATTATCAACAATTATACCCCATAGGGGTTTCCTTTAAAACGAATTTATAGAACATCCCTAAACTGTGTCTCTATAAATATAATACACATTTTTCATCTAAAATCTGACAATGAAGGGGGAAAAAATATGGATGATTATCCGGAAACTGACCACTCTATTCAAGCCGTACACTATGGCAGCACCGTCAGGTCGCGAGCCAGGCGCACGGCGTGGCCATAGGGTCTGTCGTCATATGTGACATGTATATTGCCGCTTCCGAACGCCATGATGTATGCGTAGCCGCTGTTGCTTGTGTTGAGGGTGGAAGTCCAGTAATAGCCTGCTATCGTGGCATTGTTGACGGTGACGCCTCCTCTCCATCCTGCGGCTGGCAGGAAGACGGCACCGCTGTCCTGCAGCTGGCTCCACTGGGCGTTGTTGTAGTTGTTGGTGGTGAAATTGGTGGCACCTGTCAGTATAGTGATGCCGCTGACGGCTGTCCAGTTGTCGGGCAGCAGCAACAAGCCGGGGATGCCGCCCACGGTGGCGCGGGCGCGAAGGTTAGAGGCATCGGTGCGTGTGCTGAGGATATACTCCCATTCGGCCTTGGTCAGTGTGCGCCACACACCGGCGGTGTCACCTCCGCCCTGTATGGTGTTGTACACACCCCAGTCGTAGGCAGTGGCGGTGATGGTGACGGAGGGGTATTGGTCATAGTAGCCGCTGGTTCTATAGGGTTCTTTGCCGTTGTAGCCGCTGGTGCCGTAGCCGAAGAGGTCGATCCAGCCGGTGTCGGTGGCCGAGATGTTGGCGTTGGCGGTGCCCACCATATCCTCCTGATGCTCGGCGAAACGCCATGTGTTGGTACTGGCGCGGTATTGAAGGTTGCCGCGCGAGAAAGCCACGCGGTTGGCTGCCGAGATGCTGAACACGCCCGGCAGCGTCCCCTCCACGTCGGCGGGACTGTGGTCGTAGGGGTGCAGGGGGAAAGTGTCGTAGACCACGCTGTCGCGCAGGTGCACGATTACACTGTCGATGACATGGACGATGACGCTGTCGCGCACATGCACCACCACACTGTCGTGGATATGGACCACGATGCTGTCGTGCACCACGATGCTGTCGCGGACATTCACGCCCTCACCTGCATTGGCGGCATAGAGGGCGTATGGCACCGACATCAGCTGCTGCGTTGTGGTGAGGGTGAAGTTCTCGCCGCCAGCAGGGTCAATCTGCGTCTTGAGGAACCAGGGGCCGTCGGCCCAGTCTATACAGTCGGCCATCGTGCAATTGGTCAAGGACGAACCCTGACCCACAATGACGGAGAAGAGGCCGGCGTCGTCGGTGGTGGGGTTGTGCAGCTCTGCATACTGCTCCACGCCGAGAGCGCTGCCCTGCACGAGACTGATGCGGACGTTGATCTGCTGGTTGGCGATGGCGGTGCCGTGGTTGTTGCGCACCACGGCCTGATAGGTGAAGCCCTGCGGGGCCTGAGCCCATAGGGAGTGAATGGTGGAGAACTGAGAGTGGAGAGCGAGCAGTATGATTATTATGATGGCTGTCTTTTTCATTGCTTGGTGATTTTATAGGTTTTATTGTTTACTTGCAGCATATATACGCCTGCCGCATAGGCGTTGAGATTGATTGTGAGCGTTGTTCCTCCCCATTGTTCCGTGTGCAGCAACCTACCGTCGAGAGTGTAGAGCCGCAAATGGTACGCAGGCGCCTCGCCTGCGGTGCGTATGGTTATTCCTCCCGTGGTGGGGTTGGGGAAAACGGAGAGTGGAGAGTTTAAAGTGGAGTGTGGAGGGTTGTCGATTCCGACCTCTTCAACAATCAGTGGTTGCAGTACCCCTTCGCTCAACCCGTGCGCCGTAGTGTTGCCGCTGCCCACGGCAATTTGCCCCACGCTGTAACTCACTTGGTGTGCGGCATTCTCAGCACTGCCACCAGAAGCCACCACTGCTGTCTGCGCCACCGCTGCCAATGGCAGCATAAAACCCAGCAGTGCGGTGATGATTTTGATGCTGTGATGTTTCATATTGTTATTCTTGATTCTTTTCAGGTGACTTCTATTAATTGCCCGTAGGGCATTTCTTTCAATAGCAAACATCTAATTATCAACAATTATACCCCGTAGGGGTTTTCTTTAAAACGAATTTATAGAACATCCCTTCAATTGCATTTGCCATCGGGGGTGCAACGCCCTTTTCCCTGTCCTTCGGACAACTCCCCTCGGGCAGGGGAGCTGTATTGTGGGATGTAGGAGAGGGTGTCGACATGAGTATAGTCGAGGTCGGTCACGGGGATGGTGATGAGGCGGATGTCGGTGGGCTCCAACATTGCAATGCTGTCGTTATAAATGGTGTAGGTGCATTTCATGCGGCCTTGCGGGTCGAGCATTACCGTGGTGGGAGTGCCATTGGGACCGGTGATGAGATGCTGCTGCGGAGCGATGGCGTTGACAACATTGTTCAGGTAGTTGTCGGCCTCATCCCATCCCAACTCCTCGATATCCGCACCATAATGCCAGATAAGGTTCCACACTACCGTCCACATATTCTTCACCATCAGCGGGCGGTACTGCGGCAGGGTGTCGTTGATCCAGTAGCGGGGCGAGGTGATG
>JAEEGL013662385.1_pt1 | contig 19981 bp, 16 predicted proteins | sample 9134231 | NCBI WGS metagenome assembly JAEEGL01 (sample SAMN16246548, study PRJNA631951) | gut metagenome | biome: gut microbiome; feature: rumen; material: fiber-attached | host: Bos | place: Iran: Karaj | collected 2018-10
CGAACCCTGGACCCATTGATTAAGAGTCAATTGCTCTACCAGCTGAGCTACCAAGACAAAAAATGTACTTTATAATGTACAAAAAATTTCAAATTACTCTTTTTCAGTACTCCGGGTGGGACTTGAACCCACACGCCCTTGCGGGCAAGGGATTTTAAGTCCCTCGTGTCTACCATTCCACCACCAGAGCATCACAATGACTGGTCGGAGACCTAGAGCGGAAAACGAGACTCGAACTCGCGACCCCGACCTTGGCAAGGTCGTGCTCTACCAACTGAGCTATTTCCGCATACTTTTTTCAACTCAAAAGCGGTTGCAAAAGTACAAACATTTTTTATACTGACAAAATATTTTTTATTTTTTCTTGACAATTTTTTTTATCTCGTTCAATTTCATCAAAGCCTCAAGAGGTGTAAGTGTATCAATATCAATATCTAGAATTTTATCCCTTATCTCTAGAAGCGTTGGATCATCCAGCTGGATAAAACTCAATTGATAGCCAGGTTCCGGTATGTTTTTTTGCTCTTTTTTGATTGGTTTATCATCATTTTGGTCAGATCTTTTTCCGTTTTTTGACTCCAAAATTTCAAGCATAGCATGAGCCCTTTTCAACACTTGAGGAGGCATGCCTGCCATGCGTGCGACATGAATACCAAAACTATGCTCACTGCCACCAGGCTCAAGTTTTCGCATAAAAATAACTTTGTTTCCTACCTCTTTTACAGAAATATGATAATTCTTTATACGTTCATAACTATCGGCCATCTCTATCAATTCGTGGTAGTGGGTGGCAAACATCACCTTGGGCCTCATCGACTTGCGTTCATGCAGATATTCTGTTATCGCCCATGCTATCGAAATACCATCATAAGTGCTTGTTCCGCGACCAATCTCGTCGAGAAGGACTAGGCTTCGATCGCTGACATTATTCAAAATACTAGCTGTTTCATTCATCTCAACCATGAAAGTTGACTCGCCCGACGATATGTTGTCGGAGGCGCCTACACGGGTAAAGACCTTGTCAACTACGCCAATGCGAGCCTTTTGGGCTGGACAGTAGCACCCCATTTGAGCCATTATAACAATCAAGGCTGTTTGGCGCAACAATGCAGACTTACCCGACATATTAGGACCCGTAATAATCATTATCTGCTGATTGTCTCCGTCGAGACGCACATTGTTTGATACATATTTCTCACCCAACGGCAACTGAGTCTCAATGACAGGATGTCGTCCCTCCTCAATATCTATCACACCGTCATCAAAGAGTTGAGGACGACAGTAGTTATTAGCGAGAGCAACAGCAGCAAAACCCTGCAGGCAGTCAATTTGGGCTATTATCTGCGCATCATATTGAATGGGTTGTACATATTCGGTCAAGGTTTGCAACAAGCTTTCGTACAATCTAGCCTCTATTTCCTGAATGCGGCTTTCTGCGCCAAGAATCTTTTCCTCATATTCCTTAAGCTCTTGAGTGATATAACGTTCAGCATTTGTTAAAGTCTGTCGACGCATCCACTCGGGAGGTACTTTGTCGCGATGAGTATTGGTTACTTCAAGATAGTAGCCAAAGACATTGTTGAAACCCACCTTCAACGAGGGTATACCTGTACGTTCAATCTCTCGTTGCTGCAAATTGGCAAGATAATTTTTTCCACTGCCCGACAGCGAACGCAACTCATCGAGTTCTTTGTCGACACCATCGGATATTACACCACCCTTTTCTACCTTTACAGGCGCATCCTCGCTAATTTCCGCGTCTATCTTGTCGTAAATAGAGCGGCAGCTGTTAAGATGTTCTCCGAAACGCTGTAAGACATCATTCTGCATACCTAAACAGAGTGACTTCACTGCCTCAATCTCACCTAGCGAGCGTTTCAACTGTAATAGCTCTCGTGGGTTAATGCGTCCAACTGCGACCTTGGAAATAAGACGTTCCATATCGCCTATTCCACGGACATGCTGGCGTAACACATCGGCAGCGTCGCCACAGCGCACCAGTTGATCCACCACAGAGAGTCTTTCCTCCGCCAAAGAAGGTTCTTTTAACGGCATCACTATCCAACGGCGCAGCATGCGCGACCCCATCGGAGTAAGCGTCTGATCTACAACATCAATAAGAGTTTTTGCACTCTCATTGGGAGAATATATGAGCTCAAGATTACGGATAGTGAAACGATCGAGCCAAACATACTTGTCTTCCTCTATACGTTTGAGTTTGCAAATATGCTGTGTTCTATCATGCTGAGTATCTTGCAAGTAATAGAGTGCCGCCCCTGCGGCAATAACACCTTCTTTCAAGTCCTCGACACCAAAACCCTTCAAAGAGCTGGTTCCAAATTGTTTCAAAAGAATTTCCTCGGCAAAATCGGATGTAAACACCCAATCGTCGAAAGTGTTAGTATAGTATTTCTCAGGAAAAGTCTCCTGGAAACGTCTAAGCAACTTACGTTGCAACACTATCTCTGTAGGATGAAAATTTTGCAACAACTTGTCGATATAGTGAGTATCGCCCTGGGCAACAAAAAACTCACCTGTAGAGACATCCAGAAAACTGATGCCGTGTATTTTGTCAGTAAGATGAAGTCCGCACAGGAAGTTATTCTCTTTAACCTCTAAAACCATATCGTTGTACGACACGCCAGGGGTTACAAGTTCTGTGATACCACGTTTCACAAGACCCTTAGTGGTTTTAGGATCCTCAAGTTGCTCACAAATTGCAACACGTTGGCCAGCCTTAACCAGTCTTGGAAGGTATTGTTCCAAAGCATGGTGAGGAAATCCCGCCAATTCTGTATATGTAGAATTGCCGCTAGCCTTGCGTGTCAGAGTAATACCAAGGATACCAGAGCATTTGATGGCATCGCTACTGAAGGTCTCGTAAAAGTCGCCAACACGAAACAGAAGCATAGCATCGGGGAATTTTTTTTTCATTTCCCCATACTGCCTCATCAAGGGAGTGTCCTTGTCGCCTCGTTGCTGTGTATTTTCCTCTTTATCTGTTTTTTTGTTTGCCACAGTGTCGTTCTTTAAAATTGCAAAAATACAAAAAATGTCCCTGCATTTATTTTATGCAGAGACATTAATATTAAACAAAAACAATTATTACGCTATATTCCAGCGCACTACATGTTAAAAAAAACAGTTCATTGTCAGTCTCGGTTGCCTAAATATATCATCAGATAGTACAACAACGTCGCCAACGATGTCAATGCGCTAATAACATATGTATAGGCTGCTGAACGAAGTGCACTTTCGGCATAGCCATGTGTGTCTGGCGATGTGATATTATGGGTGTTAAGCCATACCAACGCACGACGCGAGGCGTTGATTTCAACCGGCAATGTCACTATTGAAAAGAGTGTCGTCACTGCAAACAGGATAATACCCGCAAGAAGAAGGCTTGGAAATTTCTGAACCATCAAAATACCTATGAAAAGTATCCAGGGTGTGAATCGATTAGAGATATTTACCGCAGGAACCAGTTTGGAGCGCAAACCCAGCCAATAATAGGCAGTGGCATGCTGGACTGCGTGCCCACACTCGTGTGCGGCGACAGCGGCGGCAGCGACACTATTGCCATTGTATACGGCATGACTAAGATTCAAAGTCTTATTCACTGGATTGTAATGGTCGGTAAGCGTCCCGTTCACCTCTTGAATAGTGACATCACGAATGTCGTTGTCTAGCAGCATCTGTTCGGCCACCTCACGACCTGTCATGCCATAATTCATCGGTATTTTAGAGTATTTTTTGAATTTTGATTCAACACTCTTACTCGCTATAAAGCTGAGAACAAAAAGAATTCCGAAAATAATCCAAATCAATGGGATGTTCATTTTATAAAAGTTTTAATAGTTTTTTAAGATTGACAAAAGAGTATAAGCCACTTCAAAAAAGGGATATTAGTTGAGACTCTCAACTAATATCCCTTTTTAACGACTTTCACATTTTATTATTGTACATTATATATTTTTTTAGGGTTTTTAAGTATAACCGACAAATACATCTCTTGCATAAAGAAAAAATATGAATAGGTATAAACCGAATGGGAAATGCCACTATTAAACCAAACTATCGTTAAAAAACAATATTAATAATATAAAGAACTGACATTTATATTGTCAACTCTTTGAGTTATCTATGCCATGACCATACCTATAATACGTAAAAAAGAAGATTGTCCACAACTGGCTTATGAGCTGTTTGTTCGACATACTAAAGCATTTTGGCACTATGTAAAACACTATTATTGTTTATTGCATTTTTTTGTGTATTTTTGCATTTGGATTGGTCGTTAGAATAGTACATAAAACGATTATTAACAATAAAATGCACTATTCATCATAACGTCAAAAGGGAACAATGTGCAATTCATTGACAGTCCCGCTGCTGTAAGTTCCAGCAAAGGCTGCCCCAAACAAGTCACTGTGTTAAAACAAATAGCATGGGAAGACGAGGCTAAGCCAGAACAAAGTCAGAAGACCTGCCACTCCTACAACAATTATCTCACCGCCAATTCGGCCTAATGCTCTCGAGGAAAGAGCGATAATTATGCTAAAAAGAATACAAAACAAAGAAATACTATCATTATTAATTATCTGCCTTGCGTGGATTGCCCTACCAATTACCCTTTCGGCACAAGACACAACGACAACAAGCAACACAAAGCGGAAAATATTGAGTACCGTTACGGTCAGGGGGGACAACAAGACATCCTCCACCCTCTCAAAAGTGCCGGTTCAAATTGTTGACATGGAAAAGATGGAGCGTTCCGGCGACCTATTGCTAAGCGACGCCGTGAAGCACATGGCAGGAGTAACGCTAAGAGATTATGGCGGAATTGGCGGAATGAAGACCGTATCGTCTCGCGGATTAGGAAGCCAGTTCAGCACACTAACTATTGACGGTGTAGCCGTCAACGACTGCCAAAACGGTCAAGTCGACCTAGGCAGATATATGGTTGGCAACAGTTCACTTATTAGTCTTAGTAACGGAGAACAAGACGTCATGCTGCTATCGGCTAGAGCTACAGCCGCAGGCAGCATAATAAATATGGAGACAATGGTACCGCAATTCCTACCAGGTGAGAACACCCACATGAGAATCAATATGGAAGCTGGTAGCTTTGGATTGTTGTCGCCATCTCTGGCTTTTGATCGACGACTTGGGAAAAGGATGGTTCTTTCGATATGGGGCAACTGGCTGAAAAGCAACGGCGATTATCCCTTCACACTTTACTATACCACATCGCACAATGATAGTAGTTCGACCGAACTCAGACAGCATTCAGCCATGTGGATGGCGACAGCCGACGCCAACCTCTTCTACACTATTTCCCCTTCAAGCACACTAACAACAAAAGTACATTACATACAAGGCTTTCACCAACTTCCAGGACCAGTTATTTACTACTCACAGAAAGGATCTGAAAACACACGAGAAAAGCTATTCTTCGCCCAAACCAAATATCGGTGTCACAAAGAGAATGCCAGCTTTCAAGTCATCGGAAAATACCAATACTCGTACGATTTGTACGAAGACTCTATGGCGTCGAGCCTAAGTCGATACATCATGAATGAATACAGACAAAACGAAGGCTATCTCAGCGGCGCTTCAGTGTGGAAACCATCGACAAAACTTAGCGTAAGCGCTGCAACCGATGCCGCTATCACAACATTATCAAGCAACCTAACTCAGAGCAACCAAGTGCATCGCACCACATCGCAATCCACAATCTCAGCACAATATAGACATCGCAAAATAGACATCAAAGCCACACTTCTTGCTACTATAGTTTCAGAAAGAGTACTCGACAGCCACAAAAAAACACATTACAACAAACTTTCACCATACGCAGGAATATCTATCAAACCTTTCAACAACAGTCGTCTTAGGGTTAGATACTTCTTCAAAGAAACATACCGAGTGCCCAATTTCAGCGAAATGTACTTTTTTGTTGCCCCTCTCGACACCCTGCGCCCAGAGTGCGCCACACAACACAATATTGGTGTCACCCTACCCGTGACCGAATTCAAAGGCAACGACACCTTGTCTCATTGGATCATGACGCTAACTATAGACGGATACCGAAACAGTGTAAAAGACAAAATAGTTGCCATACCACGACAAAATATGTTTATTTGGTCGACAATGAATCTTGGATTAGTAAATATAACAGGGTTGGATTTCAACTATTCACTCGACTGGGAAAGAGCCCATACAGCAGCCACCCTGTCAATAACCTATAGTTACCAGCAAGCCTTGGACTGCACCAATCCCAACAACCACAAGACTTACCTCAACCAAATTCCATACACTCCTCGCAATAGCGGAGGAATATCGCTTTACATCAAAAACCGATTGGTCAATGTCGGTTATAGCTGCACCCTTGTTGGTGAACGTTACAGCAAACAACAAAACAATGACAATACACGCCTTGAAGCCTACAGCGACCATAGCATCTCTATCGACAGAACATTTGAATTGCCAATAGGAAATCTGCGATTACAAGCCCAGCTACTCAATATTTTCGACACCCAATACGAAGTAGTACGATCCTACCCAATGATGGGACGCAACTTCCGTATCAAAGTAGGATATTATTTCTAAGTACAACTATCAATTCTATACCCAATGAAAAAAACAACAGTTAGATTATTAATGGCCGCTGTCGCCATCATGATTGCCATCTCGTGCACCGAAAAACCAGGAACCCAAGAGCCAGAGCAACAGGCAGGAGAAGCGGGGCACTGGCCATCTGGCGTGACACCCTACGGCATCTCCATCAACCAAAATAACGGAGACATTATCGTAACATCAAACGGAGACTATGTCACCAACGGAGACCTATACGTATATACTAACGACCAGATGGTCAGAATAACCAATTTGGAGTTGGGTGCGCTTCCCTCGCATACTGTAGCCTTGGACAACAACCGGCTACTCGTGCTAAACGAAGGTGCATGGGGCAACAACGACGCAGCCCTTTCCTTTGTCGACATCAACGAGAAAACAGCCATCACCGACTGGTTTGCAATCAATAACGGCCGCGGCATGGGCGACGTGGCACAAGACATAGCCCTCGTTGGCAATAAAGCCTATGTCTCCGTGACATTCTCCAACAGCATTGAATGTGTAGACATAAACTCCGGCATTTCAACACGCATAGCCCTTGACCAACAAGCAGCACAGAACCCCAGATATATAGCCACCTCTGGGCAGAATCTGTACGTGACATGCTACAATCCACCTTCGGTTGTCAGCATCGACACACTACAGAAAAATGTCACAGCCACTTGCTTGTTAGGGAAATACCATCCGGAAGGTATCTGCGCTCTAAACGGAAAACTCTACATTGCAAGCAGCAATATCTCTGACGAAAACTATAACTACAGCTATAACAACAAGGTATATGTTGTCGACATCGCCACATTCAACTTAGTAGACAGCATAACTGTAGGAGTTAATCCCGCATTGGTGAAAGTGTTGGACGCAAACAATATTGTAGTGAACTCATGGGGTGACTATGGCGCAAATCCTGGCGGCACATACATTATCGACGTCACTACCAAAAACATCACTCAACTCGACATGGCTCTTTTCAATTTTGACATTTACCAAGGGAATATTTACGGATACACCAGCCCCTACGCTGCCTTCAAGTTTTATAAAATAAACGGCGCCACAAGAGAATCCACAGAGATTCTCCAGCCAAAAAAGAGATAGAGAAAAGGCAGCGCTTACGTGCGCTGCCTTTTTTTTCATTTGATACGTGGTAGTTTGTTATCACGGAAATATTCGGTGTCGATGTAGCGGCCATCCTCACCAGACAACGCTTTTCTGAACTCGTCGAAATTGCGATGCTCCATATACACCACATTGTAGACGTCGCCCACATTGTCAATAAAGTGAGCGTCACTGTCGGTAATAAAATTAAAGCGTTTAAGATAGGCGAACTTTTTCAGAATCTCAGCCTTAGTAATTCTGAAATTAATCTCCAATCCGTCGGCGCGAAGGTCTGGAGGTACAAAACCAAGCTGGCTCATCAGAGATGTTGTGCCCTTATTAATATGAGCCGGCACAAAAAGCCCTCCTATGCTATGGACTTTGTCGTAAATGCCATCAATATCGACATCGATGGCATTTAGAAGGTGATATTGTTCTTCGCCAACTATCTCATCGTTTTCGTCAACAATAAGCTGATATCCAAAACGGTCTTCATCGTTGGGGATGGAAGGCAAATGCTGATCTAGAAACAACTGAAATTCGTCCAGCTGTTCATCTTCAGCAAAATAACATAGACAATGTGTCTCCTCCTGAGATGTCACCTCCACCCCTCCAAGCACAAACAAACCATTCTCTTTCCCAATACGTTGTGTCACTTTAACTTGACGTGTCGTATTGTGGTCCGAGATGGCTATCATATCCAAACCTCTTGCCAAAGCCCTAGTGACAATAGCAGAAGGACTCATTTCCAAGTCTCCACATGGAGATAATACAGTATGGATATGCAAGTCGGCTTTATAAGGGTGCAACATATGCCGCCACTTATTTTTTCAGCAATTCGTATATTTTGCCAGCTGTTTCAAAAGTTTCAGCATCAGTGGAGAGAAAAGGTATACCCTCTTCATTGCTCTGCTCCAGGGTGTCATCACCTGCATTGAGACCCTTAACAAGGATAACAGCAGAAAGTTCCTTCAACGATGCTATTGCCATAACGTTCTTATGTGTCTGAAGAGTAATCCATATATTACCCATTTCCGCGTTGCCCATAACATCACTCAAAAGATCCGACACATAGCAACCCTCAACTTCTTTATCCAGACCCTGCTGGCCTGAAAGCACCTTGAGATTCAGTGCATCTACTATTTCTTTTACTTTCATGTTTATATTGTTAGTTTGTGTTTCTTATCATTATTAGATAGTTCACCCTATTAATCACAACGCAATTACAACCTACTAATCAGCAAGATATAATCATCATTGTTTTTTTTACATTTAGCAAATTTACAAAAAAAAATCAATATGCAAACACTAGTATTTTTTAATTAAAATAAGAATTCAAAATTACTGTTATAACTATATGAAATTCGTTATATATGAAGAATTTCGATTATTGTTGTCCGATCGCAACTAGCACAGGTTCCCCATTTGGAATGGAAAGGTTTGTTATGACATCGTTCGTGAGCAGCGAGCAACTGAGAACACGCATTATCTCATAAACAATTCTGTTGCGGAAGAGTGTTCTCAATAAGTGAAACTGTACAATAGGTTATACTATCCTTTTTTTCTCCGATACAACCTATTCATTGTGATATGGCTCGTGATGGAGTATGGTAAAAGCTCGATAAAGCTGCTCGACAAAGAATAGACGTACCATCTGATGATTGAATGTCATACGAGAAAGCGACACTTTATCGTGTGCCGCAGCATACACCGACGGGGCGAATCCGAACGCTCCACCAATAACGAAGGAGAGATTTCGTACACCTGCATTCATATGCTTTTGCAAATACTTGGAGAATTCCATCGAACTATGTTGCGATCCATGCTCATCAAGCAAAACGACTCTGTCGGATTTTTCCAATGTCTTAAGCAATAAAGCAGCCTCTCTTTCGCGAATTGAATCAGGAGTTGAATTGCGAGTATATTTCAGTGCAGGTACAACAACTATCTGAAAACCGACATAGTGTTCCAATCGTTTGAGATACAAATCGATACCTTCTTGCAGGTATTTAACATCTGTCTTGCCAACAACTACCAACTGTATGTTCATGAGACAATCAAATAAATGAAAGGTGCTATACTAAGAGCTCGTTTATACCTGCGACGCTGTCTGAAACCTCGCGGTGAATTGGTTGGTGACAGCGCGATGACTTTGTTGTTGCGACGACTCGCTATCGCTTTCAAACCTTTTCTATGAACATTGTAATGGCCTGGTTTCACATCTAAAGACCATCCATATGGCATCAAGATTTGACGGTAATCCTCCTCTGGCAATATACGCTCAGTCCAACTGCCTGTAACTGGGTCACAAGTGTTGTAATCATCGCAAAGGAGATTGGGAGACTGGGATTCTACAGCACGCTTAACATCATCATAAATAAGTCCTCTGGTATTGTCAGCCCAATAATCCAGTTCACGTTCAGACATATCACTCCATTCCGACTGAATATAGTCACGACGTTTTTGCCAAAAGCCCTTGCGTGTGGTTGTTCCAAGTTCATCGGCTTGCATTGACCTATGCAAATTTCTAACGACACGACTGTTATATGGGGTTGATGCTGTTGTAAAGACCATTTTCATTTTTGGCGAGATGGAATGTAAAGCACCAAAAAAATCATCCAGCACGTATATATGCTCAATAACATCAATTGACACCAATGCATTGGGCGTCACATCACTTATGTGGCACCATTCAATCAATCTGGAGACATCGCCAGTTATGATATCGTCGGGTTTGATACCAATTATTTCAAACACCTGCTCGGCCATACGAACCGCTTCAGGATTAATGTCAACATAGACCACACGTCCGAAGCCTAAATATTTGGCATAAGCCGACAATAATCCGTGTCCACCACCATAGTCTACAATTACTATTTCCTCTGGCGACAATGAGGCAAGTTCCAGGCACTTTTCTAAGCTATTATGGTATATCTCAACATAATATTCAGAAGCAGCAAGAGTTCTATTCAAGGACACTCGACAATAATCCGACATGAATTGCCTTGATACATCGATAGTATCGAGTCGTTTTACAAAATTCGAAATGGGATTCATTGCTTTTTAATTCTCGTCAACAATTTGAACAACATGTTGTTGCTTTTGCTTATCTCAAAGAAAGGGACTTGCTTGGCTCCGAACGAGCGATAAAAATATTCTATACCCTCATCCATACTACCTTCAAAGTCATACGATTTTGTCACACCAGTTAGATAACGGATTGCATACCAGTGTAGCGTCTCGCTATGTCCACTGCGATGCAACATAGGGTCATATGCCGACATCAACGAATATGCACTCACGCTGTCGTAAGCAACAAAACGGGCCATCAAAAGCTTACCATCATTGTCGTGTAGAGAAGCAATAAATCCCTGATGACGGGCGACCGCCTCCGAACAGACATTTACAATCAAATCATATGGAAGTAAATCCTTTTGTCCTTTACTATTCCAATATGCAGCATGAAAAGTGGCAAAAGCCTCAGGACTCATATCAAAGCGTGCATTCGTCAGAGACAAAAACTTCTTAATTTTTCGTTGCCGCTTGTCTCGATCAAAATTGGCGAAAACAGCATCCAAGTCACTAATATCATCAATACGATATGTATAACGAGTAGTTTGGCTATAGCCACGCCAATAAAAGGGAAGCCAATTAGTAACACTCGGAGAAAAACACTGAAGACAAAAGGCAGGTCGTATTGTCTCCATCTGCCTGATTAATTCACGAGCCACTTCTTTTTCAAATTCAAGGCGATGACTTTCAGAAAGCCCTTCCGGATAGAAGTAATGAGGTCCCGAATATTGTGTCAACTGAGGCTGAAGCAAATAGGCCATACCAAACTTGCGCCCATAGTGGAAAGGCATAACACCCAGAAGCGTCTCATCTTTGTATGCAATTGCCACGTCCCACATTTTTCCGCGACACACTGTCTCCATCCACCAATACTGCTGAAACAGCGGCAGTTCATATTGCCGCTGTTCGCATATTAGCCTATATTTCTCTTTATTATCGATAATCTAATAAGATAAAAGATATAAAAACAAGTATCCTTATCACTGAATAATGATAGCGACACGGTTATTCATGATTCGACCTTCATAGGTGTTGTTGTCGCCCAAGGGATCTGAAGACCCTTTCGCCTCGATCTCAATACGATATTCACTAACACCACGCATGGTAAGTTTTTTCTTAACTTCGACAGCTCTTTGGCGTGAAAGGCCGAGATTGTAGGCCTCGGTACCAGTATTGTCACTAAAGCCACGAAGCATAACTTCCAACCGTTCATTTTGAAGCAAATAGGCGGCAAGGCTGTCCATCATAGGTTCCCATGATTCTACTACAGTAGCGTCATTGGGGAAAAACTTAACATCGTTAAAACTCTTGGAGCCTTCTGCAGCACTAGGGAACATGTTAATCTTCTTTGTGCCAAAATATAGTAACACACCCACATGAATCAACTGGTCGTCGGGTTGCTCATTAGAGAAAAACTCAGTACCCTGCCAGTACCTATAGTCCACTTGAGCCACAGAAAGCTGCAATTTATTTTTCATTTCTTTGTCGGCAGCCCATGCTTGATAGACCTTCAAAGCCTCGAGTGCCTCTTCTCTACCTTGTTCAATAAGTTCCTCACGTAGTTTATCGTTGTCAACTTTTGGGTTTATGGCGAAGACAGCGCAAATGCGCATAGGAGAACGCGACACTGTTGTCAAATAGTTCATAACCGGAGTAAAATTGCCCCATTCAGGATGCCTGAATTCGACCAATGCAGGAATGGTGGAATAGTCGAAGTCGCAATAATATATCTTTTTGGCATCGAATGAAGTAAACTTCCAGATAGAATCATAATCTGTCTTGCGGACTTTCTGTTTACCCTCAATAAAAGGGCTAACCTCTTTAGCGCCTTTTTTGGGCTTCTGAGCCTCTGACAGTTGGGGAAGCAGCAGAACAGCAATGACAAGAACAATTATTTTATTCATCGTATTTTTTATTAAGATTTATATTCGGTAACGTTAATGGACTCTTTTTATTGTGCTGGCTCATCAATTTGAGGATCCACCAATGTTCCATCCTCACAACAAACGACACGAGCCGGGAATTTATCAATCATCATGAAATCGTGGGTGGATATGAGCATTGTAACACCAAGATTATTGTTTATCTCTGTGAGAAGGTGCATAATCTCACTAGATGTAATTGGGTCAAGATTGCCCGTTGGCTCATCAGCAAGTATTAAGTCTGGGGTGTTCACCAAAGCTCGCGCTATGCCGACACGCTGACGTTCTCCCTCCGAAAGTCTATATGTTTGATAAGTAGCTTTGTCGGCAACGCCAACCGAGGTGAGGACTTCCATTATACGCTCATCAATTTTTTTCTTGTCTTTCCAACCTATACTTCTAAGCACAAATGAGAGGTTATCGTAGACATTTCGGTCAGTCAATAGCTGGAAATTCTGAAAAACTATGCCTAGTTTGCGACGCAACATTGGTATTTGACGACGTTTTATTCCAGCAACGTCGAAGCCACATACCATTGCATTACCCTGCACAGTCATATTGTCGGCGTAAAGAGCACGCAACAACGAGGTTTTTCCTGCTCCACTTTTGCCAATAAGATAGACAAACTCGCCTTTATTCATCGAGAAATTCACATCCTTAAGCACAACTCCCATATCGTGACTTATTGTCACATTGCCGAGCGACAAAATCCTTTCTTGTTCCATAATTATACTATGTGATATGATTCTATTATTATTGATTCATCATGCCCGCTTGATCAATAAAGTCCAGCAAAGCCTTAGAGATAGCCACATTGTCCTTTTTAGGGTAACGTATCTTGGTGAATATCTGGGCAAGATTGTCAGTTTTATTTTGGCGCACCATCTCTTGGTTGAATGGAAACTCTTCTCTGACACGATGAACCCGATTAATGTCGTCATCGCTATATTCATGATATTTCTCATAGTGTACAATGCCGTCAAGAGGCAGACGCTCACTAAGATTGGGTTGTTGATCAGGATAGCCCATTGCCAATGTGATGACAGGCACAACACCTTTAGGTAAACTCAATTCCTTTGCGATGGCAGCAGTGTTGTACATCACAGTACCTAAATAGCAAAAACCTAGGCCTTCGCTCTCTGCGGCAACACAGATGTTTTGGGCTGCCAAAGAGGCATCAACAGTTCCCGACATTAGCCATAGAAAATTGTCATATGGTTCATCGCACCCACGGAGACGACACCAATGGTGATAACGATTTACGTCGACACAGATAGTTAAAAACAGAGGCGCTGTGCCACATTGGCCAAAATGTAACTTTGACAATGCCGCCACATTGTCAGGCTCACGAGTTACAACAATACTATATATCTGCATATTGCCAGTGTTTGATGCCCTGCCGCCACATTCCAAAATACGGTAAAGCTTATCTTGTTCTATAGCTTTGGACTTGAAAACACGCACACTGCGATGATTATTCAACAATTCGATAGTATTCATCTAAAGATAGTTATAAAATATTTTAATATCACATACTCATATTGTGAATGTGATAGTTATTAATGAAAAACTATTACAAAAATAACAATTCAATTCTGTGTTTTTTGTTATTTATAACGTCGACGTCATATTATTATTATAATATACCAACAAAATTAGTTATTCTTAGTTCTCTAGGATTGTAATGCACAGTTAATTGCCTAATGCAAAATGCCTCACAAAACCATAATATATATGGCTCTCCGTCCAAGCCCAAAAATAAAAAAAATCATTTTTTATTTAGAGCCTACCAAATCTTATTTAATATGGACACTATAGAATTTTTTTCTGTATTTTTGCAAATTCATTCGGAACCTCAACAACAACAAGAAACACATGTTAACATCAAATCCACAATGGGTTGCAATATATACTAATCCCCGATGGGAAAAGAAAACCGCAGATAATCTTCGTCGTGCCGGTTATGAGGTATATCTACCTTTACGTCGTGAGTTGCACTCATGGAGTGACCGTAAAAAATGGGTTGAGGTACCTTTAATAAAGTCTTATGTTTTTGCCAAACTAACGAAATTTCAAGAGATTCCCATACGCAATATCCCCGGAGTGGCTTTCTTGGTAAAGTTCAAACAAGATGTCGCTGTCATACCCGACAACGAGATACAGATGATGAAAGATTTTCTTGCCGCCGAAATTGCTGTCCAGATACGCTCAACCGAAATGCTTCAACGAGGAAGGCATGTACGCATCAACAGCGGTGCCCTAGAAGGACGCAAAGGTTTGTTGGTTAGCGATTGCGAGGAAGGCAATTTCGCAGTAGAAATAACAGGAATAAGCATGGCTATGATTGTCAACATAGACCAAAATATGCTCGATGTGATTGACGACGAGACAGAAGACTCTGTCAAAACTCATAGAAAAAAATACAACATTCGATAATTCAAAAACATGAATATAATAATTGCAGGTGACGGCGAAGTGGGTTTCTATCTTGCGAAATCCCTTTCACAACTGGACTACAACATTACAGTTGTGGATCCTCATTCCGACCTGCTTAGCAGGCTTGAAAAGACAACAGATCTACTGGCCATTGCAGGAGACTCAACATCTCCAAAAGTTCTTGAGGAGGCTAATGTGGCCAACTGCGACCTTTTTCTATCAGTATTGCACGACGAGTCAATCAATCTAGTCACATGCATACTTGCAAAGAAGTTGAAAGCAAAAAAAACCGTGGCGAGGATAACCAACGCCGAACTACTATCGCCACGTCATAGGGAAATGTTTCGCGATCTTGGTGTCGATGAGCTGGTATGCCCTGAACGCATTGCCGCCAAAGAGATTACCAATCTATTGAACCATACTGTGGCCACAGAGTTTTTTGACTTCAGCGGAGGCCTTCTCACCATGTATCTTATTCGTCTTGAGAAGGAATCTCCAGTCAACGGCAAATCAGTCATGGAACTCAGTCAAATCTATTCATCGCTTCAGGTAAGAATTGTCGCCATCCTCCGTCATGGCGAGACCGTAATACCTCACGCCGACACTATTTTTGAAGCTGGCGACATGGCCTATATCATCAGCAAAGCCAACCAGATAGACCGTGTTAAGACCTTGGCTGGAGGCGCTGATTTCGATATCCGACGCATAATGATTGCTGGCGGAGGACGTATAGGTCGTTATGCGGCGCTGACCCTTGAGGATAAAAAAAGAATAACTTTGGTTGAGCAGAACCACAATCGCTGCAAGGATTTAAGTATGGTATTGAAAAATACCTTAATCCTCAATGGTGACGCCACCGACATTGAACTGCTCAAAGAAGAGGGTCTTGCCAACAACGATGCCTTTATAGCCGTTACCGACTCGTCAGAGACCAATGTCCTCACATGCCTTCACGCTCGCAAACTAGGTATTCGTAAAACCATTGCACTTGTTGAAAACACTGGATTCATAAACATTTCACAAGACATTGGCATTGATACCATTATTAATAAAAAATTAATCACTGCCAGCTATATTGCCCGTTTTATTGTCAAAGGCGACGCTGTGAGCAGCAAATGGCTCAGCGGCACAAACGCCGAACTCATAGAGTTTGTGGTTGGCAAACGCGCACCTGCGACACATTCGACTTTGGGAGAGTTGCGACTGCCGGCAGGCGAGGCCACAATAGGTGGAATAATACGTGGTCGCGAGACACTGCTGCCAACACGAGAGACTCAACTGAAAGAAAAAGACAAAGTCGTAGTCTTTGCTCTTCCAAGTGCTATGGACCGAGTATCGAAACTATTTGAATAATGGTACGATAACCGATGAAGTTCAATTTCCGACTTGCCAGCCGTATCATAGGAATGTTGCTAATTATCATGGCAGCGGCAATGATATTACCCATTGCTATATCCATTTACTATGGTGACGGCTCGCAGTTTGGACTTCTCCTTTCAGCCATATGCATTCTAGTTTCAGGACTATTCCTCCGCAATTTTATTGGAGCAAAGCCATCCAATGTCTTGACGGAACGCGACGGGGCTCTGTTCACAGCACTTATATGGATTGTCATACCTCTCTTTGGTGCGTTGCCATACATTTTTACAAGTTCAGTAAAATCATTTACCGACGCAGCCTTTGAATCCTTTTCCGGTTTCACCACAACTGGTTCTTCGGTACTTAATGGATTAGACAATATGCCTCAAGGGTTATTGGTGTGGCGGAGCATGTCGCAATGGGTAGGTGGCATGGGACTTATATTATTTGTCATCGCGTTGCTGCGAAGACTTAACGAAGGTAGCGCCCACCTATATGAATCAGAATTCTCTGGAACACTTCAAAGACGACTTCACCCTCGCATGTCGCTGAGTGTAATACGAATGTGGACTATATACATTGGCATGACTACATTACTATTTACCATTCTTATGATATGTGGCAACAGCTTGGTCGACTCTCTTAGTATAGCCATGAGTACCGTTTCGACAGGAGGCTTCATGACGCATGATGCCGGTTTGGCATCCATGTCAGCAAACTCGATGTGGGTAGTAACACTGTTCATGGTTTTCTCCGGTATCAATCTTGCCGTGCTATTCAAGTTTTTCACAGGCCGTTGGCGTATGTTGCGCGGAGAAGAGGAATTGTGGCGATACTTACTTCTATACATTATTTCAGCTATAGTCGTGGCATTGTTTTTCTTCATAGGCGAACGGCAAGTAACAGGACAAGCGATCCGTTTCTCCCTTTTCCATGTGGCATCGACAATATCTTCTTGTGGCTTCTATACCGAAGCCCCTAGTGTATGGCCTCGTGTCGTTTCGGTTGTGTCATTCTTTCTCATTTTTATCGGTGCCTCATCAGGCTCAACAGGAGGTGGACTAAAAGTCAAGAGAATCATGATCCTGGTACGCCATGTACGCAACTACTTCACCCAAATGGTACATCCACATGCTGTGACATGTGTAAAAGTTGACGGCAAAGTGGTTGAAGAAGATTATATCAGCAAGGTTTCCGCATTCATATTTATTTACTTGACCTTTGTAGCATTCGGAGCATTTGTCCTAACGCTCTGCGGTATAGACATACCCAATGCACTTTGCACCGCCGCTGCCAATATGGGCAACTTAGGACCATCGCCAGTACTCAACAATATAGGAGCCAATCTGGATTACGCCACACTAAAACCCATGGCAAAATACGCAATGATCTCACTCATGCTAGCAGGCCGATTGGAAGTCTTTGCACTTATAGCTGCATTTACGCCTGCATTTTGGCGACGAAGACGATAACACTAAATTGTGACTTACACTCTTTAAACGCCACCTTAGTTCATACTAACAACAAAAACAAAAGAATTACTGAAAAAAAGGTTCCTAATTAAAGATTAATTGTTTAAAGATTATCTCTTGCATATAGCCAATAAAATAATCAATTAAATCGTTATAATATATTTGTTTTATAATAACTAAATAATATTAAGGTTCGACCTTTAACTCACTAATGTCCAACACAAACAAACGCATATCAGCATACGAAATCATAGGGATTCCTCTTTTAGGAGAAGGTGTCGCTATGTTGTTGTGTGTTGTTCCATCGTTACTATATAATGACGGAGCATGGTGGCAAATGTCCATTTCATCATTGGCGGCTACTATAGCCGGAGCTCTGTTAATAATGCTTGGACGTAGAGCAGACAATAGCAAAAGAGAGAAAAAACTACTCGGAACACAATTATCCTTTATATCCGTCACTGTTGTCTGGCTTGCACTATCTTTTTTTGGAACACTGCCTTTCATCATTGGAGACTACACTGCAAGCTTCTCTGACGCATTTTTTGAGACAATGTCGGGACTGACATCCACAGGAGCAACAATTTTTTCTGACGTTGAGACTTTGCCCCCATCGCTGCTCTTCTGGCGTAGCTTAATGCAATGGTTAGGCGGCTTCGGGATAATACTTCTTGTTCTTGCTATCGTACCATCGTTAGGCATGAACAAATTCAGTCTCTACACCGCCGAGGCAAGCAACGCCGACAACACGGGGAAAACGACCACTTCTGTACGCACAACAGTTCAACGCACATTGTTTGTATACGTTACTTTAACAGCTCTATTTATTATATTGCTATCAATGTCTGGCATGACGCTATGGGAAGCCATAAACCTAACATTCACCAACATTTCTACTGGTGGTTTTTCTATTTATTCAGATAGTATTGCTAGTTTTACTCCTCTACAACAATATTTGTTAGCCATAGCCATGTTCCTTGGCGGAATAAACTTTGCCCTGTTGTACAACATTTTTACTTTTCGATGGACTCAGATAAGACATAAGCTTGACCAGTTTGGATTCTATCTATTTACACTTGTTGCATCTTGTTTTTTTGTTGTCACAGTACTTCACTATAACGGAGGTCACCCATGGAATGAAGCACTGAGACACGGCTTTGTGCAAACTATCAGCGTGCTTACAACCACGGGCAGTGTTATTGCCGACACCAATCTATGGTGGACGCCGATACTATTCTTATTCCTTATCCTAAGCCTTTGTGGCGGAATGGCAGGATCTACAACTGGAGGAATAAAGATAATGCGTGTACTCATATTATTCCGTAATGCGCTAAACACACTGACAAGCAAATTACATCCCAATGCCTATAATCCCGTACGCCTCAATGGTGTCCCTGTATCCAATGGTTTAATCACCAATGTCATGGTCACATTTGTAGTCTTTGCTTTCACACTTTTAATAGGTTTATTGGCGTTGATGGTATGTGGTGTTGATGCCACCGAGGCATTAGGTGCAGTGTTCGGATGCACCACCGGCTATGGGCCAGGACTTGGAGCTTCAGGTGGATTTGGCAGCTATGCCGCCTTCCCCACCATGGCCAAATGGGTTTGCAGCATACTTATGCTTCTTGGACGACTAGAATGTTTAACCGTATACCTTCTTGTATTGCCATCATTCTGGCGCCGATAATAGAGAGAAAAAAATGAGGAACTCTCTCAAACGATATTTCCCTCAGTTTTGAAAGCTAATCGTAATATAACCGACCATAGTCTTTCCACACCTTGAATTCAAATCCCATCCATACTTTTTTAGACATTTGACAGTATCGAATAACAAAAAAGGCAGCGATTTGAAGTGACCCCAAAAAGTTGGACGGATTAAAAAATCAGTTAATTTGTCTACAGAAATGAGTTCGGTATTGCACCGGACTCATTTTTAGTTTCAGCTTGATGCGTTTGTTGTTGTAATAATCTATGTAGTCAGCGAGTTGA
>JAEEGL011184035.1_pt1 | contig 19980 bp, 17 predicted proteins | sample 9134231 | NCBI WGS metagenome assembly JAEEGL01 (sample SAMN16246548, study PRJNA631951) | gut metagenome | biome: gut microbiome; feature: rumen; material: fiber-attached | host: Bos | place: Iran: Karaj | collected 2018-10
GATCCACCACTTGGACTTCCACCACTTGTACTTCCTGGATTACCTCCTGGATTTGTTGGAGTTTCAGTTCCAGTTTGTTCTTCTGTTTCTTCAGGTGTTTGACTTGGATCTTCCTCACCAACTCTTCTAAATGGTTTTTCATCTTCATTTAATGCAATTGGTTGAGTACCATTTTTAATTGAATTCTTTTTCTCTTCATCACCTTGTCTATTTTCATTTGTAAATATATTACCTGCTAATATGCTACTATTTACCCTTGTACCAGTTATAGAAGCTCCAAGATCAGCAGCTGGATCCTTTAATGCATTACCAGCAACATAGGCAGCTGATCCTGCGGCAATAGAACTTGGCACTGCTTTAATTGATGCTGGTGCAACTGATGTTAAAGATTTTCCTACTGTTTTAGGTATAACCATAGCCGCATCTTTTGTTCCACGAATGGCTACTCTTGCTGTTTGTTTAAGTTTACCAGCTTGTTCGAATGGTCCATATGTATTACCTTTTAATAATGGAGTATTAGCTGAGTTTTTCATATAACTAACAGCTCCATCTTTTATTGATTTTGCATCTTGAATTAATGTCTGTCCTTCGCCTTTAACAACTGATTTGGTAGCAGTCCATAGATTTCGTTTAGCTCCATCAGCTACAGCTGTTTTATAATTGCTAACCCATTGTTCTGCAGCTTTTTGTCCATGCCTTTGACCAGCTTGAGTTAATCTATCTGTATATCCACCGCTAGCTTTTACTGAATCTTTTATACCTTGAATAGCATCATCACTTAAATTTTCAGCTCCTCCGGCTGCCTTAATTTGAGATTTAACTTGCATATGTTCTCCAAGTTTACCAGCTCCATAAGCCATAACACCTTGAACAGCACCTTCTTTTACTCCTACTAATGAAGATTCTTCCAAACTCAAACCACTCTGTAATCCTTTTTCAGTACCAGATCCAAATCCTCCGATTGCTGCCACTGCAGTTTGAGCACGAGTTGTACTAGAAAGCCATGAAGCACCTTTAGAGAAAATTTGTAATGCTTTACTTCCGGATGTAATACCTTCACCAGCAGCACCTACTGTGCCTGCAACTCCTGAAAGTGCTCCACCCATAGTTAAATATCCAGCAGCAGTTCCAACTCCTCGAGCGACCGATGCAGCCCCCGAATCTTCCGTTATTGCTGAGTATTTAGCTATATCTCTTGAATAATAAGCCCAGTCAAATAATTCGTGTGATAAATCTCTTTTGGTGAAATCTTGGATTGCTTTACTTGCTGCTGTGTCTTTTCCAGTAACAATTTTAGGTATATTAGTTACCCAAGCACCCACAGTACAAACAGCATCTCCAATATCCTCAAAAGCTCCTAAAAAACCTTCTCCAACTTTGGCAAATATCATACCTGCTGTTGATCCAATTTTTGTAAGGACATCTGCTTTATCATACTCATCAATAGCATCTTTTCTTACATTTATCTCAGATATTAATTGATCAATAGCACTTCCTGCACAATCAACAGCGGGATCAAATGCACTTCCTTCTATATGTCCAACATAGTCACCAAATCCTGTGCAAGAATTTATCTTATTTACAGCTTCGGCAACTTTTTCTTTGGCATTATTAAGACCTTTGGTTTTTATGGAATTAAGATTATCCAATGCACTTTGTACTTTTTCGTCATCTCTATATACGCCATTATGACCTGTAAGCCATTCTACAAATCCCATTTTATACCTCCTTTAAATTATTGACTCATTTGCCTATTATATTCTGCTTCGGCTTTTTGATTTAATTCCTCTTGTATTTTATTATATTGAGTCATAGTTTCGTCCTTTACTTGTTCTAATGTTGGGGCAATACCTTCTGCAGGTATTTTCATAAAATAATCACCACATTCATCAATCATTGGTTGAAAATCCTTATCTTCTACACATAACGCTTCTTTGCCCATTTGAACATCATGTAATTGAGAAGAAACTTCTTTCATAGCATCTTGAGCTGCTGTTAAAGCATTATCACAAGCAGATACTACTCCATCATAATCAAGTTTAGAACTTGCTGATTCAGCAGTTACTGAAACATGTTTTCCAGATTGACTAGTTCCACTTTTAGAAAATGGTGCTAATTTTCCCATTTTTTCACTCTCCTTTTTATGTACTGCATAGTAAATAGAGAAACACGATATTTTCCCTACTTACTTCTCTATTTACTATACATTGCATAAGCAATGTATTTTTTATTAATCTGCTTCTTGATCGTAAGCTAGAGCCTTTTCAACAGCTAAACGTAAGTTAGATGCAGAAAGTTTCATATCTGCCATAGCTTGTGGAACGTCTGAAGCATAATATTGTTCCCAATTTGCTCTAACTGTATCTGACCAAGTAGTTTGTACTCCATCTGGAATATTTCTCTTGATAGCACCATCCAATGTTTCCATATCGTCCATCATTGTTTGTACTATTGTATCGATTTGAGTAGCATCATCTGTTGCTGCTCCTGGATTTATTGTAACATTCATATATATAACTTCCTTTCCTTAATATTATTTCATACCACTCTTTAGATCGCCAATCATATTGCCGAACTTAGTAGTTTTAATTCCCATATACTCTTCAGCATCATCAATAGTTTGAGCTAATTTTTTAAAAATATCTTCTTTAGCATCAAATTTAAATTTTAAATCTTCTGCTGGGTCACCTTGAATATCACCACTAGTGATTTCAGCTATTAAATTAGTTAATCTTGCAAGGTTTGCTTTGTAAGACTCTCCAGCTTCCATTAGTGCTTTCTTTAAGTCGTTTAGAGACGCCTCATCTACATGAATTGTTGACATATTCTTATTTCACCTCCTATTTTTTATCAAGAATACTGTTCAATCCCTATACCGAACCCATATCCTTATAATATGATTGTATAATTTTTTAGTAATATTTACAAGTATTTTTGCCTTTTTATATACATTTATTTACAAAAAAAGAAATGATTATTTTTCATTTCTTTTTATAAACTTTTAGATTTTTCTTCTTCTTCCTCTTCTTCTTTTAAAATATCATCTAAATCTTCATTTCTTTTAAACATTTGAACTCCAGATGATTTAAAATTATAAACTGGCTTTACTATATTAGTAACTTCTACTGTTGGAATAATATTTTCTAATATTTCTTCCATTGATTTATAAACAAATGGTGCTTCATCTTTTGTATCTTCATTAACTGAAGTTGTATATATATTAGACATTGATTCCTTATACTTTTCTAAATCTATTTTTTCTTTAGCTTCTTTTCTCGACATAATTCTTCCAGCACCATGAGGAGCTGAATTGTTCCAATCAGGATTACCCTTACCTACTCCTATAATACAACCATCACGCATATTAATAGGTATAATTACTTGTTCTCCTTCTTTAGCCGAAATAGAGCCTTTTCTTACTATATTATCTTCAAAAGAAATATAATTATGAACAGATTCAAAATAATTATCAATATTCCAACCCATAACATTAGCTATTCTTTTAGCAATAGTTAATCTATTTAATCTAGCATATTCTTGACATATTTTCATATCATGTAAATAGGCTTCTCTATATTTACCTTCTAAGTAAGTAAATTCATAAGGAATATCTCCTGGATTTTCTTTATAATAAGCCTTTAAATCCTTTATAGCTTGAGATATTTCCGGTCCTCTTCCTTGGTCTCTATATTCAGTCATTATTCTACTAGTTTCTTCTTGTATTTCAAGAATATGATGATTACATATTTGATCAGCTAATTTTTGGTAATAATTAGCAACTTGAGCTCCCAAATTTCTAGAACCAGTATGAATTACTAAGTACTTTTCTCCATTACCAGATTCATCTATTTCAATAAAATGATTCCCTCCACCTAAAGTACCAAGTGAATTTTCAAGTAATATTTTATGTTTCAAATTAGGATAGCAATATAATTCAGTAAGATCAAAATCAACAACTTTTTCAAGATACACTTCTTGACCACTAGGAATATTGTTATAGATACAATCATCTAATTTCTTATAATCAATATCAATATTACCTAAGTCAGCACAAAACATTCCACAACCTATGTCCCCACCTACGATACTTGGAATTACTTTATCTCCTAAATCTCCAGTAAAACCAATAACACAATTACTTCCTGCGTGAACATCAGGCATAATTCTAACTTTACTATCTTTGAAAGCGTCTTGTTCTAGCAGATTATTAATTTGCTCTACAGCTGCATCTTCAATATTATCAGTGAATATTTTTAAATCTTTCAAAGTATATCACCACCGTTCATAGTGTATTAATTATCTTGCTTTAGTTTTTTTTTCTAAAAAGTTTTCAACAACATATCTATGATATTTATCTTTAATATCAGGAAGCAAGTTTTCTGCTTTTTCATATAATTCGTCAATGTTTTCTACATTGCTAAAATCATAATTAACTAATTTTGCTAATGATAAAGCAAATAATTCTGGATCATCTGTATTAGTTAAAAATAGTAAAGATTTTATTTGATTATCATTTTCTGCTATATCTGGTAAACAATCATAAAATCTTTTTTTCCAAATTATAGATTTATTAGGAAGTTCTTCATATAATTGTTCCCAATCTTCATTTGTAAAGGTTTCTAATATTTCTGTTGTTGCATCACATATTAAATCATCCCATGCATTTGTAGTTTCTAAATCATCATATTCATAACTTTCAATATTATAGTTAAGTTTATTAAACATTATTTTCCCTCCCAAATATATGTATTAGGTCTTGTACTTTCTGTAATTAAATCGACATCGATTGGATAAATTGAATGTAATCTTGGACCATTTATTTGAACACCCATAGTTATTTTTCTTTTTGTAGTTGGATGAATAAATTCAAATCTATATTCAGCATTATCAACAAATACATCTCCTGCTTTCGTATCTGCAACTTGAATACGCATTGGTCTTTTATCAGCGTCGGAAAGAAAGCCATCAATAGATTCCTTAATTTCAGTATCTCCCCAATCAAATGGATAAAATGTACTACCCGGTGCGGGTTTAAGTGTCTTAGCGCTTGACTTATTGCCCCATCGCACAGATACTAAACCTTCACTGTTTGGTTCAATCCTAAAACTTGAAGAATCTGCTTTAAAGACAGTTAATGAACCATCGACATTTTTCACTACTTTTGATATTTCTGTTGCTCCTGGATAATTGCCGATACTACTACCACTTTTTATGAAGTATTCACCATCTTTATACAGGAATATTTCTCCATTATTCATTCTATCAATAAAAGTATCTACTTTATGTAATCCCACCGCTTTTCCAGTTTCTGAACCAGTTAATATATGTTTACCAGCGTGGGTATCTTGCCAACGTATAGTACTATCATCAGATAATCGAGGATTGATAGGCGTTTCTGCTCCAGTTATTTGGTCACGCCATACTCCATGGACATCATCACGTGCTACTCTTATTTCGCCTCTATATAAACCATCACTAGTAAATAGTTCTTTAGATAATTTCGTTGCATAACCATCTTTGTCAATTCTTAAGTACTCCCCTCTGTCTCTATTATATACTATTTTTGCTCCAGGTTCTACTCCTCCACCTCTAATCTGACTTTCTCCTCTTACTCTAATATTATTTTCTTTTAGAATCTTATCTGATACAATTACAGGTCCCGAGCCGGTTCCTGATCGTCTTAGGGCATCATCCAATGTTTCCCCAGGAAGCACTTTAGTAGGAGAAGGAACGCTTTCAGGTAATAATGGTGTTTCTCCTAGAGTTTTACCCGGTAATCGTTTTGGAGCACCTTCTTCTGCACTACTAGCAAAGATTTCTTTTGCCTGGGCTACATCTGATAATCCTTCACCTTCTGCAGCAGAAGCTTTATTATTATCCTTTAATAACTTTCTTGCATCTCCAATTTCACCAAGGAATGAACCAAAACCTCCAATTAAGGCATTAGTTCCAACGGCTCCCCAGCCACCATTTGCTTCAAAAGCATTAGCATATTTTTCGAAGAAATTATCTCCGTCATAATTCTTATATATCATAGTTAGGGCTGGTTGTACAAATCCTTCAGCTGCCGAATCAACTGTATCTAATCCTATACGAGCTCCAGCTCCACTTCTAAATATACCATTAGCTATATGAGAACCTTCTCCCATACCGCCTATTCCAGCGATTTTTGCTCCTAGATACCATTGTGTTGCTTCCCAAGCAGCGTTAGCTCCTCCATACATTAAACCTTTACTATGTGTAGCTCCCTCGCTCCAAGCTTGTTCTGCCCCACTTGCAAAGCCAAAAGCTCCAGCTGTTAAAGCTAAGTTTCCAGCTGATACACTTCCGGCAAGGCCAGCTGTTGCAGCCCCACCTGTTACTGCTGTTAAACCTACCATTCCAGCAACATAACCTAAACCTTTCGTTACATTTCTAACTGTATCAAATCCATAAGCATTCTTTTTTATATATCTGCCAACTTCTGTATTAGCATAAATACTATTAAACAAATTTTCTGATAATTTATTAGATACAAAAGTTCTTGTTGAAGCTTGTAATCTATCCGTAAGATTATCCCCTGTCATACCATCATATATTGAAGTACCAATGCTAGCAAGTGTAGAGAAACCTGTTACCACTAAGTCTGCTCCTGTTTCACCAAATTCAAACAATCCTTCAGCAAGTCCTAATACTCCAGCACCAACATCTGAGAAAAGTCCTCCAAAAAAATTAGCTGCTTTTCTACCAAATGATATATGATCTTCTATACCTGTTAAATCTAAATTTTTATAATCTACTCTATCTAAAGTATCTAAAAAGGCTTGTATTTCTTCATCATCTTCACTATATGATAAAATTTGTATTTGCCCTTGTTGTATTTGTGAAATAATAGCTTGTCCTACTGTTTGGCAATCATTTACTTGACTACTAAAAGAATCAGTAGATATACCACCGATATACTCATTAAATCCTCTTGCTGAAACAATAGTATTTGTAGCATGTTGCATAGCATTAGCTAGATTAGTAAATTTTTCTACTATGTTGCTCATACTTTGTACAGAAGAGTTTACAATGTCACCATCATAATTTAACTCAGCCATTATTTTTTATCTTCTTTAAATCCCTTTCTAATGCTTCTAAAAAATTAACACTATCTTCATCTTTATATCCAACATGAACTACTTCTTCTATTTGTTCTTTATCAAAAAGTAAATTCATATCACTTTTTATAACTCCTGTAGGAAATGGAGCTCCTAGATAATCCCATATTTTATCTTCTCCATCTTCTTTTACAGCATAACCCAAAACAACCACTTTTTTAGTAGCTCCTTTTAGTAATACAACTGATCCTACTGGTAAATATGTCGTATCTTTCATAATAATCTCCTTATCCTACACTATTTGCTTCTCTTATAGCAGCATCATCTCTTGCTTTAGCTTCAGCATTATATTGTTCTTGTATCTTATTATAAGCATTGATAGCAGCTTCCCTAATACTTGCAGTTATTCCTAAAATATCATCTGCTATGCCGCTAGTACTTATCTTATATTGTTCTATCATGGGTTCAACTGTTTCTCCGTCAAATGAAAAAGCTTTTGGTGTAATATTATTACCACTATTACTGAAATCTTCACAAATATTTGTTAGATTTCCCACTTCATTATCAACTGCAGCACATCCAGATAAAATACTATCAACATCTATATCAGAAGTTGCTGATTTAGCAGTAACAAATTTTCCATGATATGGTTGAAGTAATCCCATGATACTCACCCCTATTCTAATATTATTATATCTTTTAAAAAAAAATTATACAAATTTATAGATAAATATAATTATTGTTTTACGTTTTCTTTTACATAGAATTATTTTTTGCTATAATAAATTTTAGGTGATTTTATGAAAAGAATATCCCTTAACTTAAGAATAATAATACCTATTATTTTGTTAGCTATTATTAGTGTAATTACTATATATTCTGCTGGTACTTATACATCTAAAGATCTAGGTAATTTAGCTTTAAAACAAAGTATATGGTATTTAATAGGTTTTATATTAGTAGGTATTTTATATAAATTAAAAAATGAATATTTATATCGTAATAGTTGGATATTATATATTATTGGTAATATATTACTCTTACTTTTATTATTCTTTGGTACTCCTATTAATAATAGTAGATGTTGGTTTATTATTCCTGGAGTTGGTAGTTTCCAACCTAGTGAATTTATGAAAATATTTTTAATGATTACTCTAGCAACTATGATTCATAATTTTAGAAGTGATTATAAAAATCCTACTACGGGAGAAGAATTTATATTTATATTAAAGACTTTAGGTATTGTTCTTATACCTAGTATACTTACTTTTTTACAACCAGATACTGGATGTGTCTTAATCTATTTAATTATTTATTTTTGTATGATGTTTGTATCAGGTATTAAACTTAGATGGTTTACTATTGGTATTGGTTCTATTGCTTTAATAGTTGGAACTATACTTGGTATTTATTTTTTAAATAGTGATTTATTTATTAAGCTATTTGGTACTTCTATTTTTTATAGATTAGATAGAATATTTGCTTGGAGTGAAGGAAGCGGATTACAATTAGAAAATGCTTTAGCAGCTATCGGTTCTGCTGGCTTATTTGGACATGGTTTTAATAATACACCTATTTATTTCCCAGAATCATCGACAGACTTTATCTTTGCCGTATTTGCTTCTAATTTTGGTTATATAGGTGTATTAATATTACTTGGTATTATCATCTATCTAGATATTAATATTATTAACTTGGCTAGAAAGAAAATATTAGATACTGATAAATTTATTCTTGCCGGTATTGTTGGTATGTTAATATTTCAACAAATACAAAATATTGGAATGACAGTAGGTCTTCTTCCAATAACTGGTATTACTCTTCCATTTATATCTTATGGTGGTAGTAGCTTACTTTCATATATGTTATTAGTTGGAATATTAATAAATATATCTAATGAAAAGAAAAAAACTTATAAATACAAATAAAAAGGAAGACATTAGTCTTCCTTTAATACATCTTCATATACTTTTTTTAATTCAATACCAATCTTATTAATATCTCTTTCTTCTGCTACTTTATAAGCTTCTTCAGTTAGATCAGGCAATTCATTATTACAAATCTTTTTTATTTTATCTTCAAATTCATCTAGATCTTTGGCTTTATAAACATTTACTCCATCTTCTAACCAATCTTCAAATATCGGTATATCTCTAATTAAAGCCTTTGTTTTACAGGCACAAGCTTCAATAATTGGTATTCCTTCAGTTTCTTCAAATGTTGGGAATAAATATAAGCTACAACCATTCATAGCTTCTTTTATTTGTTCTTGAGGAACATATCCCGCAAATGTTAAATTATCTAACTTAGTATTTACTGCATGACGGACTGCTTGTGTTGCAGCTGATAATGGAGAAAAACCAAACCAAATAAACTTATAATCAGGCATTCTTTTAGCAAGTTCTACAAAATCAACAATACCTTTTCTTTCAATATATAAACCTATACCAATAATAACTTTATCTTCTTTAGAATAACCATATCTTTTTCTAAATATAGCTCCGGCATCTTCATCTCTTTTAAATAAATTTAATTCAATCCCATTTGATATAGCATATATCTTTTTCTTTATTCCATACCCTTCTAATAACTTCTTAGAATAGGGAGTTGGTGTAATAATAACATCTCCTGTTGAATAGCAATTAATTAACCACTTCTTAAAAGCTGGAGATATTTGTTTACAAAAAATAAAACCACTTTTAAAGTCTTCTTCTGTAGAATGAGCATGATATACTACTTTTTTTCCTTTTAATTTAGCAAGTTTAGCTAAAGAAAAAGAATTAGGTCCATAAAAATTTATATGAACAATATCATAATCTTCTCCCTTTTTAGTAGTATATGGTATACCTACACTCTCGAGTGCTTTCATTTGATGTTTAATAGCTTTACCAAGTCCACTCTTAGAAAAAAGCTTTTCTCCTTCTGTATATAAAAATATTTTCATATCTTCCATCACCGTATTCTTATTATATCTATTTAGAAATAAAAAGACAAGCTAAACTTGTCTTGTACCACAGTTCTTACAAAATGGTCCGGTTACTGCCTTACCACAATTAGAACAATATTTATTATTATAGGCTATTTTAACATTAGCCGTTGCGACTAATTTTAATCTCTTAATAGAGAAAATATATAATAAAATAACAAATACAATGAAAACTAGTATTAGTATACCCATTTTACTAATAAGACAAAAATCATATATTCCATGTAAAATGGTTGGCATGATAATACTCAAAAGAACATTTTTTCTTTCTTTCTCTTTTTGACCATTAATACGATAAACTTTAGCTAATGATAAGAAATATCCCATAAATATAGCATCACAGGCATGTCCTGGAACTGATAATAAAGCTCTCATAATACCTGTTGATAACTTACCTGTTGGTACTACATATAGAATATTTTCAAAACAAGCAAAGCCTAATGAAACAAAAACTGAATAAACAATAATATCATATAATTCATTAAATTCATCATCTTTATATCCAGCATAATATACCATTATCCATTTAGAGAACTCTTCAATTAAAGCTACTCCAATAAAAGAATATATTAATATTTCTAAAAAAGACATACTGGAAGTTTCTTTATTAAATATAGGGATTACTGTAGAAGCTGCATGAGTAATAGCTAAAGTAACAAAACAAGAAACAATTCCTAAACAAAATAATTTAACTAATAATTTTATAGGTTCTTTATTCTTGTCTTTATTATAGATAAATAAACAGATTAAAATTACTGGCAATAGCGCTATAAATAGTAATACACTAACACTGCTCATTTTATCACTTCCCTATTCTTCTTTATTATAGCAATTTATTTATTCTAAAGAAATAAATTTTTCTAAAGTTATTGACAAGTATTTTTAAATTATGTAAAATATATATTGCTATGGGGCATTAGCTCAGCTGGGAGAGCGCCACGTTTGCACCGTGGAGGTCAGCGGTTCGATCCCGCTATGCTCCACCATAGGTAATAAAAATAAGTATCAATTGATACTTATTTTTTTATATTCTTCTGGTAAATAAGAAATAATAATAAATAGTATTTCTCCATATAAAATATTTAATAATAGTGTATGAACTATTTTATATAATATTTCTATTAACTCTATAGATGATAATCTAAATATTATAAAGATTAAAGCTAATAATAATTCATATAAAATAATAGTTATTAATAATAAAGCTATTACTTTAAAATAATCTATCTTTATATATTTATGTAGTCTAATGGATATTAATCCTATTATTAAGAAGATAACTCCATCTATAAATAATAGATTAGTATAGAATAAATCATATAATATTCCTGTTATAAATAATATTATTAAATATCTTTTTTCATGTTTACGAAATAATGGATATACTAAGCTTATAGAAACTACCGTAAGTAATGGTGTAAATAAAGATAAGTGTCCTACATATGGAAAAAAGTTAGTAAGAACACCATCTAAGATAAAAGATATTATTATAATTAATAAACCTGCTATCATTTCTTTTCTCCTAGTACTGTTACATAGTGAATCTTATTAAAGTTCTGTTCTGTTTTTATATATAAAGTTTTACTTAAATTGTATTTATCTGTTTCTATTTTTTCTACTTTACCAATATATATTCCTGAAGGAGTTACTCCTCCTAATCCACTTGTTTTTACTATATCTCCAGCATTTACAGGAGTTGTCTTATCAATACCAGTAACTTTAATTAAACCTTTTTCATAACCATTTAATATAGCATAATTATCTACTCCATTAGTAGTAATAGCAACACTAGTCTTATAATTTATATCATCACTGGTAATTAATTTTATTTCAGATGATAAGTTACTTACACTATTAACTTTACCTATAAGTCCTTTATCAGTAACAGCTATCATATCTTTTTTTATACCATGACGTTTACCTTTATCAATAGTAATAGTATTATTCCAATAAGCTTTATTTCGACTTAATATAGTAGCATTTATAGGAGTATATTCTGTTATAGTTCTATTTAATTCTAACTCTGCTTTTAATTCAGCTATATCTTTTTCTAATGCTTCATTTCTATTCTTTTCTATTAAATAACTTTTTGATTGATCAATAGGTTTAATAGTAAATGGTAGATTAATAGTTTTTTGAATTAAAACAGTTATATCTTTAAATACACTTCCACTTTTAAATGATATTCTATTTAAAGCTGAAAAGACTATTAATATTACTAATATTATAGATATTACAATTATAATTATTTTCTTTTTATTATTCTTTCTTCTCATAGAATCACCGTTTTTATTTTATCATAGTATGTTCATAAAAACTATAATAATTATTATTACCTACAATAATATGATCAATTATTGGTATACCTTGTAGTTTTCCAGTAGTTATTAGACTATTAGTAAAAGTAATATCTTCTTTTGAAGGTGTAATATTTCCTGATGGATGATTATGTAATATTACTATGTATGATGCACTTACTAAATATGCCTCTTTAAATACTTCCCGAGGATGAGTAATACTTCTATTAAGAGTACCAATAAATAATAATTTCTTAGTAATTAGTTCATTGTTATTATTAAAATATAATGCATAAAAATATTCTTGTTTTTTATCATAAAACAAATATTTCATCTCTTCATATATTTCTTTACTTCCAGTAAGCTTCTTATTATTAATTATTGGTTTTAGTACTATTCTTTTTCCTAATTCAATAGAAGCTACTAATCCTATAGCTTTTACTTCACCTATTCCTTTTATTTTCTTTAAATTTTCTATTGATATATCTTTTAAATCTATTAATGAATATTTCTTTAATATATCTAGAGCTAAGTCTAAAACATTTTTGTTTTTAGTTCCGGTAGATAAAATAATAGCTAATAGTTCTTGATCTGTTAAATTTTCTACCCCTACTTCTTTTAATCTTTCTCTTGGCCTTAGATTTATAGGTATATTCTTTATATTATACATAGTATCACCTATTATATTATTCCAAGAAAAATAAAAAAGTATTTGAGATTTCTCAAATACTATTTTTTGTTTTTTAATTCTTTATAAGTTACAAATCCTATGATACTTAAACCACCTATTAATAAATATAACCAGAATGGTAATTGACTCCATAAATCTTGTAATTGGAAAATAATGTTTATTATTGTAGTTACTAAACCTACCCAGAAAAGAGAAGAATACTCTTTGAATATATAACTTATAGCTATTAAGCCAATTCCTATTATTCCAACATATACACCCATTAGGACACCTATATTAAAGATTATTTGTAAAATTATTAGTGATGTTCCAATAGCTGCTCCTACATTCTTAGCTAAATTATTTGGTAAGATATGGTGTACTATTAAGAATAATATATAGAATTCTAAGATACTTAATACTATTCTAAAATATATTATATCTGATTGGAAAGATAATAATAATGAATACATTGGAATTATTACGGCAAAGTAATTAATTATACGGAATTGTTTATCTTTATATAATAATAACAATAACATAGCAAATATCCATAATAATACTAAACCATTAATAACATTATTAGTAGATAAAATATTAGCTGCGATAAATAAAGATGATATTACAAATATTAATATTACATAAGCCCAGTTTCTTAATGGATTAGATTTATTATTATAATATAGTAATAAATAAATAGTTGGTAATAACAATATTATATTAGGTACTACTTCTGGATATGCTATATTACATAATGTTGTGAATACTAGGGTACTTAATGTAAATACTAAGTATTCTATCTTATGAGCTTTATCTCTAGAGATAAAATGCATAATTGCATATATCAATGTCAATATAGCAGCAAAGTCTAAGAATGTTATATCTATAATAGTATCTCCTAAATATATTAATACTGCCATTACAAAATATAATATACTTATTGGTTGAAGGAAATATTCTATTTTCCCACTATTATCTTTGAAATAGTCTATTCCACTTAATAAGACATAAATTAAATATACTATAGAGAATAATAATGCTTCTAATGGACTATTTACTAAAGCAATTATAAATAATATGAAAGCTAATCCTATTTGCATAATAGAAGTAGTTAATATACTAGCTTTAGAATTATCTATTAGTTTTAATCTATTAATAATAGCAATTAAAGAAGTAATTGTAATTACTAATAATTCACGATATGGTATTTCAAAACTATATATAGTATAAATAGCCATAATAAACATTAAGATAAATGGTATTACTTTATCGGCCATACTTCCCTTTTTAGATACTATAAATAAAGCTATTGATGTTAATATTGCATATGCTATTACAAAGTAATCATTTACTTCACCAATAGATGAAATTACTATAATTGGGAATAAATATAACATATATTTAGAGAATAAATGAATTGGTTTAGTATTCTCAAATATAAATAACATACTAGTAAAGAATAATATATAAAGAATTATTGTTATATCATATGTTGTTCCTCCAACAAAAACCGCTAAAGAATCAACACTGGCAAAAACAGCAAGATATCCTAAATAACGTAAGAAATTTGAATTAAATTTATGAGCTGTTATTAAAGATAATAAAGCAAGTACTGCTGCGGTAATAGAATAAGCTATTTCACTACCTTCACCATCATACATTAAATAATCATTAATAGCTCCGTAATAGAATAAACCTAATACAGCTAAAAAGAAGAATGACATACTTAAAAGCCAATACATTTTAGTTGTATTTTTTATTTTTAAATGCTTTTCAGCAAAATAAGATAATCCTAGGAATAATAAAGCTAATACTACTAAGACTATTAATTTTATTAAATCTGTTATTATAGACCAAGATGTAGTAGCAAATAATACTCCCGCGATGAATACCATTCCTACTCCTAGTTTTAATAAAAGATCTACTTTACGTGATTCTGGATCTATTTTTTCTTTTTCTACTGGAGGTGCTTTTATACCATTTCTTTTCATGGAATCTAATTTATCATAAGCAAGAATTGATAATACTCCAGCAATTATATTTACTAAACATAGTATTATACCTACAACTAATAAAGCTACACTATGTCTATATAAAGTTCCTAAGTCTTTTGTACTTAATATAAATAAATATAATCCTCCTACTATAAATAAGGCTAATATTATAGGTAATTCATAGAAAAGAAGACCTTCTAACATTACAAGAATTCCAGCTACTCTTAAAAAACTACATACTTTATTCATATGACACCTCTCTATTCTCTTTAATTATAAAATTATTTTAATAATTTGTCTATTATATTCTTTTATCTTTTATTTTTTGTTTAGTAGACATATTATAAGCAAATTCTTCCCAACTACTTCGGTCTTGAATACCTTTAGTTATTATTTGAATGGTATCATGATTATCTACTTGATAGTTTAATGGTACTTCTATTCCATTTACTAAAGCTCCGGTCATATGTTCTGCTAAATCAGGATTTACTTCAAAAGCAAAATCTATAATTGTTGAACCTTTAGGTAGTTCAATTATTTCTCCACTTTCAGTATATGGATAAACATGATCTATTAATACTTCTTCTTTTATAGCATCACAAAAACTTCTATTATCTTCTAGATTTTGATCTATTTCTAATAGTTTTTTGGCTACGCCACTCCTTTTTCTTATTTCTTCTTGAGTTTCTTCTCTTGTTTTACCGTTTGGTATATTCCAAAAACCACTTACTCCATAAGCAGCAATATGATCCATTTCATCAGTTCTTATCTTAGCTTTTATAATGCGATCATCCATTGATACTGTGGTGTGTAGAGATTGATAAAAATTAGTCTTTGGATTATATATATAATCTTTAAATCTACTATTAATTGGTGGATAAAGAGAATGAATACTGCATAAAGTTAAATAACAATCATCTATACTATCTACAATAACTTTTAAATAGTATAAATCATAGATATTTTCCATTTCATATCCCTTTAATAACTTCTTATATGTATCATATATATTTCTAGTTCTAAATTTAACATGATGAGGTATTTGTTTATCTGTTAATATTTCATTTACTTTATGAGCCATTTCTCTAATACGCGGACCGAAGTCTTGATATAACTTTATTTTTTGTTCTTCTATTCTTTTATATTCTTCAGGTTCTAAATACATTAGAGATAAATCTTCTAATTCATTTTTTAGAGTATGAGCTCCTATAGATATAGCTAAAGGCACAAATAATTGTAATGTTTCTTCAGCATTTTCTATTTGTTTTTCACGTCTCTTATATTCAAGGGTATTCATATTATGTAATCTATCAGCTAATTTAATAATTATGATTCTAACATCTTTATTCAAACCATTTATTATTTTACGAGTATTAGCTAAGTTTTGATTCTCTTTATTAGAAAAATTCAAACGAGAAATTTTAGTTACTCCATCTACTAACATAGCCGTATCAGAATTAATATATTCTCTAATATCATCTAAAGTAATATGCGTATCTTCTACTACATCATGAAGAAGAGCAGCACTTAAAGTATTAGGTTCATATATTTCCATATCTAGTAAGTTTTTACACACATGAACTGGATGAGTAATATATGGTTCCCCACTTTCTCTATAAATTCCTCGATGAGCTATTTCGGCTAAAGTATAAGCTTTTAACACTTGTGGTATAGCCTCAGGATTTTTCTCCTTTAAAATATCAATAACATGATCAATATTCATATGAATCACTCCTTTACGAAAAAAGACCCAATTATTTTGAGTCTTTATAGCGCATTAAAGTAAGATTATAATTATTTATATATAACATAATCCCACCTCTTTCCAAATTAGAAACATTAGAATCATTTAATCACTTTTAAGATTGTTTGTCAATTCAATTAAATTATCTATTATCATAGCTACTGTCATTGGACCAACTCCTCCTGGAACTGGTGTTAAATATGAAGCTTTGTCACAAACATTTTGGTTAAAATCCCCTACTAATTTATCATTTACTATGTTTATACCAACATCTATTCCAATAAAGTTTTCTTTTACCATATCTTTAGTAATTAAATTAGCTTTTCCAACAGCACTAATTAATATATCTGCTCTCTTAGTATATTCTTCTAAATTTTTAGTTTTAGAATGACACAATGTAACAGTAGCATTTCTATTTATTAAAGCATCAGCTAAAGGCCTTCCTACTATATTACTACGACCTATTACTACAACATTTTTTCCTTCTACATCTATTTTATAATACTCCAATAATTTTAAAATACCTTTAACTGTACAAGGAATAATCTTTTCATTATTATCTCTTATGGCAAATAAATTGTTACTACTGAAACCATCTACATCTTTAGAATCTTTTATTAATCTAGCACATTTAGTAAAATTAATATGACTAGGTAATGGACTTTGTAAAATAATTCCAGTTACTTTACTTCTATTTAGTTTCTTTATAATATTTATTAATTCTTCTTCAGTAATAGATTCATCTAATTTCATCAATTTAGCTTTTATACCTACTTCTTTTGTATACTTTAATTTATTTCTTATATATGTATTAGATGAAGGATTATCTCCTACTTGGATTATTACTAAAGATATTTTTAGATTTTCTTTACTAATTGTTTTTCTATATTCCTCTAATAATTCTTTTCTTACTTCTGTTCCACTTATTATTTGCATATATTACTCCTTTTTCTTAAAAATATTATAACAAAAAAAGAAGAATTATTTAGTTAATTCTTCTAATTTTTTCTTTTCTTCAGCTAATTTTTGTCTATCTAATTCTACTATATTTTGTGGTGCTTTATTGACATAGTTTTCATTAGAAAGTAGTTTTTCTCTACGAGCAATAGATGCTTCTAATAGTTTTATTTGAGCTTCTTTTGCTAATTTATCTGCTTCAGTCTCTAATTTTTCAAAGAATATTTGCGCCTTAATACGATTAGAGAATACTTTATAAGCTTTTATACCTAATGGTTCTTTAACTACATTTCCTTCTAGTTTTAACATCTTAACAATTAGTTCATTATCATCACTAGTATCAAACATTACTTTCATTTCTTTAGTAATACCATTTTCAGCTTTTATATTTCTAAAGTTTTTAATGAATTCAACAGCATCATCTGTTGCAGCTTCTTCACTTTCAAATACTAACTTCTTATCATATTTAGGATAGTCACTTATCATAATAGATTCACTATCTTTTACTGGTAACATAGAGTAAATCTCTTCTGTTACAAATGGCATGAATGGATGAAGCATCTTTAAAATTCCACTTAATACAAAACATAATGTAGATTTAGTAGCCATACTATCTAATGAGTATTTAGCCATCTCAATATAATAGTCACAGAATGTATTCCATGTAAAATCATAAATTGCTGCTCCGGCATTATTAAATTGATATTTATCCATGAACTTTTTTACAGTATGAATGGTCTTTTCATACTTAGTTAAAATCCATTTATCTTCTGGTTTTAAATATTCTAGTTTTATATCTTTAATATCTTCAATATTCATTAATACGAATCTTGATGCATTCCATATTTTATTAATAAAATTCCATGTTGCTTTAATCTTTTCTTCATCAAATTTCATATCTGTTCCTGGAGCAACATCAGTTGCAAGATAATAACGTAGTGCATCTGCTCCATATTCTTTTACCATATCGAATGGATCTATTCCATTTCCTAATGACTTAGAGAATTTTCTTCCTAATTTATCTCTAATCAATCCATGGATTAAACAATCTTCGAAAGGTCTCTCACCTAGTAATTCTTCTCCTTGGAATGTCATTCTATTAACCCAGAATGGAATAATATCATATCCTGTTACTAAGCATTGATTAGGATAATATTTCTTTAGTAAATCTGTATTATCTGGCCAACCTAATGTGGCGAAAGGCCATAGGGCACTACTGAACCAAGTATCTAATACATCTTCATCTTGTACCCAACCATCTTCTTTTGGTGGCTCCATACCAACATATGTTTCTCCATCTTTATACCAAGCTGGTATTCTATGTCCCCACCAAAGTTGACGAGAAATACACCAGTCATATGTTATTTCCATCCAGTGATTCATTGTTTTTTCATATCTAGACGGAACAAAATTTACTTTCTTATCTTTATCCTTTTGATATTCTAATACTCTATCAGCAAGAGGTCTCATCTTAACAAACCATTGTTTCTTTACCATTGGTTCTACCATAACGCCTGTTCTCTCACTATGACCAACTTCATGAACTAATGGTTCTACTTCTAATAATAAACCTAATTTTTCTAGATCTTTTAAACATTCCTCACGACATTCTTCTCTAGTCATTCCTTGATATTTTTTAGGAACATTTTCATTCATAGTAGCATCATCATTTAAGATTACTATTCTTTCTAAATTGTGTCTATTTCCAACTTCAAAGTCATTAGGATCATGTGCTGGAGTTATTTTAACTACTCCTGTTCCTTTTTCCATATCAGCATGTTCATCTGTTATGATTGGGATTGGTTTATCCATAAGTGGTAAAATACAGTTTTTACCAACATATTTTTTATATCTTTCATCAGCCTCATTTACGGCAACTGCAGTATCTCCGAATAGAGTTTCTGGACGAGTAGTTGCGACATCTAAATATTCATCAGTTCCTTCTATTACATACTTTAGATGATAAAAGGCACTTTCTACCTCTTCATAAACAACCTCTTCATTTGATAAAGCTGTCTGAGCAGATGGATCCCAGTTTATTATTTTTTCTCCTCGATAGATTAATCCTTCATTATAATAATCAACAAAAACACGCCTTACTGCCTTGTTTAAATCTTCATCTAAGGTGAATCTTTCTCTTGTATAATCAACAGATAATCCTAAACCTGCCCATTGTTGTCTAATATTATCACCATATTCATGAGTCCAATCCCAACATGCCTCTAGGAATTTTTCTCTTCCTAATTCATA
>JAEEGL013035393.1_pt1 | contig 19979 bp, 16 predicted proteins | sample 9134231 | NCBI WGS metagenome assembly JAEEGL01 (sample SAMN16246548, study PRJNA631951) | gut metagenome | biome: gut microbiome; feature: rumen; material: fiber-attached | host: Bos | place: Iran: Karaj | collected 2018-10
CACCGAAAGAATTATTCAGTTTGGCGAGGGCAACTTCCTTCGTGCGTTTGTCGATTGGATAGTGCAAGGAATGAACGACCGCGCCGCTTTCGACGGTTCGGTAGTAATCGTACAGCCCATTGCGCAGGGCATGGTGGGCAAGTTGAACGAGCAGGATTGTATGTATCACGTTAACCTGCAAGGACTTATCGACGGGCAGGTAGTAAACTCGCTCACACTCATCGACAGCGTCAGCCGCGCCATGAACCCTTACGACGACTTCGACGAGTACCTGCGACTGGCTGAGGTACCGACCATCAGATTCGTTATATCCAACACCACCGAGGCAGGAATAGCTTTCGATGATACGTGTAAATTGCATGACCGTCCTGCCTCTTCCTATCCTGGAAAACTGGTGCAACTGCTTTGGCATCGGTTCTGCACATTCGGCGGCGACCCCTCGAAGGGACTCATAATAATGCCTTGCGAACTGATATTCCTCAACGGGCACCATCTACGCGAGTGCATCGACCGCTATGTGGAGCTGTGGCGCGACGACTTCGGTACCCGCTACGAGGCATTCAGGCAGTGGGTGGCGACGTGCTGTCATGTGTGTGCTACGCTCGTCGACCGCATAGTACCAGGATTCCCGCGCCGCGAGATAGCCGAAATACAGGAGCGACTCGGCTACGAAGACAATATGGTTGTGCAGGGTGAGGCTTTCCATCTGTGGGTGATAGAGACGGCGCCAGAGCTGCCGATAGAGCAGTTGGAGCGCGAGTTCCCAGCTACGAAAGCCGGACTCAATGTGGTGTTCACCCACAATGAGGCACCTTATCACGAGCGCAAGGTGACACTGCTCAACGGGCCTCATACGGTGCTAGCACCGGTGGCCTTCCTCTCAGGCATCAACATAGTGCGCGATGCATGCAAACATCCCGTTGTCGGGCGGTTTGTCGATAGGGTGATGAACCACGAGCTGATGTCGACGCTCAATCTGCCAGAGGCTGAATTGCGACAGTTTGCCGCCGATGTGATGGAGCGTTTCCTCAACCCGTTTGTCGATCATCAGGTGACATCGATAATGCTCAACTCATTCCCGAAGTTCCAGACGCGCGACTTGCCGGGGCTGAAGACCTATCTCGAGCGGCGTGGTGAACTGCCGAAGGGCATTGTCCTGGGACTTGCTGCAATAACGACATACTATCGTGGCGGTACTCGTAGCGACGGTGTGGCTATCTCCCCGAACGACGATCAACGCATTCTCGATTTGCTCACCGCTCTGTGGCAGACGGGCGACATGCGTCAGATTGCCGAGGGAGTGCTCGCTGCCGACGAGCTCATCTGGCACGAGCATGGCAACCTGAACGATATTCCAGGACTGACCGACATGCTCACATCGATGCTCGAAAAGATACAACGGCAGGGTATGCTTGCCACCGTAGAGGAACTGTTGGAAGAATAAAGAAAAAGATTACTATATGGACGTTATTCGCATAAATCCCTCCGATAATGTATGTGTGGCCATTGTGCCGCTTGCCAAGGGTGCTGTCGTGGAGGTTGGTGGAGAGTCGCTGCGCCTTCTCGACGATATTCCGGCAGGGCATAAGATTGCGCTCAAGGACTTCAAGACTGGTGAGCAGGTGGTGAAATATGGTTTTCCCATAGGGCATACCGTTGTCGCTGTTGGCAGAGGGGGACTTATGGATCATCGCCATATCGCTACCAACCTGCAGGGTAAAGACGACTATTCCGACGTTGTATTGTCGGGTAGTCAGCCTGCATTCGCCTCGCTACATGCCGCTGCTGCTACGTTCGACGGCTTTTTGCGCGATGACGGACAGGTGGGAGTGCGCAACGAGTTGTGGGTTATACCGACGGTAGGATGTGTCGATGGTGTTGTGCGGCGCGTGGTGGAGCGTTTCCGTAAAGAGGTGTTCCGCGATGGCGATGGCGTTGACGATATTGTGGCATTTCCGCACAACTATGGCTGTTCGCAACTCTCCGATGATCATGAAAACACCCGACGCATACTGCGCGATATGGTGCAGCACCCTAATGCTGGCGGTGTGCTGGTGGTTGGACTTGGATGTGAGAATAATCAACCGCGCGAGTTTCGTGAGTTTTGCGAGCCGTACGACCATAGTCGCGTGCGCTTCATGATTTGTCAGGAGGTAGAGGGCGATGAGGAGGAAACCGCTTTTGCCCTGCTCAGCGAACTATATGAACAGGCATGCCGTTGCAGACGTACTCCGCAACCGCTGTCAGCATTGAAGGTAGGATTGAAATGTGGCGGTTCCGACGGGTTCTCGGGCATCACGGCAAACCCTTTGCTCGGAGTGTTCTCCGACTGGCTATGCATGGGGCAGGGCGGTACGACGGTGCTCACTGAAGTACCTGAGATGTTCGGTGCCGAGCGTATCCTCATGGAGCGCTGTGCCAACGATAGTCTTTTGAGAAAAACTATTGCGTTGATAAACGATTTCAAGGACTACTACATATCCCACGGCGAGCCTGTGGGAAAGAACCCGTCGCCTGGCAATATGGCGGGTGGGATATCTACTCTCGAGGAGAAATCGCTCGGGTGTACGCAGAAGGCTGGTTCGTCTGCGGTGCGCGGTGTGTTGGCTTACGGTGAGCGCATCGGTGAGGATAGAGGTTTGCATTTGCTTTCAGCCCCAGGCAACGACCTTGTGGCATCGACGGCATTGGCTGCTGCCGGATGTCAGATAGTTTTGTTCACTACGGGCAGGGGAACACCTTTTGCCACTTTCGTGCCTACGATGAAGATATCCACCACCACGCGCTTGGCAACACAGAAAGCGCATTGGATCGACTTCAATGCAGGCACACTGCTCGAGGGTGAGCCGATGGAGTCGCTGTCGGCGCGGTTCAGGGATGAGGTGATAGCCGTGGCGTCGGGGAAGAAGACAAAGAGTGAGCAGCGCGGATATGCCGAGATAGCGATATTCAAGAATGGGGTGACGCTATAACGGTGCGGTGAAATAGAGTTTTCCTATTTGAAATACCCGAGCCAGTGGTTTATGTCGTAACGTGTTTTTATATCTGTGGGCACTTCTTTGTGAGGTGTTGACATAAACTTCTCTATCTCGTCAGCGGTGTCGGGCGATAATATACAAATATTCGCTTCGTCATAGAAATCGTAGCTGGCGATGTGTTTGTTTTCGGTGAGCAGTTTCTTATTCCAGAACAGAGCCTCGACAGGGCGACGGGTGATGCCTGTCTGACCTTCTTGCATGAGGTCGACAACGCATCGGCTTTTACTGAGATATTCGAGATATTTCTCGTAGCTGATTCTCTCGTTTGCGTTTTCCACTACTATAAACTGGCAACGGAACCCTTTGCTCTCAAGCATCTGGCGAAGGTCCGCCAGTCGTTTTGAGCGGTCTTTGCTCACACCGCAGAAGAAGAAATCGTATTCGTCATTGTCCCCTTGACTCGTCGTTATCGCCTCGGGGAAGCGATAATACTGTTCGGTGTATAGCATGCCGTATTCTTTGGCATCAGAAGGATCGAACGTTGCCAACTGATATCCCATGGTCTTTATTTGCTGTGTTATTTTGCGAATGTCTGCTTTTTTATACACAAACCTCAGCGAGTTGTTGAAATAATCGTAGCAGTGTGTCGCCTTTGGCACAATGTGGCGTATCGCTTTCAGGGTATGCAGGTTCGACACTCCGTCGAGGATTAGGCGGTCGTTTGCAGTTATCCTTGTCAGTTGTCTGTATCCGTCGAATCCAGTGAGCCGTGCAGCAGTACCTGCACTCAACGGCAGACGTCCCACGAAGAGAAACTTCATCAGTTTGTGGATGAAGTCGTTCGGCTGGCGCGTGAAGTCGGGGAGTATTACCAAATCGCTGTTGGCAGCCACACCGCCATAGATATATTTAGGGGCCTCGCCAAGAGTACGGGGCATGTATAGATGCGAGGTGTTGGCGCTGTTGACAGTTTTCTTATTGTTTTTCCCTTTTATCACCTCAGCCACTTCGCGTGCACAGTTGCGGTTGTTGTAAACCTCTTCCGCCATCTGTCGCGCTTTTCTACCCATGCGCTGCGCTTCGTCGGGATGGCTTGCCATGTATTCTATCGCCTTTGTCCAGCCATCGACATCACCATAATCGACAGAGATGCCGCAACCTTCGGTTTCAACATCGAAAGGCATCTGCGGATTTCGACTACATATCATTGGCAGTCCGAGCGCCATAGCCTCGACGAGAGTGGTGAGCCCGACGGTGTAGTTGGTGGCACGACTGCATATAACCACGCAGTCGGCGCGATTCACCTCTTTTGCCAGTTCAAACGGGATAAGGCTTCCGTCGGTGTAATGAACATGGATGTTGCTGTTCAGCGGAATGGTCTCGAGTGCTGTGTCGGGGTTCTTGTCGCCGATATAGTTAAGCGTGTAAACATCGAACCGTTCGTTTGTACGATTAAAAGCCTTGACGAGTGTGGTGTGGTCGCGCAGTTCTTTTCCTGTCGACACGAATCCTTGTCGCTTCTCTAGGCTATCGTTTCTGATACGGTCGTAGAAGTCGAGGTCGGCTCCCCAGTGTACCAGGTGCATCCGTTCGGCGTGGGCCTTCTTCGATTTAAGTGAGTCGGCAATGATTTTCTCTGAGAAAAAGAACATGTCGTCGATGCCACGATAGAACAGGCGTGCTATCGCTTCGCGCACTTTGTTTTTCGACTTTTCTATCGGCTGATGATGCCACACCACTATTCTGTGCCGATAGAGATGCAGTGCCCGGAGCAATATGATGAGTTCCAACCCGCGGAAAGCTGTACCGTAGAGCACGTCGTAATGCTCTCTGCATGTCAGCACCTTCCATGCCGTGTGGAGCATAAGGCGCCATCTTGCACGTTCATCTGTTGATTGATGCATGACGAGTTCAATGCCATGCTCGGGCAGTAAGGTTGCCCCGTAGAGAAGATGGGCGGGCATCAAGCCTTCTTCCCATTTCTGCCACATGAACTGAACGTTGCGGGTATTGTAGTAGTAAACTCTCATCTATACTTTTTCCTGCCTGTCATTTTACTGATGCGGTTTGCTATAGCCTTGCCAATAAGCACGAAGTTGCCTTGCCGCAGATTGTTCCACAGCTCTTCCAGCGAATATTTCACTTTTATCAGCGGATATCCCCAGGCGTTGATTTTGTATATGCGGGTTTTGTATGCGGTGTTCTCCACCACGCGGGGTGGGTGTGCCAATGGGAAGTCCATGTCGTACCTAGGCATGGTGAACATTTTCCGCAATCGCGAAGGAATGGTGTTCAGATTTGCCGTAAAGTGTGTGCTCTCGGCCGAGACACCGAGATTGTTTACCATGTTCAGTGCCGGCATGATGGCCAGACCATCGTTGAGAAGCATCGACGCCCAGAATATTGTTTCGTAATATGCTATTCCCGAATCACGGTGGTCGCGACACATAGGCAGGAAGTCTTTTCTCAGTTGGCGTTTCTTTACCATCGCCTCGAGGCGTTTTACTGTCTGCTCATCGTCGAGCCAGCGGTATTTCTCGTCCCATGTGTCAATAACTCTTTTCCACGATGCCCATCCCCAGATGCTGAATACCGATGTGAAGAAGTAGTCGGAAGTGGCATCTTCGGTCTTCTCCTCGGCGTTGAATCCTGCAATCATCCATATGCGAGGGTCGTTCTCGTAGCGGTCGAGCATCTCCTTACAGAAGGGGAAGAACGACTGCGACGGCACGTCATCGTCTTCGAGCACGATGCATTTGTCGGTCATCGAGAATGCCCATTTCTGCGAGAGATACTCCGACGGGTCACATCCCTGATTCTCTTCCTGATACCAACGGTGCACATCGCACTCCCAGTCGATGTCTTCCACTATTCGCCGACACTCCTCTATGCCTGGCAAGTCCTTCTCGCTGCGTGGCCCGTCTTGATAGAGAAACAGACGCGCCGGCCGTGCTTGTCTTACAGCCTCGAACACCTCTTTCAGGTGGTCGGGACGGTTAAAAAAGAGAATCAGCACCGCGACGTCGATCTTTGCAGCGTTCATGTCAGTTTCTTATTTTTATGTCAGGAGTTACAGAGAGTATTTCTCTTCGTTAATCTGTCAGCTGTAAGCAATTCACTAAAATCAGATACCTTCGAACTCAATGTCACCTTTCGGCTTTGCGAAAGCTGGTTGCAGCAGGTATCGTCCTTCGTTATCTTCGCTCTTCGCCTTTGCTGCCAGTTGCCCGATACTGCTTTCGGGATTGCGTTTCACGTCAATAATCAGACTGGCACGGGTGTCGTCAAACGATGTGAGCATTGGTACATCACCGTTGCTGTCGCCTCCCACGAGCACTGGTCCGCGGTCGCCATACTGTGGTGCAATATATGTTTTTATGCATTCCACCTTGCCTTCCTTAATCGGTTGCTTATACTCTGAATTGTATTTAGCTACAATACGTGGGCTGTCGACAAACCGCAAGCCATACACTCGCTCGGGGCTGAGAGCCAGGCCGCGTACAGAGTCACATGCAAGAGTCTCCACAATCAACTCGAGCGATGCCGAGCAGATGTAGGTGTCGATACCGTTATCGTTGAGGGCGGCATACAAGTCTTTCATCTCCTCTGGCAGGAATATGCCTTTCTCCACCGGACCTCCCCAGCGTCCGTCGGGCGATGTCCATTCCTCCACGGCAAGTTTGTCTTCTCCCAGCTGGTCGTCAATGGCCTCGCTTATCAGATCTTTTGCCTCTTCCGTCGTCATTCCCGTCAGCAGACCAGGCATCCATGCATACCATACTTCCTCGGGGAATGTCTTTCCAAGAGCATCCATGAACGAGATAAAGCGTGCGCGGAAATCAAGATAGTCGTCGGATACTCGTATCGAGTCCATGCTCTCGCCATTTGATAGTCGAGCCTTCATTCTATTGTATTCAGCCTTGAGAGTGTCGCCCATCTCGCGCGATGAAATCTCAGCACCCTTCAGTATGGCATTTTTGTCATCGATACCATCGAGGAACGAGTGCAACGGGGCATCGGCAAATTTCAGGTTCTCCACCTGATACACCAACAGAGCATTCGACACATCGTGCACTATGGTAGTCTTGTCGAAGTCGAACACGGCGTAGTCGTTTTTGCCTGCATGGTCAACGATGAGTGCGTTAAGTGACTTATAAACGTCTTTGTCCCAGTCTTTTTTACTGAATGCCTCTTCGTCAAGCAGGGTAAAATAACATATTCCTATTATTGCCAGCATTATGGCAAAGAATATGAGTGTGATAATCTTTCTTGAGCTTGTTGTAAAAGAATTGAAGATGTTTCCCATTGTCTTTTTGTTTTTAATGTATTTGCAAAGTTAGTGCAAACCGAACGCAGAACAAAATAAAATCATTTATTTTTTTGTATTGTGTTCGGTTTGCACTATCTTTAGCTATCGCTGAAGATAGGCTTCATCTCGGGATAGAAATCAAAAAAATGTATTTTTTGCTTTGCTCTCCGCTCGATTTGCACTAACTTTGTGGGTGGTTATCATGAACAGGGATTATAAATATACCGAAGAAGAACTGTCGCGTTTGCACGATGTGCTCTACGAAATCACCGCTGAAGTGAAGCGTGTGTGCGACAAGTTGGGCCTCCGCTATTTCATTATCGGCGGCACAGCCATCGGTGCGTATTTTTGGCAATCTATATTACCGTGGGATGATGATATCGACATCGGTATGCCACGCTCCGACTACGAGCGGTTTCTGCGTGAAGCCCCTGCAATTCTTGGCAGTGATTATTTCCTGCAAAGCCCTCTCCATGAGGAGCACACACCGTTCTGGTTCGCAAAGGTGAGGAAAAACGGAACTCTCTTTGCTGAGCACGATTTCCGATACATAGAAATGCATCAGGGCATCTTTGTCGATATTTTCCCTTTCGACAAAATCCCTCGCCAGGCATGGCTCGAGCGCCTGCAGTATGAGGCACTTGGATTCTTCAATGCCTGTTTCATCGGAAAGGAATTATGGCAGTGGCGGCATTGTGGTCGGTGTCAGGTAGATGTGCCGAGGCAAAGAGGATTCGTGGCATGTTTGATAACGCGCATTGTCAACACTCTATTGCCAAAACGTGCAATTTATAGCATAATGAGGTGGATACAGACATGGTTTTCCAATTGGCATTCAGACTATTATAAAAACATCATCACCACCAACGACAAGGTGGCGATCATCGACATCGCCGACGTTCAGTCTGTTACGTTCGGACCGCTGATGGTGGATGCACCGAAAAACCTCTTGACTTATCTGAAAACACATTATCCTCATCTTGTGAAAGATGTTCCCGACGAGATGAAGATAAACCATCGTCCCGACACCCTCTCTTTTGGCGATTGACTAATCTATAGTTATATTTTTTTGGATAATTGGATTCAAACGCAAGTTATATAATGTAATAAATGTTGCCCCCTTCAACACACGAAGAAGAAGCAGAGTGTGACGTGGCAAAAACGAATTAACTCAGATACCGTCGTCGTTTTTGTAGCTTATATTAATGTGCTATTTTATCATTTTAAACCGCCTTCAGAAAGACTTGCTTGCGCATTCTTCAATAAAGAGCCTTTTAATTGCAGCATAAGAGGCTTTCTTGTGGCATTAAAGAGCCTCTTTAATGGCGGAAAAGAGGCCCTTTAATCGAGAATTAAAATATACATATGTCGGCTCGGAGTTGCATTAGCCGATGTAGCCTTTATAGCTGTCTTAAGTTTGAGTTTTTTTCTTTTTTAGTAAGAAAGCGATACTCTCGTCGAGAATCTTTGCGTGGGCAGCTTTCATAATTATGAAATAAATGGCAGAGGCAATCACTATACGCGAAAGTAGTAGTGCCCAGAGGTTTTCTATCTGATGCGTGAGCAGCCATGTGAGTGCCATCGTCAGGGCGGCGGCAAAGGCAAAGGGCAGGGTGTCGAGCAGCAAATGGGCAAACCTATAGCCCGTCAGACGTCGCACAAACCAATACCACACCAACAGCCACACGATGTTTATCGCCACGTATGCCGTCACAATGGCACGTATGCCGAGGCCGTGAATGGCTATGAGCACGGCAATCTGAGTGAGACAGAAGGCAAGGGTGGAGCGGAAATACGTGCCCGACTCACCGCGCGAGATGATAAGGTTCGACATCAGTGTGGCCAGTGGCATCACCGCACCGCTTATGCATAGCAGCTGAAGTAGTTCAACACTCGGCAGCCACTTCTCGGTGATGGCGATAACGATAAACTCACGCGCCACGAGTGCCAGCCCAAAGAGCAATGGGAAGGCGATGAAGGCAGTAAAGCGCATCATCTTTCGGAAGGCTTTCAATTGCCGTTCGGGTTCATCGTCGAGACTCACTAAAACGGGCTGTGCCACCTGGTTCACCATGCCTTGCACAAGCGAATAGGCTTTAAAATCCCACTGATATGCTTGGTTATATACTCCTGTTGCATGCTTTCCAAAATACCGCCCGAGCAATATATTCACCACGTTGTTGTTTACGTTGGTGGTTATGTTCGTTGCAAGAATCTTCATCGAGAAGGGGAACAGACGTTTCACAGGTCCGAAATAGATTTTCATCGTCGGTCGCCACTCTGAGTAATGCCAAAGCAAAAGCGTGTTCACGGCTACATATACCAGTCCTTGTGTGGCGAGCGACCAATATGCCATTCCTGCTATTGCCATCGATGCTCCTACGGTGCTTGACACTAGTACCGCCGCCATTGAGGCTTTTGCCATCTGACGGGCACGAAGGTTCTTGAACAGCCACGCACTTTGTGCTGTGCCCAGCGATGCGATGATTATCGACAGGAAAGCATAACGGCTCAGTGCCGTCAGTTCGGGAACATCGTAGAAACGTGCTATCAGTGGAGCACAGAAGAATAGTAGTAGATACAAGCCCGTTCCCATCAGGATGTTGAACCAGAACACCGAGTTGTAGTCTTCCGGCTTCGGACTCTTCAGATTAGCCAATCCAGTCTTGAAACCGCTGTCCTGCAATGTCGTGGCCACGAGCGAGAAGACGCTGATCATAGCCATCATCCCGAAGTCAGCCTGATTGAGTGTGCGCCCGAGAATAATTCCGAACACCACACCAACCAGCTGAAGCACCACATTGTTCATGCCGCCCCAGAAAAGTCCCTTCGCTGTTTTCTCCTTCAGACTCTCCATAATTATCTATCTAACGGCAAAAGTAGGCATTTTCGTGTAATAACCGAAAACTAATGAGTAAAAAATGCAGTATCAGCTCAAAAGATGCCATGTCATTACTCACTCTTATCTGCGTGACAATGACATGAAAGGCATAAAAAACGCCGAAAACTTTGCAAGTTCCGAAATCTTTTGTAACTTTGCACCCGATTTTATTGCGAATCAAAAGTTTTTGAAGCCCAGATGGCGGAATCGGTAGACGCGCTGGTCTCAAACACCAGTGGGGCAACCCGTGCCGGTTCGACCCCGGCTCTGGGTACGGAAAACAGAATTGAGTGTGCTGACTTTCAACAAGTTATAGCACACTCTTTTATTTTTGGTGCAACATTGGTGCAACATTTTGGGGTTATTTTCTTTTTTCACTCTCTTGAGTGACATAACTATGCATCAATGAAATCAACAAAAATAGACGATGAGGCACTCTCATATATTATATATAATGTAAGTTTATTTCTATTATAGAAATGCATTCTCTCACTATTTTATACTACTTTAGTGGGGAAGGGAAGAAATACCGCACATTTTCATGCTTTCATAACGACGACTTGCTTAGTTATATATCGCAACTCGGTAGCGTCAAAAGACTATAAAGGTTATATGGTTATAGGTTATGTCTGCTCAACCTCTTAGTTCTCAACGGCTTAGAATATAAAGTACTATAACCTCACGGTTACGTGACTGCTTCTCGCTCATGTGGCGGTCGTACATATCAGTAGCAGCATCGGTGGCTACTCTGAATCTCGGCTTGGATGTATTTTCTTGTGAACCTATTTGGTCATTTGAATTATTCTCCGTACCTTTGTCCTTGTCATCAAGAGCAGAAAATTCGGAACTGGCGGCTTCATTCCTTATGGATGAAGGACTGATAGCGGAAACTTCGTCCGCTGATGACCCCTCTAATGCCACGCTTGGTAATCCCTTGTGTGGCATTTCTCTTTCTAATAGTAGTTTTAATCAATGAAGTATTTTGGCAAGACCTTCTTTGTGAGCCAAACTCCATTGTTTGAAAGCCAGAACTTACATCCGTCTTTAACCATTCTTTTACAATCTATCTTTATTATGTGAGGTGAACCATGTCTACTCCCAACCTCAATTGCAGAATTCTTTTCTGTTGACAAATGTACGTATAAACGTCGGCATGGCAATATACCAGTTTTATTAATAAAGTCAATATTTTTCGTGGTTGTTCCATGATATAAGAAGTCAGGTGGTGTCATCTCTTTCAGTTCCACATCTACAGGAATAGAGTGCCCCTGCCTTGCACGTATTTTCAAACCGTCTGCACTGTATTCGAATCGTTGCTTATTATTGCTAGCGACAATTCTGTCAAGTTGCTGTCGAGAAAAGCCTAATTCTATTATCTCTGTCACCATACGCCAACCATGCATGTCAATTCTGCCCTCGTCAAAGGCTTCCTTGTCATGCCTAAGTAGATAGGCTATGCGTTTGCTTGCATTTATATCGGTATTTTCACTTTTCATTATTACCATAATTTTTATCCGTAAACACATTCTGAAGAATTATATAGTTTTCTTTAGAGTGTCAGATTCAACATTATTCAATAAATTTGCAACAGAGATGGAGCTGTTAGACGAGGGGCCATCCGCATTTGCGCTGTCCGTTATGCCGCCTAACAACTTTATTTCCATTCTTTAGTCTGTATATGCTTTCTCCGTTCTTTCTTTTGCTCTTCCGTCAAAGTTTTCATATTCTTCTAACCTTTAATTGTTTAAATTGTTTCAAATATATTTATCCCAAATGAATTATTTTGCGCAAAATAAGATAAAAAAAGTCTTGATTCAAAACTTTTTGGGGTTACAAGCCTTGCAGAATCATTTTTTTTAATATCTTCGCACCATAAAAATAAAATATAAACTAGCTTATGTTTTACACGCTGGGACTTAAAGACTTGCCATTTGAGCAGGATGTGCATCAAATAATATATGTCGAGGGTGAGTATAACGAGGACATAAACAGGCTCATAGAAGAAAACTATCAAAATATCAGAGATTGTTTTGAGTCAAAAGGATATGAGTTCTGTTATATTCCTAAGTTGAAGCATGACCTTTGCAGAAATGAAGTTCTTAGATATACTGCTCCTTATGCAAAGGAGGCAAATGCGGATGGACTTGATGATGACAACTTTGTGCTCCAATACATGCTTTATCCTAAGAATAAAAGCAAGATACCACCTTCTTTATTATATTATCATCCGTCATGTAAAGACAAAGGTTATACCGAGGCAAAGTTTCAGTATCGGGGAATGTCGATATCTGCTTTGTCATTTGATCAAGATAAGAGTCTGAAATCCTCTCTGCTTAAAATCTTAAGCGATATTGATCGTTTTGATAGAAAATATGAAGACATACGTTTTCGTGTTGAAGTAGGTGACACGGTTTCAGAGACTTTGACTAATGGCGATAGAGATGATGGCATACGTTTTAGTATCGGGGAAAATGACACACCTTCAGATCCTTTGACCGCAGACGAGAGATTCGACACAGAGTCAAAGGCCCTTGTGAGGGAAATCAAGGACAGAGTGAACAGACTTACGCAAAAAGGAATTAGTGCATACATAGTCAAGAATCTTATATTCGGCGAGAAAGAAAGGCTAAGCAAACTTCTTATCACCAAAGACTATCACATATTCTTGCCTGATTATGACAACATGGAAATACAGATGACGCCACTTCCCAAAGCGGTATTCCTGTTCTTCTTAAATCATCCCGAAGGAGTGATGTTCAGCTATCTTCCAGATTACCGTGAGGAACTCCTGGATATCTACAGAAAGGTAAAAGGTCCTTTCTTTAATCTGTCTTCGGCAAAAAAGACAATAGAAGATGTTACCGATCCCCTTAAAAACTCTATAAATGAGAATTGCTCCAGAATCCGTGAGGCATTCGTAAGTCAGTTCGATGAACATCTTGCGCGTTTTTATTATGTCGACGGGCAGAGAGGGGAGGAAAAGAAAATAGCACTGCCCCGGGAACTTGTAAAGATTTGATTTCCTGAGGACATATTGTGCTCAAGAGTCATGACTAGTGTAACCGCACAAGGAAGAAGGTCTTGCCAAACTCGTGTTAACGTAATATCAAATCCATCTGCATCTTGTATTGGAAAATTTGCTAGCGAATTATTCATTAAAGAGCCCATTTGTTGCTATTAAAGAGCCTCTTTATCTGAAAAATTGCTAGCAAAATAATTCATTCGAATACACACCTCGTATCTTTCCCTTCTTTATCTACAAAAGAATACACAAACGTTATCCTCTGCAAGGCTTGTAGAGCGAAAATGTTTGGACGCATGTAAAAAAACATATAGTTTTGCAGCGTCGAGTTCTCAATGTGTTCTTTGAAAGATTGGAAAGAAAGGTGGTGATTGCCGTAGCGAGGGGTTACTTCGTCTTGTAAACCGGAAAGGTGCAGGAATTCGGTTCCTGATTACCCCCGTTGGATTATTCCAAAAGTCTCCTTGCGCCTGTAGCATCCCACCTTTATTATTTAGCAAGTGCCGTAGAAAAGACATACATCGCAATAGGAGCAAGGGGTCGTTGGTTCGAGTCCAACCATATGTTTCGCATATGTAGCTCAGTTTGGCTAGAGCATTCTCAGTCTTTTCGTTTGTTGCCTTGCTTTATATCGCGGAGAAGAGCAGTTGGTAGCTTGCAAGTTTCATATGCTTGAGGTCGCAGGTTCGAGTCCTGCCTCCGCAACAAAAACGCAGAATGCCGTAGGGCGACGGATACTTCGCTCGCAACTAGGGGAATGTTTTATTGGTTTTCTCAAAACCTCTTACGCGACTCCCCGCTCTGTTGCCCGCCTGTTGCTTCTGCCACTTAAAAACGGTTGCCGTAGTGGAGAGATACTTCAATAGCTGGCTGTACCAAGCGCTCGATTCATAACCGAGAAACATGAGACTCTTCACGCTTGTCGCACCGTTTTAAAAAAAAGAAATAAGGCTGCCACCTCTTGACAGGTTGTTCTGCGGATGTGTTGGCAGGTGCATCGAGTGCAGTCGCTGTATAAGGCAACCTGTCACTTTGATAGTATTAATAATTTAAGATGTAACGAAGATGAACTACAATTCGATGTTAAAAGAAAAGAAGACTGAAAAGAACTATGAGGGAGCCAGGGCTTATGCCATGACTCCCGAGTTGGAACTCTACACTGCCGTAGTGACTGCATCGCTCAGCGATACATTCTACGAGAAGCAGGATGAGCGGGTTGATCGTATTGCCCAGCTCATAGGAAAGGTGTCACCAGAGTTTGTTGCTCGCCTCGCAGTCTATACCCGCACAGAGATGCATCTTCGTAGCATCCCCTTGCTCTTGTTGGTTGAACTTGCGAAAGTCCATAACGGTGATAACCTTGTGGCAAGAGCTGTTGAGAAGACAGTTCTTCGTGCAGACGAAATTATGGAGTTGCTGATGTGCTATCAGTGGCGTAATCCTTCGGATGACGCACGTAAGAAACTTGGCAAGCTGTCACGTCAGATACAGAACGGATTGCAGAAAGCTTTCAACCATTTCGATGAATACCAGTTCGCCAAATACGACCGCGATAATCTCGAAGTAAAGCTACGTGATGCATTATTCCTTGTTCATCCCAAGGCAAAGGATGAGCAGCAGCAGGCAATCTTCGACAAGATTGTGAACCGTCAGTTGGAGATTCCCTATACTTGGGAGACAGAATTGTCGGCTCTTGGTCAGCAAGAGTTCGATTCAGAAGAGAAGAAACAAGAAGCTTTCCGTGAGAAGTGGGAAGAACTGATCGACAGTGGTAAACTGGGTTATATGGCCTTGATGCGCAACCTGCGAAATATGCTTCAGGCTGGAGTCTCTCCTATTCATATCGAACATCTATGTGAAAGACTTTCCAAACAAGAACAAGTCGCAAAATCAAAACAGTTGCCATTCCGTTTCCTGTCTGCTTATAAGGAAGTGTTAGGGGTTGTTTCTACAAGCACCTCTATGGTGTTGGATGCACTGGAGAAGGCTGCCCTGGTATCGATTGAGAATGTTGAGGGATTTGATATTAATACCAAGGTTCTGCTCGCTTGTGATGTTTCTGGTTCCATGTTCCATCCCGTTAGTCCCAAAAGCTCAATTTACAATGTGGATATTGGAGTCCTACTCACATCTTTATTGCGATCAAAATGCAAGACTATATTAGCTGGCATATTCGGCGATACATGGCTGCCAGTTCAAGCCCCAAAGAAACCAGTACTTGCCAACACGATTGACATAAGAAGACATGCTAATAAGGTGGGATACAGTACAAATGGCTATAAGGTTATCGACTGGCTCATTGAGCAGAAGATGGTAATGGACAAGGTAATGATGTTCACAGATTGCCAAATGTGGGATAGTGAGGGACGTTATTATGGCTGTTCTGAGAAGGAAATTAAGGATTCTTGGCACATCTATAAGTCGATGTTCCCTGAAGCCAAGCTATATCTCTTCGACCTCGCAGGCTATGGTCAGCTGCCTATGCGTCTTGCAGAGCCTGATGTATATCTTATTGCAGGCTGGAGTGACCGAGTGTTCGATGTACTCTCTGCAATTGACAAGGGCGAAGATGCACTTAGTGTGATTAACAAGATTGATGTTTAGATTATGGAAAAAGTTGAAGTAATAGGAAGGACGGACGTTGAAGGTGAAGACAAAACTGGAACCGTTGGCAGTAATTAAAGGCTGAAGAATAGAAACGTGACATGTCAGCTTCACTTATGACAATCGTTTCGGACGTGCTATGCGAGGCTCTTAGAGCAACCGTAACATAAGTGGCTGACATTTTGTTCACATTGCCATACTCTTTTGCTTACAAGAAAGATGTTATGAATATCTAGAAGCATAAAAAGATTATACAACAATTATTAAATAACTAATAAAGATTATGAAAGCATTAATACTATTAGCGATGTTGTTTGCGCAGCCAATGATGCCGACAACACAAAAGACAAACGAGACAATGGTGTACATTTGTACTGGACCGATGTCGAAGAGATATCACAAGACAAGTAGTTGCAGGGGTCTTAAATCCTGCAGTGATGAGATTGAAAAGGTGTCAGTGGATCATGCAAAAAAGATGGGAAGAACACCATGTAAGTGGTGTTACAAGTAATGACAAAGAGAGTTCAAATGCTTAAAAATCAAATGATAATGGATTACAAAGAGGTTAAAGACAAGGTCAACTCGATCATAGAGTCTATAGAGAGAGGAAACTACGAGGTGTCCTATGAGGAACCGAACAATATTGAACGCTGTACAGCACCAGACGGACGTACGTTCTATAAAATAATCGACATGGATGGTCCCAAAACGAGTACAGATTTCGGATCATGTGAAGTTATGGTGAATGGATATTATTTTAGATGTGATTGGATTGATTGGCCTTTAGATGAGAAAATCGAGAGCGATTTCTTAGACCAAATAGAGGATTGTTATGAGTTGAGTGATGGTTCACGTGTGTATAAAGAAGATATTTTAGAAGAACTTGTAGATGAGTTTGAAAAGCGTGAAGATATATACTTTGGCACATACGTGGAAATGGATGACCAAATGTGGATATATTCGAAAATTAACGATATGGACATACCCGATGAGTATTATTGGTGGGAAGACAGTGACTGCCCGGTTAACATAGATGGCGATTGGTATCCTCCTCAGGAACTCGGTTATGGTATTGTAGAATACAATGGAGAAAAATACTATCTTGTTGATGACCTTGACGAAACGGATTTAAGCGCAGTACATGCTGTCAGGAGTAATGCGACACCTAATGATAAAGCACAATACAAAACCGTAATTATGCAACTTGAATATGAAGGCGAAAAGTTATCTGTTATTAATATAAATGATTCGGATGATTTGTATGATGCTGCCGAAGGAAGTATAAGTTTCTAAAAATAGTATAAGCGGTTTTGCCAACACTATAAAGGAATAAACCACATGACTATAGGGTAATAAAAATAGAGCTAATCATAAGTGGCTCTTCGACGAGTAATGCACTGAATAGCTCTATGGATATGGAATGCCAAGTAATCCTACTATAACTTATCCGCTTGCAAACGGTAATACAAAAAATCGAGTTTTTTGCTTTTATCGTAGGATTTTTCAGAATTATTTGTAACTTTGCCATTAGAAGATTGGTCAAGAGCAGAAATATTTTCGGTGTCTGCCGGCTGCTGTTCTTCAGCAGGACTGATTGTGGTACTACCGTCCACAGACCGTTTTTCTAATATATTTGGCTTATTCTTATATGGGATGCTTTTTCCTTGAGAGTCCTTATAGAAGAAAGTTTTATGAAGTGTACCCTTGTCCGAAACTTTTTCCGAATTTTCTTTGGTGGTTACAGTATTGTTTGTACCTTTGCCAAAGCTATGAGGATTTAGGCCGCTATCGGTTCCGTTTGGGTTTTGCTCGGACTGAGTTATTGCCAAACCTTGATTCTCGCCCAAAGAATTAGAATCGTTACTGAAGCGATTCCATAGCAATTTCTTTGTCAAGATTTGATTGCAACTTGCCAAGTGCCAATATCCTGTTTTTTCTTTTTTCTATGACACACAGTACCTTATATCCAGACTCTCCGTCCTTCTCTCCGAAAGGTTATGCATATTTCTTTTGGCGGTTTTTATTTTTCATTGTACATTTGCAATAAGTTGGTGTGGAGATGTGATGCCGGCGTTGCTGGTCTCCTCTCGTCCAATTGCTGGAGCACCAACTTTTTTATTCGTAAATTCTTTGTCTTTTATAAAATATCGAGTTTTTGCCTTTTTCGTAGGATTTTTCAACAGCTTTAGTAACTTTGCAGCAGAATCCAAATCCAGATAGTCCACGTCAGCGAGATTCCTTTGCTGTTGGTCTATTATGGATTGGATTTTTTCTTTTTGGAACGCCAATGATGAACGACTTAGGTTTGTACTACATCCATTAATATGAATTGCCTACAACCGTACCGTGCATCACACTTGCAGCATCCCTTGCTACTCTGAATCTCGGCTCTTCTCTAATAGATTCTCCTCCTCTTCCTCCACTCCTGGGAAGTCGCTGTTGCCCCATATCTTTCGCAGTATCTTGTGAAATATCTAGTCTTTCTCTATTCTCTCTTTCTCTGTCATAACTTATTTCGTTAAGTATTATACTATCCCCTCACGATACTCAAATGAGGAAAAGAAATGGCGTATGACTTGTTAAAGCTACTCAAATTCCTCTGCCAGCCGTACCAACTCCTCTTCAATAGTATGAGATTTCTCAGTATTAATATCAAATGATACCGCCTGAGGCTTAGGAATGATAAACGGCACGAACTTTAACATCGCATCTATTCGTTCTTTTGGAGTCAACGAATTAAGGTCGCTTTCCAGCTGACCACTATCGATATAGCGGCTCGTGATGTCGTTGAAGAGCTGCTTGCTAAATGATGTGGCTTTATTCACGCTTCCTTTCCGTCTGCCACCCATCTTGGTATGACCTTTCTCAAATGCCATATTCTTTATTTTTTTAGACAAAGATAATTAATTTAGTGAAAACAAATTTTTAAGTATTAACATGTCGTTATTTAATGATTGTACATTTGGGTGTAGTCGTAAAATAGAGTGTTCAAAACATACACCTCGTAAAACGAAAACTTTGTGACAACAGGTAAGAGGGCATGCCTTTTGACATACTCCCTCTTTTGAATCGTATCATCCAGATTTTATTCGTAATTCTTTCAACTGCCTTTATAGTCGGTTCTCCCTTCAAAAAGGTCACTAAGCCTCTAATAAAACTCCATACAACGACTGAATATCCTGTTTCAGCCTTTCGTATCCTTCAATCTTTTCTAGGGTATGTTCGTCCATGTATAGTCGTTTGTTGATCTCTATCATCACTGAATGGTATGCAACAGGCACTGAGAATGTTTTGCTGTTTGAGAAAGGCTCATTGATACCAACTTTGTATCCTTTTGACTTGAAGTATTGAACAATATTACCAACTACAACCTTGTTAGGGCAGGTCTCATCATCATTGTACCCTATGCAGATGTCAATGTCAGGATGATTGGAGTTCAGCAGGTTGGGCAAAGCAGAAAAACTATGGCAGTCTATTAAAAGGATTCTTCCTGCCAACTCTACAATTTTCTTTGAAACTTCCGAATGAAAATCTGAATATAAGGCAAAAGCCTCACTTTCTTCACTGTAAGAACGTAAAACCTTACCATGTCTATCCTTGCATGGAACCCATCGTGAATAGGATATTCCCAGTCCATCCTTTTCCAGAGGATCGTTTATCAAACGCTCAACATCACAATAAAGTCTGCAGTAAGGAAATACAATACTACAGATTTGATTGGAGCTAGTGTCGGGTATAAAAAGGTCGTCGGTGAAATAATCAATAAGAAGTCTTTCTTCATTATCCAAATCATTGAAGGAATATTTCGATTCCGAAGGAAATGAGGATGAAGAATGTGGAACATGGAGTATTATGTTCTTGTAGCATCTGGGATTGTCTACACGAACCCTAAATGTTCTCCAAATAGCTCCGACATTCTTACCTGACACTCCGTGACTTTCCAGAATTCGCTGTAATGGTTGTATAAATTCCAATGGAGCATAAGCCCCTAATGCTGGAACAGGACGAAAATCACATACCTTTCTAAAGATGTCCGTAAACAAGACATCCGAAATTTCAAAGCCAATTTCACACTCTAAATGATACTTCAACGCCCTCAGAACTATAGTTGTAGGCGTACTTCCTAATGAAGAGATGTCCTCAAATCTCCTCAAACCAGCTTGATGGTCAAACTTTAACCAATGC
>JAEEGL016496768.1_pt1 | contig 19979 bp, 16 predicted proteins | sample 9134231 | NCBI WGS metagenome assembly JAEEGL01 (sample SAMN16246548, study PRJNA631951) | gut metagenome | biome: gut microbiome; feature: rumen; material: fiber-attached | host: Bos | place: Iran: Karaj | collected 2018-10
GGTGGCTATCATCGCCCACGGTTTCAATGGCACCCACCACTACGGCAGGAACTATTTCCGCCCGCTTGAGGCGCTAGGTTATGCCTGCTACACGTTTGATTTCCCGTGCGGCTCAGTCAACAGCAAGAGCGATCCGAACACAATGAACATGTCGGTTGTGGATGAGCAGCGCGACTTGGAGGCCATCGTGAAGTATTTCCGTCACAGGAAAGACATCGACAAAAAGAACATCGTTGTCATCGGTGAGAGCCAGGGCGGTTATGTGTCAGCGATGACAGCAGCAAAACGTCCAAAGTCAATCAGCAAGGTCATCTTGGCATTCCCTGCACTTTGCATACCCGACAACTGGAACAAACGGTACCCTTCTGTCGAAAGCATCCCCGACACCACCCGGCTGTGGAACGTACCGATGGGAAAGCGGTTCTTCATGGAGCTGCGCGATATCAACGTATTCAAGGAAATCGGCAAATACAAAGGTCCGGTGTTAATCGTACAAGGCGACAAGGACCAGGTGGTGTCGATGGCAGACTCCCAAAAAGCGGTGGAGATTTACCGGAATGCCAGGCTCCATGTCATCAAAGGAGCTGGTCATGGATTTAAAAACGACGAGCTGCAGGAATATTTCCAGCAAGTCAGCACATTTTTAAAAGAACCATAATATGAGACAGAGAATTATCACATTGATGCTGGTGTCCCTGATGATGGCAGCACCGGGCAGGATATCCGCCCAGGAAGAGAACGGTTTTAAGAAGTTCAACGTGGTGGAAAGCTTTGAGGACAACGGCTTCCAGTGGTTCCGCGATGCTCAGCTGCTCGCTGCAGGCAACAAGGAGAAGAGCAATGCCATGACTATTGGCTGGGGAAGCATCGGCACACTCTGGGGACGTACTGCCCTGACCGTGTATGTGGCTGAAAAGCGCTACACCAAGGAATTCATGGACAACAGCGAGTATTTCACAGTGATGTCGTTCGACGTGAAGGACAGCAAAGTGCTGAACTATATGGGCACCAAGAGCGGACGCGACGGTGACAAGGCACAGGCACTTGGCCTGCACACCGCATTCACAGCCAACGGCACCCCCTACTACACCGAAGCTACGATGGTGATTGAGTGCAAAATCATGTATGCCGCACCATTCGACCCGCAGTATTTCAAGAGCGACGCCCCCAAGAACATGTACCGCAATTTCCCCGCCGGCATCCATTCGATGTATATCGGTGAGGTTGTGAATGCATGGAGGAAATAAGCAAATGGGAAATTTCTAATAACGGGCAATCGCCATTATGACCTAAAACATCCCCTTTTTCAAAGACTCTCTATCAAATAGCATCAATAACGATAAGACTTTCCGGAGAAGAATATATATATTCTCTCTGAGGGAGTATGTTAATGCCTTTCGATGATAGAATTTGTTTCAGAATGTCCAATTCTAAATCCGAACAGCATTCATCAACTTTTATATCCACCAAAATCTCCTTCCATTCGATATTCACGTTTTCTGATTCAGTAAAACCTTTCATGGCAGGTTTATTCGGTATCAGAAAATATCTAATTTCCTGCTCATGACGAAACACTTGGCGCTTTATGAGTAGAAGTGACAGGTATGCGGACAAATCAAAGTTTTCAAACACTTCCAAGAACAGATTGTTCGCATTACCATTTAAGCCATGACTCTTGTGTAGATTGCTGATTTGATAGTTATCAAGATTATAATTCACCATTCCCTCAAAAAGATTATAATCTTTATTTTTTTTCACAATTTGTTCACGAAAAGCCTTTTTGTTAATTCTAAGTTTGACACAATGTGCCCCTAATCCGGTTTTTGTATATGAATATAATTTCCATGCTGTTTCATTTACTGCCGCATAACTAAAGCAACTGGCAAGCACTGTTGGTGTATTACCTAAAGCATTTGGCACATTCACATAAGATGCGTTATAAAAACGGCTTTCATATTGGTCTTGCCATTTAAATGGTTCAACAAACCGGAGACTATTACTTGCAATAGATATAATTGCCGACTCCAAATCCATATATTTGCATATGAGCCTATTTGAACAAGTGTCACCTACATAGAAACATCTCTGCTGATGAGAATTCCGACGGATGTTTTTTCTAACTTGGTTCTTTTCCATATTTATTTAACATGAGTTCGATGAAAAATAAGGTGTTTTTAATTGCTTGATTATTTGGCAAATAGTAGAATTTCCAGTAACTTTATATCTCACAAAAACAATGCTAAACTAAAAAAAACGCTATGATTATAGAAAGCAAAGTTACTGAAATTTTTGTAATGGCAGATGATTTCTGCAAATTTTTTGACCAAATGATGGAAAAATATTCCATACCAGAAAAAAAACGTAAATACCATCGTGATGGAACAATGTTGAAAGCTGGGGTGATGGTGATACTGATTCTATTCCACAGTTCTGGCTATCGTTGTCTGAAACACTGCTACCTTAATCATGTTTGTACTCATTTACGCCATCTGTTCCCTAAGGTCTTGACTTCGCCGATACTTCACCCTAACCACAAAAAATCTAATTCATTGATAATCAGTTAAATTTTTGTTGACAAAAATCGGCGAAGTCAGGAAATAGAACAAGATGAACACACAAAAGTTGGGAAACCGCTGTTTCGGAAACGGTGGTTTCTCAACTTTTGCATATCATGAGTATAATGCTTTAAGCTGCGTTATCATGCTTTCTGGTTGTAGCCAATGGGTCGGAACTGCCGCTGCTGCTCACTATAGACAAAGCCATGAGCGTGGAGGTAGCTCTTTATTTCTTCAGGTTCTTTGTTGAAGTTACAGCATAACGACTCCAGTGTGTCGAATTCGCCGTCACGCAGTAGCATGTTGATGCTCGAAACCAACATGAACGGGTCTTGGGGCAAATAATCCATATTTTAGTGAATAGTTAATAGTGAAACCTTGGAACAGCGAGCGCAAAGCTGAACTTGTTCAAGATTTGCCGAGTCGTGACAAGGTTCTACGAAGTAAAAAGTGTAGTTACTCAGAATAGTGATGTTAATGAAGGCAAAATACTGCCATTTCAACTAACAGACGCAGAATTAACCCACTGTTTCGAAGGAATATGACTTCCTGATAATTTCGGACATACAGAAATAACTATACAGAGTGATTAACGCATAACATTGGAGCAAGCTTATTGCTGTCTGACAGCTATGCGATTTCCTCCAGTTCGCCGGTCTCGGAATCAATGATGAAACCTCGGACGACGATGTCGTCGGGGACGAGCGGATGAGTCTTGATGGTTGTGACGGTGTTGCGGACCGAAGTCGGTGTGTCCTTGAATCCCTCCAGCCAAGCATTTAGGTCGATGCCGCAGCGGCGGATAGTGTCAAGCGTCTCGTCGGTGATGCCACGTGCCGTCATCTCATGATGGAAATGATCGTAGCTCATGTGACAGGCACCGCAATGAGAGTGCGCCACCACCATGATTTCTTTCACGCCCAGCTCATAGACAGCCACGATAAGACTGCGCATGGCTGAATCGAAAGGAGAAATCACCAGTCCGCCCGCGTTTTTGATGATTTTCGCATCACCGTTTTTCAGTCCGAGCGCCGCTGGAAGCAGCTCCGTCAGGCGTGTGTCCATGCATGAAAGCACGGCAAGTTTTTTATCCGGATACTTGGATGTGAGGTATTTCTCGTAGTCCTTCTGAGCCACGAACGACTTGTTATAGTCGATAATCTGGTCAATCATACACATCAAATTATTTACGATTTTCATATTTACGATTTACGATTTATTTAAGACAAGAAGACGAAATAATTTACGATTTAACGATTTACGATTTATGATTTATTTAATGAAGACAAGAAGACGAAATAATTTACGATTTAAAGATTTACGATTTACAATTTATTTAATGAAGACAAGAAGGCGAGAAGACAAGGCGTTTGTTCTGCTCACGATGTCTAACTCAACGACCAAAACACCCTTTGATTATATCAAGTTGTTATTATAGTTTTACTTGGTTGCCGGGTAATTTCCACAAATAATCCGAAAAATTATTTATGCCTTGCGAAAAGCCGGGCGACTACAGCACCTGAGAGGTTATGCCACACGCTGAACACTGCTCCCGGGATGATAGCCATGGGATAGGCGGCGAAATGCATGTTGGCGAGGCTGCTTGCCAGACCTGAGTTCTGCATGCCCACCTCAATTGAGATTGCTTTCCGCTTTGGTGACGACATACGGAGCAGAGAGCCGATTCCATACCCCACACCCAGTCCGAGCAGGTTGTGGAGTGCCACCACGAGCACAATCAGCAGGCCACCAGCCAGCAGTTTTTCAGAACTGGCAGAAATCACAATACCCACGATGGCGATGATGGCGATCGAGGAGAACGCAGGGAGATATTCCACCGCTGACTTCGTGAATTTCGGGAACAGCCGCTTAATGACAAATCCGAGCACAATCGGGAGAATCACCACCCACAAAATACTCAGAAACATACTCGCCACATTCACGTCAACACGTTCACCGGCAAGCAGAAACGTAAGCAATGGGGTGAGCAATGGAGCAAGCAACGTGGACACCCCCGTCATGCCAACAGACAATGCCAAATCCCCTTTTGCCAGATAAGTCATCACATTCGACGCTGTACCGCCCGGGCAGCAGCCAACCAACACCACACCCAACGCCAGGGCGTCATCCAAGGCAAAGACACGCGACAATCCCCATGCAAGTAAGGGCATCACCGTGAACTGCGCGAGACAACCGATTATCACATCCTTTGGGCGGCTGAACACGACCTTAAAGTCCGACAAATTGAGCGTCAAGCCCATTCCGAACATCACAACCCCCAACAGATAATTAATCACACTCGTTGGGATATAGCTGAATGTCTGAGGGAAAAACAGTGAAACTGCCGCTGTCAGTAACACCAACACTCCTAAATATTCAGAGATAAAATGGCATATTGCTTTCATTTATTTTACGTTTTTTTGTTCTTTATCGGTATAAAAACCATTCTCTGCGTGAAATTTTGGCAAATATAGCAATAATTGGGCAATTATTTGTAACTTTGTAAAATTAAATTGCATATTTAAAAGCTAAACAGCAGTCAAGAATTGCCAAGTGTACGGTATCTTCTCATAGAAAAGTGGAAGATAAAAACGATCAGCACACACAAATTATCATTAAAAAACTATGTTCGAGAAAAAAATGAAAAAAATTCAGCTCGGGATGCTTCTCACCATCCTGTTATGCAGTATTAATTTTATCACATCCTGTGAGAAAGACGACGACTTTTCATCAAAACCGGATGTTGTCACCAACAAATTTTTCTCCCAGTCAGTAAACAAGCTCATCGACGAGAACTACAAGTCAGTTCAGGAGAATGGTTATGCAGAGCTGATTATCCCTGCCAACTATTACGACAAGAGTATCTTTCATCTGCCTCAGGTACACTGTCAGACCATGGACATTTTGGCTGCGGCGGGCTATAAGACATACGTGAACGGTGGTGCAGTACGCGACGGCATACTCGGCACCCCAATCCACGATGTGGACTTCTCCACCGATGCCACACCGGAGCAGATGGTTGCCATCGTACCCAATGCAACCATCACTCAAACTGGCGGAGGAATGATAGCTCAGGCTCACCACTCCGACGGTGAGGTAACCGACATGGTGCCCATCCGTGGTATTGACAGCCGCCTTCAAGGACAACCAGGCATGCCGCCAGACGGTGCCTACGGACAGGAGTACAGCAAAAACCTGCTCGACGACACATTCGGTCGCGACCTGACTATCAATTCCATCTACTACGACTATCAGACCGGTAACATCATCGACTATCACGGAGGCTTGCACGACTTGCGCGAGCATATCATCCGCACAGTCTATGATGCCAACCTGATGTTCCCCATCAACCCGTCAGCTCTCATTCGCACCGTAAGGTTCGCTGCCCGCTACGGTTACAGTATTGACCCTGCTACCACAAAGGCCATTGCCGATAACATGCATTACTGCGACAACCTGAGCCCGGGGCTCGTGTGCTATTATGTCACCAAAGGATTCACTGACGGCTGCGGCAAACGCACATACCAGTACTATCTGGACTATGGCATCACGGACCATTACATGAAGATGCTGGACGGCTACTCACGCAACAAAAGCTATACCGACCGCTTATTCCCTGCCCTCGACCACATCGATGAAAAAGGGGATGGCAGCATCAGCCTCGGTATGGCAGCACTCTTCCTGCCATGCATGCAGGATGCCATGGGCACAACTGATCCGTCGATGGAAAACATCGTCGCCACTTGGGACCAATTGGAGGAGAGCAGCGGACAGAAAGCCCACTTTGAACTTGATGACTACTCAGGCACCAAGACCGACTTGATGAACACCTGGTACCTGTACATGAAGATGACAGACGAAAGCGTCCTTGACGATACCACCAGTAAGGGCACCATCCTTAACAGCAATTACTTCCAGAAAGCCATGGTGCTTCTTGAGGGCTATGCCAAGAGTGATGCCACCTTGCAGAAATATGTTGCATTCTGGAGTAACTCCACGTACGACCCATCCACTCAGGGGCTCTTCACACAGGACATCAACAAGCTCATCGACAAGAACTTTCAGGAGATATTGCAGAAAGGCTATGCCGAGCTGCGTATTCCGAAGACGATGTACGACAGCAGCGTCTTCACATTCCCGGAAAATGCCACCTTCGACATGGAGTGTATGAAGAACGCAGGTTATAAGGTCTATGTCAACGGCGGTACCGTGCGCGATGGAATCATGGGCATTACCGCCCACGATGTTGACTTCTCAACCAACGCCAGCATTGAACAGATAGTGGCTACTGTGCCCAACTCAAAGGCATTCAACGCATTCAGCAACATCTGGGTGGTGAAGGCTTACCACGACGGCGACATCGAGACAGACATCGCCCCCATCTTCTCCATTTTCCCAGAGTACAGCGGGAAAGCTAATGTGCCAACAGCCAAGAATCCATCATCGCCCTACTGCGACGACCTGTTTGAAGACACCTACAGCCGTGACTTCACCTTCAACTCGCTCTACTACGACTATGCCACAGGCGACATCATCGACTACCACGGCGGTCTTTACGACCTGCGTGAAGGCATTGTCAGGTCCATCATCGACTCCGACTTGAAAGTATCTCTCGACCAGCGCACAATTCTTCGAGGACTGCGATTTTCCGCCAAATACAATTTCAAGATTGAGAGGTCACTTTCAGATGCCTTCATGAAATACTGCAACAAGCTGGTGGACCTCGACAGCTATAACACGATTTATCATTCGGCAAGTGGATTCAGCGGTGGCTTTTCACAGCGCTATTTCGTGTTATTGGAGCAATATAAAGTGACAGACAATTTACTGACTTCCCTCTCCGGCCGCCTGCACACCTCCGCCTACAAGAATTTTGCTGAAGGTATGCTCGGAGCATTCGACCAAGGGGGCAAGGCAGATATGGCTCTCTCCTGGGCAGCCATCTTCTGGCCACGTTTTGCTGACGACATCCAGGCATACACCAGTCCGACAATGGCAGACGTGAAGACGGTATGGGATGGCATTGACAGTGCCAACAGCAAAAATTTCAAGTTCGACCATCAGGACTACACCTATGTTCCGGAATACATTCAGGACGTATGGTATCTGCAGCTACAGATGGCTGACCCGGCTAACCGGACCTCGGAAAAAGCAGCCGCAATTCGCAGCCATGCTCGCTTTGCTGACGCACTGCGCTTCCTCAAGGCACGTGCCACCATGGACAGCAGCATTGACTATGTGTCCTATTGGGCAGACTGATGTCATGCACAGGCTTGTAGACAGGAATTTCCATATAGCGACAGCTGTTAGTTGTTAGTTTTTAAGCTGTTAGTTGGTGCTATACGTATTATTATTGGTCGCTTCGCTTAAAATCACAAAAACAATTGAGATATTTTAAGCGAAGCGACCAACTTTTTAGATACATATTTTTATTCAAACCACCCGTCACGGTCCAGGTTACGGTAGCCGATCGCTTCCGCCACATGATAGCGTCGGATGTCGGGCACCCCTTCCAAATCGGCAATTGTGCGGCTCACTTTCAGGATGCGGTCGTAGGCGCGGGCAGACAGATTCAGGCGTGTCATCGCCGTGCGCAGCTGCTCCATGGAGGAGTCATCAAGATGAGCATATTTCTGAAGCAACGATGTGGTCATCTGCGCGTTGCAGTGAATTCCCTTAACTCCCTTGAACCGCTCCTCCTGAATTTTACGTGCCCGGATGACCCGTTCACGTATGCTAGCGCTCGACTCCCCTTTCGGCGCTTTGGCGATATCCTCGAACGGCACGTTCTCCACCTCCACCTGGATGTCGATACGGTCCATCAGCGGTCCGCTTATCTTATTCATATAACGTGTAATCTGAGCAGGCGTGCATACACATGCATGCGTAGGATGATGATGATAACCGCACGGGCAGGGATTCATCGACGCCACAAGCATGAAGGAGCACGGAAGCGTGTAGTTATATTTGGAGCGTGATATGGAGATGACCCTGTCCTCCAGCGGCTGTCGCATCGTTTCGAGTACTGTTCGTGAGAACTCAGGGAGCTCATCAAGAAAGAGCACACCATTGTGTGCCAGACAAATTTCGCCCGGCATAAACACATTACCTCCTCCCACGAGCGCCACGTCGGAAATCGTGTGGTGCGGTGCGCGGAACGGCCGTACGCTGATAAGCGACGAGTCTTTTTTCAGCTTGCCAGCAACGCTGTGAATCTGAGTGGTCTCCAGGCTCTCGCTGAGGGAAAGCGGGGGAAGAATGGAAGGGAGCCGTTTAGCCATCATCGACTTTCCACAGCCAGGACTTCCGATAAGGATAATGTTATGTCCACCTGCTGCAGCAACTTCAAATGCCCTCTTCATGTTCTCCTGCCCTTTCACCTCGCTAAAGTCATAGTCGAAATGGAACTGCTCCTCGTAAAACTCCTCACGGGTGTTCACCACGGTAGGCTCCGCCGGCTTCAGTCCCGACAAGATATTCACCACATCGGTGAGATGATGTACGCCATACACCTCCAGCCTGTCGACCACCGCAGCCTCGCGGGCATTTTCCACCGGGACGAACAATCCCTTATAGCCAAGCGCGCGGGCTTTGATGGAGATGGGCAGCGCCCCTTTCACGGGAAGAATCGTGCCGTCGAGTCCCAGCTCCCCCACGAACATATACTGCTCCGGATGCTCCATCTCCAGCTTCTCCAACGAGAGCATCAGCCCGATGGCAGTGGGGAGGTCGAATCCGGAACCCTCCTTGCGGATGTCGGCAGGCGCCATGTTCACCACCATCTTCTTCATCGGCACCTTATAGCCGTTCACGTTCAAGGCGGTGAGCACCCGCTCCTGGCTCTCCTTCACGGCGTTGTCGGGAAGTCCCACGATGACGAATCGGCTCTCCGTGCTGTCGGTGGTGTTCACCTCAATCGTCACAGGAATGGCATTCAGGCCCTGCATCGTGGCAGAATAGACTTTTGAAAGCATTTTAACCTACGTTTTGTTTAATCCTACAAAATTACAAAATATATTTCATACCATAACAAAAAATCCGTGGTTTTATGCTGAAAAGGGCACAAAACCACGGATTAAGTAAAGATACCATCCGACAGGCTCAGGGTTTGAGTATGCCGTCCCAGGTGACGAGGCTGCGGTCGAGAATGATTTTCTTGGCAGTGGCACGCTGTCCCGTGATATAGTAATAATTAGCCAACTCAGCATCGAATTTTGTCACAAATGCCTTCTGAATGGCATTGACCTTCTCATTGATGCGATTTGTTGTCGAATCAACAAGCTCATCGATTGACTTCTGCGCCTTCGCCTGATCTTCTTTTGTGTTGAGCAGTCCGTAGATACGCCACAACTCATCACGATGCTTACGTAAATCGCGGAATCGTACCCCCTCGGGATGTCGGAGATAGAAGAAAAAGACAGTCTTTGGAAGCGGTCCCATCTCGATTTCCAAGTTGTTGTAATCAGTGAGGAATATCCTCACACCATGAATATGAAGGCGGCTCAGCTGGCGGGTTGGACGTAGGAGTTTCTCCAAGAGCCATCCCTCTATCCCATTGTTAATCAGTTCTTGTGCCAGCGCCTTGAACTTTATCAGCTTATCCTTCACCTCGTCTGAGAAATTAAGGTCGGCAAAGTTGGTGTCAGTGCGGTCGGAGAACATCGATGATGCAGCAGCCAGGCTCATGACAGAGGGCGATGACACCTTGGCAAGCAAACCATTGACCAAGCCACCAATTGCCGCACCCACTTTAGAAAAGGTTTTGCCCACCAACGGGATAGCGGGTTCTGATTGCGAACGGTTGAGACATATTCTGTGTGGAGACCTCAAACGAGCCTTATTCAGACTGCGTACTTTTTGTGCATCATCGTCTGGGGTATCTTTAGATTTCCGCTGATGGAAAGCCTGCGGCAGAGACTGTTCAGGAAGGCAAACACCATTGTTTATTGACGATTCCGCTTTATCCAGCGGAATAGATTCTTCCTCCTCATCGAAATAGTCCAGGGAAAAATTGTTGCCAGTCGGACTCAGCACCTCATCGTCCCAATCTGTATCACATTCGATTACACTATGATCAGTGCTCTGATTAGCATCGATGTCATGCTTGCTTTCGAACGACGCGGACAGAACTTCTTGTCCTTCAAGCCTTAAGCTCTCAACAAGGCTGATGAAATCAGAAAGGAACCCGGAGAAGTCGTCAAGCGCCAGATTACCAAGAATCAGCGCCTTACGGACAGAGTCAGGCAATGCCTGATAGAAGAAGGTGTAGCGGTCGGACTTGTCGAACTCATCGCCTGCATAGCAAATCAGTCCGGGAAGCAAGTAGTCTCCATCGTCGTCAGAAATAAATTCTGAGAGATTGAATTCCTCGGAAGCACCCAAAAAGTCTGACATTTCCGGAGCGTCAGGGTGGCAGTAGCGGATAGCGTCAATAAACGACTGCCCCATGACCTCCTTCAATTTCTCAAATGTATGCGGGAAAAAACAGAAATCAAAGTTGAGTGCCCTGCACAGCATGGAGATGTCAGCATAATGCGATTCCACAAAGCTGTTGAGCGCACGATAGAATCCAGCATGAGATTTCGGCTGGTTGAGTACAATAACCTGCGTAGTACTTGGCAGAGCCGAAAAAGTATCCTTTCGGAAATGTATCAAAAAACGGCAATTATTCATAAGCTAATGCTTTTTCGTCGGTTAAGGATTGTGAAAAAATCTATAAGAAACTTTGTAAAGAAAGAAGACTTATCAGCAAAAACGCAATAAGTGCGCTTTTTGTCTCTAAGTGTAGAACGTTCGAATGCAGGTAAAAAGGAGTAGCGTTAGGTCTTATCTTATTTCTTCCCTTAAGTAAGTATTACACAATTAGTTAGTACTTTGTGTATAATAAACTGAATGCCGTGCCGCGGTATTTATTAGTGCAAAGTTAACACTTAAAAATAAAAGAATCAACAATCCGGTCACAGAGTAAGATAATTTAAGGCTTATTAACACTTTTTATATTTAATATAGTTAATAAATCTAGGGGTAAGTGGCAAAACAATGCCCCCTACCCCAACGCTTTTAAACTAAAGAAACAAGGAGCAACAACTAAGAACTATATACTGTCCTTCTTGAGGGTCTGTTCAACATCGCGTTTCATATCAGCGATATTATTGCCGTGGTAGAGCACGTGTCCTTTCCCGTCGCTCAGCACATAATAAGGCAGTTCCCGCACTCCGAACTTCTGCGCCGCAGGTGTGTCCCAGCTGTTGCCGTCGCAGACGTTGTCGAGTGTCAGGCTGTCCCCCCTGACGAATTCCTCCCATTTGTAGACTTGGGTGTCCAACGACACCGCCACCACCTTTAACGACGACTCATAATCTTTCGCATAACGCCGGAGCGTTGACATGATTTCCCATGCATCAGAGAGCCATGTAGCCCAGAATCCCATCAGCAGATAAGGTTTGCCAGCCTTCGAGATGTCAATGGTCTTGCCCGTCTTCGTGGTGAGCGTGGCCGACGGCAGAGCCTTGCCCACATCGGCAGACATCAGCTGCCGGAGATGCGTCTCGAGGTTGATAAGATATACGTTGTTGGCATGGTGGCTTCTCAGCAGCTGACAGAGCTGAAGCAGCTCGGGATAAGCGATATCCGGGTTCTGCACGAAATATCGGTCGAGCATATAGACAGAGACGGGCGACGCGGGATGGTTCTCGATAAATGCCCTGGCCGCCGCATTCATCTTCACCTGAGTCATGGCTGCAGTCTCTGAGCGGAACTCGTTGAGCAGCTTGTTCTCGTCGCTGCCCTTCACCTCATAGTTCTTCATGTCGTTGGCAGATGCACTGTATTCCAGTGTCTGTCCGCCATCTACAAACACCACATGCTCAAGCCCGTTCTGAAAGACCAGGATATAAGGGGTAGGTCCGTCGGCTGTCCCCTCATACACAAACGATCCGCTCTTCACCTTCAGCGTGTCGAACCGCGCATCCGCTCCCGACAGGCTGTAGATATAGATTTCGCCCGGCTGCATTCCTTTCAGGCGGCCCTCAATTTTGAATTGGTTGCCGCTCGGACCGCAAGCCGTCAGCAGGATGATGAGCAACCAGGCGGCACAAACACCCACTCTCATCATTGCTCAATCTTTTTGAACACATCCGGATATTTGCCAAACTCCTCGCTCGACTTGGCAGAACGGTACAGACGTCCGTCGCTCTTGCGAAGCTGCCGCAGTCCGGTCTCCAGAAGCAACCTGTTGTCGCTCCTGGCTCCAAGCATCGCCTGAAGGAAATAAGTCATCGGATTTTTACGCTCTTTTTTCTCCATCAAGCGTCCTGCCACGAGAAACTCCTGATTGAGTATATGGGCAAGGATGCTCGTGTTTGATGAGGAGGTGGAGAGAATAGCTGTCGCCGCCCCATAGCGTCCTTCCGACACCAGGAAATTAGCCCTCACCTCATTATAGAAAGTGGCGCCTTCGCTCTTCTCCAGATACTTATGCGCCTCATCAAGCATACGCTGTGAGAAAGTGAGCAGACAGAGATTGGCAGCCACCTCATTCATCCCTCCGCTCACCTCATATGCGCGGATGAAAGCGGAGCGAGCCAGGTCGATCTCGCCGCGGTCGAGATGGTTCAGCGCCAGATTATTATATATCATAAAATTGTCGGGCACCAGTTTTCTCGCCTGTGTGAGCAGACTGATGCGGTCGTCCACAGACGACGCCTCTTCGGAGCGTCTCACCAGCACGTCAGCCTCCTTGTTGCCTGTGTTGATCCCCCGGAAATAATAGAAACTTGCGTCTTTGGCGGTCTCAAACACCAGAAAAGAACTGCGGTCCACCTGCACAGGCAGTTCCAACGTGGTCGGTTCGCCCCGCTCGCCCCCCTCTATCGGAGTGACATCCACAAAGCACTTGCAGAACTCGATTCCGCGCGTATAGGGCAATGTCACTTTCATCGGCAGCGTCATGCCGTTCTTATGGCTCACAATCCGTCCGAAGGCATTGCTGCGCTCACCCTGAAGCACAACAGCCTCCCCCTTCTGGCTTGAGCCCTGCCACACGAAATAAGGTGTCAGCTCATAAACAGCCGACCTGCTGAACGACTTTGGAGGTATGGTGAGCGTGATGGTCACATCGCATTTACCATTCACGAACTCAATCAAAGAGGGTGTCACCGCATAATTTGACACATCCAGCACAGAAGGCTGTGCAGAAGCGGCAAGCGGGTACAAGAAGAGGAACAAACGTAATAAATTTCTCATTGTCTTTCTCTTAATTGTTTTTTACTAAAATGATGAACAGGATAGAGCACTGAAAGCAGTCCGATGACCGACACCGTGACAAACACCACCAGCACATCGGCCGCCTTCACCTGCACCGGATAGGCATCCACGATGTAGCTTCCAGCCTCCGCCCCGAATTTCAGCAGCCCATACTGCTGCTGGATCAGACAGAGTGTGATACCCAAAAGCAATCCTAAAAAAGCTCCTGAGAGGGAGATAAGCCATCCCTCGAGAAGGAAGATGCGTGAGATGTCCTTGTTGGATGCTCCCAGATTGTGCAATGTGCGGATGTCATCCCGTTTGTCGATAATGAGCATCGAGAGGGAGCCAATCACATTGAAACTGGCAATCAGCAGGATGAAAGTGAGGAAGACGTATGAAATGAGCTTCTCCACCTCCATGATTTTAAACGTGTCGGACTGCTGCTCATAGCGGTCGAGCACCCTGTAGCTTCCGCCAAGCGCATTCTCAACGGATTTCCTGATGTCACCCACATCAGCATCCGGTTTCAGATACAGCTCCAGCGCCGTCTGCTTGTCGCCTTTGTCGAACAGTTCACGCGCAAACGCAAGCGAGGTAATCACATAATGCGAATCATACTTCGACTGCATCACCATGAACGCCACGTGGGGCGTGAACAATTCCGCCTGACGAAAGTCATTCATCGGGTTAGTCAAGTTGATTTTCTCGCCTTTCTTCGGGGCATACACCTTCACCGGCTCCTCAAAATCGACCGTCAGCCCCAGGCTTGTCAGCACGTTCACTCCGAACACGCCATAATTTATATCCACGGCGTGGAGGTCGAGCACACCGTTGCCGACCAGGATGTCCTGAAATTCTGTAACATCAAGAAAATGGTCGTCCATCCCCTTCACCGTCACCATCAGCTGAGCGTTTTTCGACGCCACCAGCGCCTTGTCCTCAATCACATCCACAGCAGCCAGCACCCCTGGGAGGGAGCGTACCGTCTGCAGAGGCTGAAGGGAGGAGTCGATATACTTTCCCTCCGCCGGCACCACCTTCAAGGACGGGTCGAAGGCCGTGAACAGATTCGCCACCATCCCCTCAAACCCGTTGAACACCGAAAGAATACAAATCAAGGCTGCTGTTGCTACAGTCACGCCCAGAACCGATATACCGGAGATGATGTTGATGGCATGGTGCGATTTCTTCGAGAAGATATACCGCTTGGCTATGTGAAAGGGGAAACTCACTATTGTAGAGCAGGATTACGGCATAAAACCAGATGATTCAGTCTGTTGATTTATTGTTCATCACTTGCCTGTTCCGGCTCTTCGGCAGAGGCGTCAGCCTGTTTGGCTTTGTCTTCGTTCAACAGCCGGTCGATGTTGTCGAGGTAATCGAGCGAATCGTCGAGGAAGAACTTCAGCTCAGGGATGATGCGCAGCTGATGCCGCTGCAGCTTGCCCATTTCGAACCGTATCTGCGAGGCATGGGCGTTGATGTTCTCAAGAATCTCAGCCGCACGCTCCGAGGGGAAGATGCTCAGATAGGCTTTTGCCACGCTCAGGTCGGGGCTGATTCTCACTACGCTCACGCTCACCAGAATTCCACGTGTCTGGCGAGTCTGAGCCTGAAAAATGTTGCTCAAATCCTTCTGGATGAGCCTTGCAATTTTATTTTGTCTTGTTGTTTCCAATATTTGTGATTTTAAAAAATGGGTTAATGTTTTTTTATGATTTTCTAGGATTGCCTAGGATTACTAGGATAACTAGGAAAACCTAGGATAACCTAGGAATACCTAGGAAAGCCCAGGAAAAACAGCTAAAAGCGCCTTCGAATCAGTGTGAGTCCGTCGCGGACGGGGATGATGACTTTCTCCACACGTCTGTCGGCAGCCACCATGTCGTTGAACGCCATGACGCCTGCAGTAAGGGGGTCGCTCTGATGGGTGGGGTCAACCACATGTGCGTCCCAGAGCGTGTTGTCAGCGATGATGTAGCCGCCGGGAGTCAGGTAGTCCATCACGAGGTTGTAGTAATCACAGTAGCGGCGTTTGTCGGCATCAATAAACACCATGTCGAACGTCTCGCCGAGCGACGGTATCACCTCAAGGGCATCTCCGATGTGAAACCGTATTCGGTCGCCGTAGGGTGAGCCTTCCAGCCAGGGCCGAGTGAAGTCCTCCTGCTCGTCGTTGATTTCGATTGTGTGGACCACCCCGCCCTCTTCGAGCCCTTCGGCTATGCACAGGGCTGAATAGCCGCTGTAGGTACCGATTTCCAGCACCTTACGTGGCCGGATCATGCCAGTTAGCATCTTCAGCAGACGTCCCTGCAAGTGGCCGCTTGCCATGTGGCCGTAGAGCAGGTGGATGTTCGTGGCGCGGTAGAGACGGTGAAGATACGGGTCCTCCGGGTCAATATGATTCAGAATATAGTCTTCCAGCAGTTGTGATGTGTCCATCTCCTCGTGGTTTTAAGCCATGAGCGCCTCCATCGCCAGGCGGTAGGAATCCAGTCCGAATCCGCAGATTACTCCCTTGCATGCGCATGATATCATGGAATGATGACGGAAGGGCTCTCGCTGATGCACGTTGCTGATATGCACTTCAATCACTGGAGTAGTTATGGCGCGTATGGCATCCTGCAGCGCCACGCTCGTGTGGGTGTATGCTCCGGCGTTGAACACCACGCCGTCGATGGTGAACCCGACCTCATGGAGCTTGTTGATCAGCTCACCCTCTATGTTCGACTGAAAGTAGTCGATTTCCACCGAGGGATAACGTCCGCGCAGCTCCTGCAGGTAGTCGTCGAATCCGCGGCTTCCATAGACACCGGGCTCACGTTTGCCCAGCAGGTTGAGGTTCGGTCCGTTCAATATCAATATTCGCATTGCTCTTCGTTTTTTAGCATTTTCAAAGGCGTTTTGCCCTCGTTCACGTTGTTTCAACTTGCAAAGTTATGGATAATTATTCACTTAGCCAATTTTTAAAGACTAATAAAACTTAACACACCGAATTTTACCCACTTTTACTGTGATTACAAATAAAAAAACACAAAATGCAAAAGACTAAAATCTAAAACCCTTGCATAACTCAATTAATTTCACGAACTTTGCGTCAGATTTAGACTAACTACACAAAAAACGACTACAATTCTACCACAATGAAGAGAATCTACACCCTTATTTTCATACTTCTAGCCATCGCAGTTCAGGCAATGGCACAGGCAGGAGCACCGGCATTTCCTGGTGCTGAAGGACATGGACGCTATGTGAGCGGAGGACGTAATCCCGCCAACGGAAAAACGAAAGTGGTTCATGTCACCAACCTCAAAGACTCCGGCACCGGCTCCTTCCGGGCGGCCGTCAGCGGGAGCGACTACAAGACCGTGGTGTTCGACGTCGGAGGAGTCATCGCGCTCAACAGCGACCTCGTCATCGGCGAGAACACCACCATCGCCGGGCAGACAGCACCTGATCCGGGCATCACCATACGCTATTACACCCTCCGTCCGAACAACAACAACATCATCCGTTTCATCCGGGTACGGCGAGGCGAGGAGCGTAACGTGAACGACGGTGCCGACGCCATTTGGCAGCGGGAGAAAAACGGCATCATCATCGACCACTGCTCCTTCTCCTGGAGCATCGACGAGGTGGCGTCGTTCTACGACAACAACAACTTCACCATGCAGTGGTGTACGCTCGGAGAGAGCCTGCTCAACGCCGGACACGGCAAGGGCGCACACGGCTACGGAGGCATCTGGGGAGGCAAGCTCGCATCGTTCCACCACAACCTCATCTGCCACGTGGCAAACCGCTCTCCCCGCTTCTGCGGAGCACGCTACGACTGGGGCGGATTCACCTCCAACAAGCTATATGCCCAATACCGTTGGGAGAACGCTGTGCAGTCGGAGATTGTGGATTTCCGCAACTGCGTGATCTACAACTGCGGCAACGGATGCTACGGCGGACCGGGCGGCGGATATGTCAATATCGTGAACAACTACTACAAGTCGGGGCCTGCCGCCACCACCAACCGGGTGACAAACATATCAGTGGGCAGCAGCGACAACTCGAAAGACAACAGCAAATACTGGACGATGACCAGCCGTTACTTCATCGACGGCAACACGGTGAACGGCATTGCCAACTACGACTGGAAAGGGGTGGTCTATGATGACGGCACCTACCTCATCGACGGGGAGCGCTACAGCGCGGACGCCAACCACTACTACGGGAGCAGCGTGGAATACAAGAAGAACACAGCCGGCAAGGACTGCGTCAGGATCAAGCTCGACGAAGCTGCGCCGGAAGGCAGCATTACCACCCACACCGCCACCTATGCCTACACGAAAGTGACGCAGTATGCGGGTGCCTCGTTTATCCGCGACAATGTGGACGACCGCTACATGACAGAGGTGAAAGCCGGGACAGCCACCTACAAAGGGTCGGTCACCGGCAAGGCAGGACGTATCGACAAGGTGTCGGACGTGAAAGGCTACACCGAGGCGAATTTCGGCACCGGTCAGCGCCCTGACGGCTACGACACCGACCGCGACGGTATGCCCGACGAATGGGAGACTGCGAACGGTCTTGACCCCAACGACGCATCCGACGCACAGCTCTACACCCTCGACACCGGGAAGCAGTACTACACCAACCTCGAGGTCTATCTCAACGGCATCGTGCAGGACATCATGATCGCCGAGAATGAGGACGCAAAGGAGGCTGTCGATGAATACTACCCGGGCGTGGAAGGCTCCGGCGGTGAGGAGGAAGACCCTGAAATCACCTACAACGCCACCTACGCCGTCAAGGTAGATGAGTCATTCAAGGCAGGGCAGACAGTCAGCGTGGACTATGAGAACGAGACCATAGCCACCGTCACCTACGGCAACGAAGGCGGTGCTGACTTCAAGGCAGCCAAAGCCAACGGCAGCGTGGCTGGATTCGGCGCGTTCACCGAAGGCAACGGCGAGAACGGCACACAGAACAGCGGCACCGTCTATCACATCACCCCAGCCTACGACGGCACCATCACCGTGGCGGTCGTGCTCAACGCAGGAAAGAGTTTCTATGTGATGGAAGACGGCATTGCCCTGCCCGACTACGACGGCATCACCGTGGAGGAAAAGAAATACGGCACCTTCACTTTCGACGTGAAGGCAGGAGTGACCTACGACGTGTTCTGCACCGGCTCCAAGCTTGGATTCTACGGATTCAACTACACATGTACGAAGCCAAGCAGGCTGCGCGGCGACGTGAACGAGGACAAGACGGTCGACATCAGCGACGTGGTGGCAGTCATCAACCAGATGGCGGGCACAGCCTCCTACCGCTATGCCGACGTGAACGAGGACAAGACTGTTGACATCTCCGACATCGTGGCAGTGATCAATATCATGGCTGGAAACGGAACTAATTGAATTTACTAATTACGATTTACGAATTACGATTTACTATTTATTTGACTATCTGGATATTTGATTATTTTTTACAGGAATTACAGGAATTAATTGAATTATTTTTCAAAAACGAATTACACTAATTTTTTTACAGGAATTATAGGAATTTACAGATTTTTTTACTTGAGTTTCGGATTTACCATAACGAAGATTTCTAAACACATTCAATAATTTCTAAGGAATAAAGGAATAAAAGGAATATTTTTATTGATTGACTACGTCGAATCTGCTGCTGCTCGACAAACTGAATGCAGCATTCGTTTGTTCTCGCTTTATCGCAGCTTTAATAAGCAAATAATAGGAATAGTCGCTAACGCGACAGAGAGGAATAAAGGACTAAAACTGCATTTACCACACTAATTCCAGAATAACCACAAATAAAGACATTCTGTTCCAAATCTATGAAAAAATATGAGATTTGGGCACAATCGAATAGTGTTCATTGGTTCCAAATCTATGAAATAATATGAGATTTGGGCACAATCGGATAGGGTTCATTGGTTCCAAATCTATGAAAAAATGTGAGATTTGGGCACTTTTGCATATTTTTATTTGGGGAACAAAAGAAAAATTCCTATCTTTGCGTATCAATCATAAAGAAAAAGACATGGAAAAGCTATTGGCAAGAGAGAAAGAAATAGAGGAGCTGAGAAAAGCCTACACTTCTGACAAATCAGAATTTGTGGTTATTCTCGGACGAAGGCGAATCGGAAAGACATTTCTTGTA
>JAEEGL011124537.1_pt1 | contig 19978 bp, 16 predicted proteins | sample 9134231 | NCBI WGS metagenome assembly JAEEGL01 (sample SAMN16246548, study PRJNA631951) | gut metagenome | biome: gut microbiome; feature: rumen; material: fiber-attached | host: Bos | place: Iran: Karaj | collected 2018-10
ATGAGGGAAGAGATAAAATGAGAAAAAAGAATATGCTCTGGGTAATGGTCGGCGTGATTGCGATCGGAATCAGTGCCGTCTGCTTCTTTTCGCCCGCGAATGGCGGCGGTTCTGAGCCCCAGGGGGAGCCGACGGCGGTTACGACGAAGGCCAAACCGAAGGCGAAGCCGTCCTCCGCGAAGAAGAACCAGGCTCGCAGCATGCGTCTGAAGGAGCCGGAGAAGACACTGGACATCATCGCCGACGACGAGGAATTCAAGGATCTTTCCCCCGAAATGCGAAAGGTGATGGCTGAACTGCAGGCGGCCCTCGATGCAGACGACTTCAAGACCGTCTCCAAGATCTGCGAGAAGATACTCCGCATCCAGCGCACGCAGGGCGAGGGCGCGGTGCCGAAGGAGGTCCGCGAAAAGGCGGTTGAAGCCCTTGGCCTCTTCCTTCCGGAGTCCCTTGCGGAGCTGGTCGGATTCATGGCAGATTCGGATCCCGAGGTGCTGGAGGCCGTCATCGACCAGCTTGACACCGTCTTGAACGACACCACCATAGGCGACAAAGACCTCTCGCCGCTCTTGACCAACATGGCAAAGGCCCTGAAGGACGAGGACGCGCTTGATTCCCTGGCCATGACGATCGAATCGAACATGCGCAACAGCATCAAGGTCGCGACCTACAAGGACATCCTGAAAACCGGATCCGAGAGTGCGAAGGCGCGGATTCGCGAGTCGATAGCGGAATGCATGGAGAAGGAGCCCGAGGAGCTTCCCAAGGACGACAAGTCCATAATGAAAGAGCTTGACAATTGGCTGGAGGAAAACCCCGACGACGAGGACGACGACGAATTCTACGCCGGCATCTAGCCGCCATTCCCGTCGCCCAGCGAGAAAGGTTCGAACACGACGTGCCTCTCGCGCTTGTCCTCAGGCGGCGGCGTCATGTAGTCGGGCCCGTACAGGCGGGTCATATACGCTTCCAACCCCGCCGCGCATGGGCAGCTCAGCCCTTCGAACGTCCGCATCTCGCCCCCCGGCTCAAGTTCGTCGCGTGGGGCGATTTCGCCGAAGTAGTGGCGCCGGCCCACAGGATACGTCACGAAGCTGGACCTCTCGTTCCGGCAGAGGCCGTTCCACCAGTCCCACAAGCGGGTCCACGCCCCAGGCGGCGCAAAGGACAAAAAGGCCCCTGCCGTCCTCTTGACGCGGAAAGCCATGCCGTTCAGTCCCCATTTGCGCTGCCATCCGCGTTCGGCGAACGCCTTGCGGCAGGAGTAGAGGAAGCCGAGCGCAAGAGAGCCCCATCCGTGGAGAAGCCTCAGAAGCGGATTGTCTGGCACGTTATCGGAGAGGAACACGTCCACGAACACCCCGCAGCATGGGGGCGGCGCGACGAGGTCCTCCCGCGTGACGAAGCTCGTGCCGCAAAGGCGTATCCGCGGGAAGCAGAGGCCGTAGCCCTTCGGCGCGCCCGGCTCGTATATCGCGTATTTCCCTCCGAAGCGCGCAGTGAACGCGTCGCGGAAGCGCGGCCAATCCGAACGCGGAACGTTGACGTCAAGATCGTCGTCCCACGGGATGAACCCACCGTGGCGCACCGCGCCAAGCGCCGTGCCGCCACCGAGTATGAGCCGCGCACCCGTCTCGGCCGCGACGGAAAGAACGTCTTCGAGGATTGCCGCCAGGCATTTCTGCAGCGCGGCAAGGCGCTCTCCTTCGAGCGGGATCGCCCCTTCGGCCTTGAGATGCTTGAATGCGTCGAACGTGGAAAGTCCCATTCATCCCTCCCGCCACGAGGCGATGAGCCTCTCGTATGCCTCGAGAAGCCCTGTGCGCGGCTTCCATCCGAGCGCCTCCAGCTTCGCCGTGGAAAGCCGCATCCTGAATTCGGGGGCATAGCCACGCCCCGCCGCGCCCGTCAGATCGACCACAACGCGGGTGGGCGGATGGGCGGCGGCCAGCGCCTCGGCCATCTCGCGGATCGTGCAGTAGGTTGACGGGTTCGCGACATTGTACGCTTCGCCCGCCGCGCCCTTTTCCGCAAGTGCCAGTATGGCGGAGACCGCATCGTCGATGTAGCAGTAGCAGCGAGCGGTGCGCCCCTCGGTGTGCAGCACGATGTCGCGCCCCTCCAGCACCGCCTCGGCGAACTGCGCGAAAACGCGCGTGTCGCCGCGGACGACGCCAGGCCCAAACGTCTGCGTGAGCCGCGCTATCGTCACGTCCACGCCAAACTCCTTCGCATACGCGGCACAGAGGTTCTCGGCGAGTCGCTTGGCCTCCGGATAACTGGAGCGCGCCGCAACGGGATCCAAGACGCCAAAGTCGCCTTCCGCCACGGGATCCGATGTAGGCGCGCCGTAGACCTCCATCGTCGACAGGAACACGACCTTCCCGACATGCGAGTCCCGGGCGAATTCCAGGACGTTGCGCGCACCATCGATGATCGTCGAGATCGTCTCGACCGGCCTTTCCACGAAACCGCGCGAGGCCGTCTCGGCCGCCGCGTGGACGAGGCGGCATGACGGCAGATCGGCGCGCGCCTCGGAGGAAAGCTCTGCCGCGTCGAACGGAAGCGTGACGTCCCATTCCACGATTTCCACGTTTTCAATCCCGGAGAAGAGCCGTCCGGCCTTCTCCACATTGCGCGCCGCCGCAACGACCTTGCCCCCGCCCGCCGCGATCGCCTTCACGAGCGCCGTGCCTATCAACCCCGTCGAGCCTGTGATCAGATATGTCATGAGACCGCCTCCTTCGCCGCCCTTGCCTTGAGAAGCGCATCGAGCGATATGATGTCTTCCGGCGTTGTGATCTTGACGTTGCCGCGGTTGCCCGGGACGAGATGGATCGGGATGCCGAGCGTCCAGCAGATCGTCGCCTGGTCGACCATGTCCGTGTAGCCCTCGGGGCGCGCGCGTATCCTCTCGTGCGCCGCAAGTATGTCGCCGAGCCGAAAGCTCTGCGGCGCCTGCGCCGTGTAGGACTCCTTGCGGTACGGCATCGCGCTGATCGTCGATCCGTCCTTCGAGAGGACTATCGTCTCGTAGCAGGGCGTGTACGTCACCGCATTCCCGAACTTCTCCACGGCCTCGATGTTCGCGGCGATGACCTCCGGCAGGACGTATGGCCGCACACCGTCGTGGAGAAGCACGGTTGAATCGGCGGCGTATTTCGCCGCGGCGGCCTTGAGGCCGGAGTAGATAGAGTCCTGGGCGGATTCGCCGCTCCCGGCGAGCGTCAGCGGCTTGGCGATTCCGTATTTCGCCGCGAGCGCACGGCAATCGTCAAAATACTCGGGCGCGACGACGAGCACGATGCCGTCGATGAGCGGATGGTCCTGGAAGAGCCCGAGCGTGTGCGCGAGGACGGGCTTTCCGTCCAGCTCGAGAAACTGCTTCGGGACGCTCGCGCCCATGCGCGCGCCGACGCCCCCCGCGAATACGATTGCGATGTTCATTGCTTGTCATCTCCTGCGAAAAACGCCCTGCAGCGCCCTGCAAGCGCGGCGGCGTATGGCATGTGTGCGTCCTTTATCGGCGGACGGTCGCCCAAATGGAACTTCCCATCCGCCGACGGCGGGCGGACCGGCGCGCGCACGATGTCGTCTTCGCCGAACGAAAGGATGTTGAGGAATTCCTCGTTCCCTCCGTACCGCCCGGTCTTCATCGCCGGACGGAGGACGGACCATACCGGCGTACCCATGCCTGTGCATGGTAGCGCGCAGTGAAGCCGGCTTGTCACGACAAACGGCGCGCGCGCATAGCGCGCCAGCAGCTCCTCGGCCTTTGCGAACAGCGCCTCGTCGCTCGCGCAGTCCCGTTTCAGTACCTTGTGCGAGACATATTCTGCGGAAAGAAGCACGTCATCGTGGAAGAGCGGGGAGTAGGAGCGGTGGAACTCCGCCGCATACAAAAGCTGAACCAGGAAGAGACCCGGGCGGTCCCGCCCTAAGAACACGCGGAACTTAGGCGCAAGGCGCGCCACCGCGGCCGGATGCCGAAGCATGTATGGAATGCGCCGCAGAAAACGCTTTAACATCGGCCACTTGCGGCGGTGACTGAACCGCCGGAAGAACGGATCAACGAAAATGGGCGGGGCGTCGGTTTCCTGGTGCCGGAAGCGCTCGCCGAGCGTGAGCGTCAGGCATGACGTGAACTCCCCGCGTATGCCGTGCCGCGCCAGCATGTCCACCATGTCGGTGCTGCGGCATCCGATCGGCTCATGCGCCTTGAGATAGGCCGTCGTCCTCTCCGTGAAGAACTGCTGCTCGATCAGCGGACGCACATGGAACGATATGAAGAGCGGGATGATGGCTGGCGACGGCGGGAAACGATCTGGATGATGCATGAACCAAGCGTTCATCACCACACGGATCTGATCGCCGGCGTATGCGTTCATGGTCTCTCTCTCGACGTGCGCCGCGTCAGGCCCGGCGAACTGTGCGGCGGCAACGCTCTGGATGTAGTCGCCGATGTTCTTGTGATCCGTCTCGCCCAGGCACACGAGCACTCCGTTCTTCACCGCCCCTTTCATGCCAGCACCCCTTCCAGATACTCCCTGAGCCAGTTGAAGTCTTCGTCCGTGGTCTCCATCCCGTCGTTGAAGCAGACAAGTTTCGGGTGGAAGCGGGAGAACATGGCTGGGGCTTCGCGCCATCGGCCGGACACGACCTGCAGCGAATCCGCCCATGACGGCAGGAGCCGCCGCCACCATGCCGAGTCCCTGTTCGTATTGAACGTCGCACGTCGGAAATGCCCGCGCCCCACGGCCAGCGCATAGCCTGCATACAAGACTCTATGCACCACGTTCGGGTTGCGGAACGGATAGGACAGCTCGGGCTCTATGCGGTCGGCGAAACAGTCGTAGCAGGCGAACATGTCAGCAGTGCAATATGCGTCAATGTTGTGGTGCGGAAGGCGCGTTATCATGGACCGCGGACCTGGCTTCGCCCCGAACGCGTCGCGCAGAAGGTCGTCTGCCAGGTCAAGTCCGCTGCGGTACACCTGCTCCACGGCGTTGGCTGGGCGCTTGCGCCTCGCGCCGAAGCGGAACACCGGGTATCCGTCGGCGGCAAAGAAGAACGACGGCTGGACCGTACCCCAGAAGAACGTATCGTCGTTCGCGAGCAGGAAGCGTCCGGCGAGCCCAGGAATGCGGAAGATGTTGTGCTCAATCACGTCGATGCAGAAAGTGGGCAGATACCTGGCCGGGATAATCTCCGAATGCCGTATGATACGCACGTTCGGGGCTTGCAGCTCCGGCCATTCGGGCATGGTCTGATCATCGTCGACGACGATGTACACGTTCCTGAGCCACGGCGCGAACTTTGCCGCGCTTCTGAGCGAGTGGCGCAGCATGTCGCCGCCACGGTACCGGCAATCGCCGTTCTGCGCGGCGGAGGTTGCTACGCCGTACCGTTCGGCGACGGCCATGCGCTTCAAACGCCACTTCTCATCGGTGTCGTCGCACCAGGCGTATACAAGGTCGATAGGCTCCGTCATTCTGCGCCTCCAATCCATTTCTCGATCATGTCAACCATCCGGTCGGACGCCTTGCCGTCCTCCATGCATCCCTTGTCGGCGAGGAAAGCCGCGATGTCGCGCTCATACTTCCCGGCATCGAACGTCTCGATGTTCGCACACATCTCCCCGTTCGTCTCCGCCACGGGGAAAGGCGTAGCCTCCAACGGATAGTAAAATCCGCGCAGGTTGTCGTATTCTGCCTTGTCCGGCGCGAAGATGAACCCGGGGGCGCCGCCTAGGAGAAAGTCGTATATCCAGCTGGAGTAATCGGTGATGCCGGCGTCGGCGGCGACAAGCAGCTCCTGGATGTCGCCATAGTCCGTGGCGTTGACGACATCAGGCGGCAGCGAGACAAGGCCTTCGGAGAGGGCGATCGCGTCCATCGGGTGCAGGCGCATGCCGATGGACCAGACGCCGCCGAAGCGTTTCTCCAGCGCGCGCTTCCAGGCGGCGAAATCGTACATGCACGCGCCGTCCGCGAGCGCGTTGTCGCGGAACGTAGGCGCGAAGAGCGCAAGTTTCGCGTCTGGGTCCAGGCCTAGCGCGGCGAATACCTTGCGCCGTATCGCCGTCTTCTCCGTCTCCGGCAGGAAGAACACGTCGTTGCGCGGATGGCCTATCATGAATCGCGGGGCGGGTGCAAGGGGAGACGAGGCGAACACTTTTTCCTCGAACTCGCTGTTCACGGGAACCGCATCGAGCGCATTGACGTTTACCGCGCGGAAGTCGTCGGCCTTGTTCCAGTCCACGTCGATGCGCTTGATCCCAAGCGATCCATGCCATGTGTTAACGTAGAACTGCCCGGGGCGTTTCGGGGGGTTGCCGCGCGTCACGAACATGTGCGTGTTCTCGACAAGCACCTTCGCGGTGGCGAGCTCCACGTACGCCTGGCGCGTCCAGCGCCGCACGGCCCTTCCGGTGTCTGGACGGCCGCCGGTTGCGCGCCAGCTCTTCTCGTCCATGAGCCATACGATGTCCACGTCGGGACGGCGCCTCGCGAGGGCGCGCGCGATCGCCTTCGGGTTGCACGAGCAATTGCCCGTGAAGCAGGCGAAGAGGACCTTGGCCCTTTCGACCGGGAGCCTGCGAAACACGCTACGTCTCCTCGCCCTCTCCAGAAAGCCGATGCGCCAGAGGCGCCGGCGTATCTTCTCGGCCAGCAGCCCGTTGCCGAACGCATTCACGAAGCGCACCAGAAACGCCTTGAAGCCGTACCTTTTCAAGCTTCCTCCCTGGCGAACTCTTCGCATCGCCTGCACATGTCGGCCACGACCGCAAGATGCCTGTCGGTCGTCGGTATGCCCGCCGTCTCACCTATGCGCCCGTCCGGTTCGTCTGTCGCGAAGCGGAAGTTCGCCTTCATGGATCCTCGGCGTGTAATCGCCATATTGAACAGTTCCCTAATGCCGTCGAAGCGGCCTTCGTCCACATCCTTGTCCACGCTTTCCACGAACACCACCGGCGTTCCCATGGCCACGCACGGCAGTGCGCAGTGGATGCGGCACGTCACGCAGAACTTCGCCTCCGCGTAGCGGCGCAACAAATCACGACAGTACTCGAACTTGCTCTTCTCATCCGTGAAGAGCCGCTCGCGCACTCCGTGCGAGTAGTATTCCGCGTCGAGGAGCAGACGCTTCGAGAACAACTTCAAGTAGGCCCTCAGGAACGCGCCGAGTTTCAGGAACGCCTGCACATGGAACTTGAGCATCTTGTCCTTCAGCGCCTGGCGCTGCATCTTGGCGAATATGCGCAACGTCATCACTGGATGCGCCAGCATCCACGGGAAGCCTCGCAATGCGTCCCATTTGTCCAGGCAGTGCAGCGGATCCACGAAACACACGCCATGCCTCCTATCCTCGGGCGCGCGGGCGAAACTCCTCCCAAGCGTCAGCGTAAGGCAACTGGAGAAGTACGCCGGCACGCCTCGCGTCTCAAGGATCGAGAGGGTCGTGCGGTCCCTGCAGCCGACAGGCCCGTGGGCCTTCATGTATGCGATGGTCGCGGGCGTCAACAACGTGTCCGCCATGCGTGGACGGAGATGGAAGGATATGAACAGCGGAACTATGTCGTCCGAAGGCGGGAAATTCTCCGGATGATGCATGAACCATCCATTGAGGATCACCTTCATCTTCTCGCCATGGTATTCGTGCAGATGTTCCCTCTCTATCAACTCGGTCGCATGCATGAACTGATCGGCGGCGATGCTCTGGATATAGTCGCCGATGTTCTTGTTGTTGCCATACAGCGAAAGATAGTACATGAGCCCGTGTTTCATGTGCCCAACACCTCCATGATCTTCCGTGCGCATCGTTCGGACGCCCGACCGTCGTCAACGCAGCCCTTGGCCCTGATGAAGGCGCCTTTCCGCGCGCGATACCCTTCCGGGGCGAAGGCATCGATCGCGGCGACCAGCTCCTCGTTCGAGCGGGCAACGGGGAACGGCGTCGATTCGAGCGGATAGTAGAAACCGGGATTCGCGGCATACTTTTCGGCGTCCCTAGCATAGATGAAGCCGAAGCCGTCGCCAAGGACGTAGTCGCATATCCACGAAGAGTAGTCCGTTATCCCCACTTCGCATGCGACCATCAGCTCCTGCATGTCCGGGACGACGGAGGCGTCCACCCAACTCCCAGACGGCGCGCGATGGCGGGCCATGTCGCGCTTGTGCAGTCGGAAGAGGACCGTCCACTCGCCGCCGAACCTCCTTTCGAGCGCCGCCTTCAGCATGACGGGGTCGAGGTCGAGGCACGAGATGTCGCCGTCGGGCCGGAAGGTAGGCGCATACAGGGCGAGCCGAGTTTTCGCGCCAACACCCAGCATCCTACGTACACGCATAGCGATTTGCACCTTATCCTCGGCGCTCTTGAAGAACACGTCATTCCGTGGATGCCCATATTCTAGTATCTCCGTGGTCGGCCAGTAGCTCGTGCGGTAGACCTCCGTCTCGAACGCGCTATTGGAGATGCACCAGTCGGTGATGGCGTCGGCCTTCGCACGGATCTCAGGCCCGGCCAGTCCCTGGCGCTTCAATCCAAGCGACCCGTGCAGCGGCTGGAAATATACCTGGCCGCAACGTTTCTTGACATACCGCGACCGGACGAGGTTCAAGCCGTTCTCGAACCACACCTTCGCCGTGGCCGCCGCAAGGTAGTAGGCGGGCGATCCTTTCCTTACGACCTTCACGCAAGCGGGAAGCGCGCTTGCGTCGCAACCGCGATCAAGCGCCCAGACCAGCTCGACGTCCGTCCGTGCCGCCAACGCCTCCGTCACATACTTCGGGTTGCAGCAGTACGTCCCCTGGAACGTCTGGAGGAAAACCCGTCTCCTCCGGACCGGAACGAGCCGGAACAGCACGTTTACGAGACAAAGGATTGCTGACTTGATGCGTCTCATCGGTGTTCAATCGCGTTCAAAAGAGGACTTGTCCGGGAACATGGCACGATACACGCTCTCCCGCACCCATTTGCGGTCCGCGTCCGTTATCCCTTCCGTATCGTTGAAGCAAAACAGCCCTGGGCGCCATTTCGAGATCATCGCCGGGCCGGAACGCCATTTGTGGCGCACGAACTGGAAGGAGTCGGCGTAGGCCCTTCCCAGCAGCCTTTTAAGCCACTGCAACCTATGCGAACCCACATTCCTTCGGGCCAGCCGATAATGGCCATGCCCCGTCGCGATCGCCTCGTAGTAGTAGATGATGCGCTGGACGTTCCGTCCTGAACGGAACGGGTTGCCCATGGTGTCCGTTATCTCCGCCTCGTACCTTTCGAAGCAGGCGAGCATATCGCTCTTGCGGTAGGCGTCGGCCGCATGGTGCGGAAGATGCGCCAGCGCCGCTTCCAGATCGTCCTTCCGCACGGGATGGGCGGCCTCGACGATCCTTCGAGCCCGCCATATCTGCTCATGGTAGGCATCATGCGTCGTCCCCGGCTCGGGCAGTTCCTTGTGGGCAAAGCGGCAGATAGGGTAACCGTCGGCCGCGAAGAAGAAGTCGGGGTCGAGCGGACGTGCGAACATCATGTCGTCGTTGGCATAGATAAAGCGTTCGGAGAGATCCGTGATCCTCGCCATGTGGTGCTCTATTGTCGGCGAGCAGTAGCAAGGCAGCCTTTCTGGCGGCATGAACTCGCCCAGCCGCACGATCCGCAACCGTGGATGGTCGAGATTCAGCCACGCAGGCGGCGCATTGTCGTCGTCAATCATCAGGACGACGCGCCTCACCCACGGAACGTACATCTCGGCAGACCGCAGGGAATACTTGAGCTCGTCGTTGGCGGCGAAACGGTACGAGGCGTTGGCGGCGTTGCCGGTCTCGATTCCATGCGCCCGCGCGACGGCGTCCTTCTTCGCGCGCCACTTCTCGTCGGCGGCATCGCACCACAGGTACACGAGGTCTATCGGTTCGTTGGCCATAGCCTCCTCCTCGCCGTCCGCATGGCGCGCCTTAGGGCGCACGTGACCAAAAGCATCCGTCCCCGCGCCAGATCCCGCCCCTTCACATGCCGCGCCAGCTCCAGGAACGCGGCGACGGCCGTCCGCACCCGTGCATTATTGGCTATCCGCCTGCGCTCGCGCACAAAATACTTTGCCGCAAGCGACGGGAAGCGCCTTGCGTAGTCCCTCTTCGCGAACTCCTTCTCCATCAGAAGATAGACCGCAAGAAAGGAGGTCAGGCTCTTCGCTTTCGCCTCGCTCCCGCGCGCAGTCACGATCGACGACGGACGGAACCGTCGGATGTACAGGGCGTCCTGGATCAACTCGACGCGCAGTGCCTCGCAGAGCGATACAGGCGTGAAAAGATCGTCTTCATGTATGATGCCGGGCATGAAACGCAAACCCGCGTTTCTCAGACATTCCAGCCGCATCATCCGGAACGGGACACAGACGCAGAAGCACTTGAGATCGCGCAGCCTCTCCAGCGCCTCGGCACCGGTCAGCACTGTATCGGAAAGCTCCGACGGGAGAAGATACGATTTCGCCTTCTTCCTCAGCAGCTCAATGTCCATCGACTTGTCCTCGAACAGACATTCGCAGTTGAACGACAGCTGATCGAGTCCATCGCGTTCGCAGATGGAGAAGCACTTCGCCATCGCGTCATCCTTGATGTAGTCGTCGCTGTCAAGAAAGTAAATGTACTTGCCGCATGCAGCGTCCATTCCGGCGTTGCGGGCCGCGCTGAGCCCGGCGTTCGCTTGCGTGATGATCCTGATGCGAGGATCCTTCGCCGCATACTCCGCAAGCATCTTGGCGGAACCGTCCGTTGATCCGTCATTCACACAGATGATTTCGATGTCCTTCAGCGTCTGCCGCAGCACCGAATCCAGGCATTCGCCGAGATACTTCTCGACGTTGTATACCGGAATTATGACAGACACCTTCGGCACTGATTATTCCTTTCACAACATTTCTATGAACCGGGGGAACGATAGAATCATATCCGCCTTTTCATGCCGGAAAAGCAGATGTTCGACGTCCCGCCGCTTCAACTCGAGATTTACGGACGAAGCCTTTTCCAGCAATGCCGCCTTCAGCGAACCGATATCATGTATGCTGGGATGGGATACGGACAGGAATCCGAAATCCGGCTTTGTTCGCTGAAGCAGAAACATCGCGTCGTAGAAATCCCGCCCCTTTGCCCTCGTGAGAAGCGCCGACAGTTTCATGGCGCACAATATCTCCTCTGGAGGCACCGGTACGGGGAAGAAGAATCCACACCGGCTTACCGTTGCCGTCTGCCGCGCGTACGCGACACCCTGATCCTGCGCCTCAATCTTCATCAGGAAACGCTCTTCCCTGAACGCGGACAGCCCCAGGTCGTTCAACAGTCCCGGGAACATGATACTTCGCCTGTATGCGGTCAGCCTGTCGCACTCCTTTTCCTTTGTCGTCGCAGGAAGTCCGTTGTTAGCAAGATATGCCACAAGCCCGTCGGTAAAGCTCCTGAAATCGTCGAGCGTCATCCCCTTGCAATCGAAATCCAGATCCTCGGAAAACCGGTCGATATCCTTGATTAGGCGTAGATTCGTCCCACCGATGAATACCAGGCTTCCTGCCCATGCACTCCGGGCAATCCACTCAAGGGCGAGACATTCGACGTATTCCTTCAGCAGATGCTTGGAGAACTGTGGCCCGCGCATATCCTTAGGGGAAAATCCGCAAATCGCATCCATTGTCATCATATCGAATACGCCTTTCTCGCCAGACAGATTCTTCGCATCAACGCCAAAGACCGGAAACGTTCTGCCGTCCGCTCCAGTACACCACCGGAAAACAGTTCCGAAAGAACATCTTCATCCAGCCGCAATTCCTCCATGTCCTTCAGCGTCTTGTAGCGATGGTTCAAATAAAGGAAATCGCAGAAGGCCTTGTGCGGCGAAGCCACAATCACAGGCAACGTTGCGCTTATCGTCTGGACACCATAACCGAACATCAGCTCAGGCTTGATCGAACGATAAAAGAACTCGCCGAATTCATTCTTGAACGAAGCCGTCTTAAGTGTCGTGACGCTGGTCAGCTGTACGACCGATTCGGGTATGAGTCCGATTCTCGCCATCACATATTCGCATGAGAGATAGCTGGGGGAATATATCTTGCCAGCAAGGTAATCGCATACGCCCGGGATTTGCAACGCATCAGAAAACGCATACCATCCACGGCGCAGACGCTTGATATATCCATGCAAGACCCATTGGCGATAGTTTCCACAGTTGAAATCAGGAAAGGCAGCCAACACCTGTTCCACCGAGAAACAAGTGAATTTGCAAAATCGTTCTCTGAAAACCTGGTAGTTCATTTCCGAAACGCCATAATTATATCATGTTTCAGAAACGGATACAAGCCCACACAGATACATGGTAGATAGAAGGTCAGTTACAATCTACCCGATGTCAAGATGCAGAACGTCGCGATAACGCCCCTGCGCCATAAATAGGGAAAACGATGGCCGTAGCGATCTGTCCGTATCGGGGGTGGGCTTCCGCGATGGCGACAACGAGACCGATTCCGCAACAGAACAGAATTAGAGCAAGCGAGAATATTGACATGCCGAGATTTACATCTATGCGAAGAAGCAACATCCGAAATAAACGCCACAAGACAATTGCCGTCCCTATGACAAAAAACGCCTTAAACACCGATGACGGCAATCTCCCATAAGGCTTTGCCCAGCCGATGTACTTCCATTGCGCCCACGTATGACGCTCTTTCCTAGCGACAAATCTGATTATTTGCCAAGGCGACATACGCCCCCAACGCCATGCTATCTCCTCTTTGATATATGGCACAAGCACGGCAGGACAGACCGATGCCTGCAATTCGATCCGCCTGCCACTCTCTTTTTCATATCTATCAAGAATCAGTTCCTTGTCAATGTTCGTAACCTTTCCACTCTTCATTATGTGCAATTTTGTTATGTTGCCATCATGTTCGTAATTGCTGCCGTACAGACGAGGCCACCAGTTGTCATTGGAACATAGAAAAGTCTTAGTCCCATGATATTTCGCATTTACGGCATACCCGACCAGAATCCCTACGGACACAATTGCCGCGAACAGGATCAATCCGACCATGGCACTCCGTCGCGAATCCGCCGAGACCACCAACTCGCAGAGATACAGGAAGGGAATCATTCCCATTAGAACAAGTCCACCCTCGCCCCGCGTCCACAAAATCCCCAAGGCAAGAACTGGCAATGCCACCGCCATCGTAATCGAATGCCTGTCTCGCCAACGCCAAAGCGCGGCAATAGACAGCACGACAAGAAGATAAAACACATGTTCGCTATACATGTGAAAGGCAAATCCAGCGAAAAGTGGGGACAAGAAGTAGCCCGCCGCCGCCATTATGCCGGCAGCCGCACTGCGAAAACACCCCTTTGCGACCAAGAACAAGACTCCCGACGTGGCAATTTGCACAACGATGTTCAGACACGAAGCCGCGAAGAGGCTTTCCCCGAACACCTTTATGCTGACGGCCCAAACGCCTGGAGCAACCCAGCTCTTGGCATCCGGGAAATACCCAGCCGTCATTTCCTTGGCCCAATTCCAAAAGGCACGACAATCGCCGCCCTGAAGCCGCCCGATGTCCGATATTGACATGTATGCCGCAACGCGCAGCAACAATCCAAGAACAATGACTATTGAAAAAGCAGCGAACGGTCTTCGCGAGGCAAAATCAGCCACTGCCGCAAAGATCCTTGACGGGAGCACAGTCTTCACGAACACCATAATAACTATCGCGAGCAGAGCACACGCCACCAACGGCATCCGAGACACGCTTAATGCGCACAACCCGATACCGGCACAGCACATCAGCAATGCGCCCAACCTCACGACCCGCGCGCCGACACCCTCCTTTCCGACCGCCTTCATGCAGACAGCGAACGAGATTGTCTGCCAGAAGCTCAGCACCGCAGCCTTGAGGAGCTTCCACTTCTTGATGGAGACCTCGCCGGTGGTCCTGTCGTGCTGCGGCACGCGTATCTCGTGGCAACGAAGGCCGCAGGCGCCCGCGAGGCCGGAAAGGATGACGTTCGGGGCGAATGTCGAAAGCGGTATCTTCTCGAAGAAATCGCGAAACGCCGAGACCCGCATCAGGCGATACGGCGTGTTCACGTCCCAGACGGAACGGTCGTAGAACAGCCGGACGCAAAGACGAGACACGAAGCTCATGATCTTGCGCGGCAGCGCCTGCTTGCGCCCGTCGCGGATGCCGACAAGGAAATCGGCATCGTTGCGTGCAGCCCAAAGCTCTCCGAACTTCTCAGGCCCCATTTCGTCGTCGGAATCGATCTGGAACACCCAGTCGAACCCGTCGGCAGCCGCTTCGCGGTAGCCGGTGAGAATGGTGTTGCCGTGCCCGCCGTTCGGCTTGTCGCGCGGCACCACGCGCCCGCCGCACCTCTTCGCGACTTCTTGCATGACGGCGAGCGAATCGTCCTTCGACCCGTCGTTGTACGGACGTATCTCGTAGTCGATCCCCAGCCGCCGAAGCTCGGCGTTCCACTTCAGCAACACGTCGCCAATCGCATCCCGTTCGTTGTAAACGGGCATCACGACGCAGAGTCTGTCTCTCATCGGATTGCTCCTCTCACCTTACGGTATTCTTCCCTGAGCGCAAGCAGGTTGTCCATCGCCTTGTCGATCGTACAGGGCTTCCCGGCCTCGATGTCAACCCAGTGCGTATAGAGAATATAGAAAATGTGGAAAACCTCCTCCAGCGTCCTTTTGTTCGTGCGGCGCGGGTTCGTCTGCTTGTCGACGGTAAGGCCCCATCCCGCGTAGAACGGCATGCCGTAGACGTGGACCTCCTTGCCGGCCATCAGCGCCTCAAACCCCATCTGCGTGGAACACACATACACCTTGTCCACGATTTCCATGAGCGAATACGGATTGACCGGCATTGTCACGCGGAATACATTTCCCTCTTCTTTCACATCCACATAATACCCACCCTTCGCGCCAGTCATGGTGTCAGGATGCGTCTTCACGAGAATGTCGGCATCGGGGTTCTCGCGCTTCGCGTCCTCCAGCATGTCCGCAAACAGCTGGTCGCTGCCCCACCCCTTCTCGATCGCCATGTCCCCGTACGACTGGTCCACGACAAGTACCTTGCGACGGCCCGGACGGCCGATCTCCGGCGCGAATATCGGCTGGTGGTTGTACTTCGTGAGCTTCTCGGAGACGATGCGGTCGATGAGCCGCCGCGCTTCGGTCAGCTGCTCTGGCGTGACGACAAGGGATTTGTCGTTCAGCATCCCTTCTATGTTGTTCGGGCGCGTGGCGTCGAAATAGAACCCCTTCGTGTCGAAGATGACCGAACAGCCGAGTCGGTACTTCATCGGTGCCGACTTGTTGACATACGTGTCCGCGCTTCTGAGGAATCCGTCCTCGCAAAGGACGAGTGTCGCGCCGGTTCTTATTGCCGTCGCAAGAACGCGGCATTGGAATCCGTTCGGTTTGAACCCCCAGATGAAGCAGAAGTCGGGATCCTTGCCAGCCGCTTCCGAGAGATCCAACCCGGGCAAGGCGATCTTTACCAGATCCCATTTCACCTTGAAAAGCCCTTTCCCCCTCAGCTCCGGCGTAAATGCGACATCTTGCCTGTTGGCGTCGAGAACCGACGTGACCGCGTACGGGAACAAAGCCTTGCAATCGGCTATCCAGTTCACCAGACGCCGTCTGGCGGTAAGGCCGATGGCGTCGGCGACTTTGCGTTTCATTCTCTTCCACAGGCTTTTCTTTGGGGTACCGCTCATTGCTTTGATCTCCTTGTTGCGAGTATTTCGTCGACTTTTGCGAGGAAGGTGTCCTTGCGTGCGCTCAAAGTCCCTAGATGGGAACGGATCGTCATGGCGAACCACTCGCGATCCATGGCTCGCTCAAGAGCCGCATCGAACTGCTCCGCCCAATCGGGGGCGGCAAGATCGGTCGAGCACGATTCGACGCCATACTGCCGCATGGCACCTGAATTCTTGTGCAGGTAATACGGCGAATAGGCAAGGCTCACGACCGGGACAAGCTCACCTACGGCGAAGATTATCGGATGATGCTTCATCGTGACCAGCATCTCGGCATCGGCTATCGCGCGACGAAGCTCGCGGAACTTCCCTGCGGCGGGACAGCTCTCGACCGCGTCGTCGGGATAGAGGCGGCGGTATGCGTCAAGACTCCTCAAGTCGAGCTTGTGCATGGCCAGGAAAACGACCTTGTCCACACCCGTGGCCGCACGTACCTTCTCAAGTGCGGCGTGGATGTTGGAAAGGACTTTTTCTCGCACATCGGCAGTCATGCCCCAGTCATGGAAGTTTACCGCGATGTATCGTCCATCTATCTGGCGTTCACGCGCCTTCTCGCAAAAGAGCGCATCATCATGCGTCTTCATTACGTACTCGCCGGCAATCCCGACTTCCGCAAGCGCTGCGATTGAATCCTCCTCGTCGCGCAGACCAATCGCCCTGACATGCCTGAAACCCCATCTTGCCAACGCCCTGTCGAGGCCGCTTGCCCATAGTCCAATGGTCTGTCCGCTCATGACGACGGGGACGCCTAGGACGTGCGCCAGACGGCAGACAAGCATTCCATCCCACAAACGCGACCTTGTCGCACCCGTAAGATATCCGCCGCCGCAGAAATACAGGAGTGAACACTGCGACAGCTCTTGCAGAAACGCCGCCTTACGCGCATTGATGAACCACACTGGCATGCCATGCCTGACAAACCAGGCGTTGACGTAGACGAGGGTGGAAATGCACATGAATCCGATCTTCTGCAGGAAGGTGTCCACCCTATACCAGTTGAAACGCCTGGAGTTGTTGAACAGAAGCACGCGCGAGGCGTAGTCATGCGCGAAGCGCGGATGCTCTGCAAAGGAATAGTCCGGTTTGGGCGTAAGGTCGCGAATCTGAAAGTCCGGATAGCGCTCGGCAAGCAGCCGTAGCGTCTCGGCGCATTGCGCCTCGTCGCCCGCGTTGCCGTTGCCATAGCCGCCAAGGACGAGGATCGTATTCGTCCTCATGCCGGCACGTTTCTTCACCGCCCCGTCCTTCCGCCTGAAAAGCGAAATGAGCTTCAACCCCGCGCGCGTCGCGAACGTACCGAGGTACGCATACGCGAAACGCGAGAACCACGCCGTCAGCGACCTGCCGAAATGCCCGTTGCGAATGTTGGCCGCGCCACAGACAGACTTGGAGAGTTTGTCCTGTGCGGCATCGAGCTTGTATTCCAACTGCGGCTTCTGCATCTGGGCGACTTCCGCGGCGTCGAGCGGCCCACCTGCGAAACCGCAATCGCGGAACAGTTCGAGCATCGTCGCCTCGCGGACGACCGCCACCGATTTCCCGAGCGGGTCGGAGACCCATTCCCGCTTGCCCCAGGCGTCCTTCACGCTGATGTCCGCCTCCATGCACCAGAAGTCGGGACATTTACAGCATGCAGGCACGGCAAACGCGTATGAACGCCAAAGGCGCGTGTAGCCGTTTTTGTTGCGGTTAGCGAGATGGAGATCCTTCCCGTCCTCCGCCACATAGCGCGAATTGTAGTTTCCCGCGTCCGGGATGCCCGTCTTGTCGCGGAAGTCCACCATGTAGCGCGCGTCCTTCGCAATATACTTCCGGTCTGCGAAATAGTCCGCGAACTGCGGCGTCACGTTGTGCGAACAGACAAGGGCGCATGTGTAGAGCCGCATCTTCCGGTAGCGGGGGTGCTCCGCAAAGAGCGCCTTCACCCCGCGAATGACACACGGCGTGCCGGTCATGAAGCATCGATCGTCATCCTTGAGCGAGAGAATCGCGTCCGAGAAGTCTATCGGCTCGTAGATGCTGCCGCGCCCCGCATTCACCTCGTCCGCAGTACGGGAGACCGTCGCCACACCGTGCATCTCGCCTCGCCCGGACAAGACGCGCTTCGCGTGGACGACGGCGTCTATCTTCCCCGCCCCGAGCATCTTCAGCGCAAGCGCGGTGGCGATGCCGCCGGAGGCGCTCTTCCGGCGCCCTTCGTTGCCGGACGCATCCCAGGCAATGAAACAGCGCGGCTCCACGCCAGGCGCCGCGATCGGCTGCGCTCCACGCGTCGTCGCCGCACGTTCCGCCAATGCGGCGATTTTCGCGGGCGCGTTCGGACAGAACTTCGCGCACATGCCGCAGCCTGTGCATTTCGCCCTGTCGATATTCGGTCGCGCCACCAGGTCACTTCCACGGCGCATTGCGATCGCGCCGCACGGACACGCCGCACGGCAGATGCCGCAACCGATGCAGAGGCCGGCCTTCACCGTCGATGCGCATGTCATCTCGCGAACCTCCTCTCAATTGCGGCGAAGACGGTCGCCGTACGCGGCAGCTTCCTTTCGAGCGTCGGGCGGACCGCCCGGGCCATGTCGGCAAATGCGGTCATGCGGAAGAAAAGCGCGATCGCCGCATACGTGGCGACGCCCACCGGGACGCCCGCGACGATGCGCCAGAACGACGTGGCTGGCAGATACGCGCCAGCGGCGAAGGCCGCAGCCGCCGCGACGAGCGAGGCGAGCGCCGCCGGAAGGACATCCCCCAGCTGCATCCAGAGCGTATAGCGGAGGATGCGCCAGTTGGGGTAGGTGTTCGTGAAGAGACGGCCGATGGCGACAGAATATGCACTTGCTGCCACGAATGCGTAGACCCCGTATCTCCACGAGACCGCCATCGCAACAATGCCGATGATGCGGTTGATGATCACCAACGCGAGGAACGTGCCGCTTCTGCCGCTCGCGACGATCGCGCGCACATTCACGGTGTTGAACGGCTTTGTGGCGCAGACGAAACAGGCGATTCTCAGGTACGGCGCGGCCGGAAGCCATTTCTCGCCGAAGAGCAGCAGAACGACCGGATCGGCAAGGACGGCAAGGACGGCCATCATCGGGAATACCAGAAACGACGACGAGCGTATCATCTTCCGCATGGCGCGGCGCATGCGTCCCGGATCGTTCTGCATCTTGGCGAGCGCGGGGAAGGAGACGCGTCCGATCGTCTGATCCACCGAATTCATCAGGACGCCCGCCACATGGTTGCCCTTGTGGACGAATGCGAGATCGGCCCTGGTGAAGCATTTTCCCACGACCGCGGCATAGAGGTTGCTGTAGAGCTTGGATACCATCAGCCCCGCCGTCATCTTCCATCCGAAAGAAAAGAGCCTTCCCGCCGCCGCCCAGGAGAACACAAGCGCAGGACGCCACCGCACGACAAGCTGCCGCGCGACCGTTCCCGCGAGGCCACCTACCACGGATGCCCATACAAGCGACCAAGCGCCAAAGTCGGCAATCGCGAGCGATATGCCGGTAATGTATCTTGCGCCAACACCGACCCAGCTGATGCGAAAACTCAGCTTGAAAAGCATTTTACGGTTCAGTTCCGCGTTCTGTACCCCGTTCACCGCATGAAAGAGGACGGTGATTGCGAGAATGCGCAACATTGGCACGAGCGAGGGGATCGAATAGAAGCTGGCGACGGCCGGCGCTGCAAGGGAAAGCACGGCGTAGAGCACGGCGGCCACGGTCACGCTGATGTAGAAGACCGTGTTGAAGTCCGTCTGCGAGGCATCCTTCTTCTGGACCAGCGCATTCCCGAATCCAACGTCGGTGAGTATGTTGGATATCGAGATGAACACGGAAAGCAGCGCCACCGTGCCGTAGTCGTCCGGCGTGAGGAGGCGGGCGAGCACGAGCGTGACGACAAAGTGAGCCAGCTGGACGCCGAACTTCTCCATCAGCACCCAGAACACGCCCTTGGCGACTTTGTCTGTCAATCTACCCATCGAACACGTGCCATGCCGTGATGAAGCGCATGCCTTTCCATCGGCATGCGTCCCGTCAAAGCTCGAAGGTCACCAGGAACGCGGCCGAGTTCTTGTCGGCCTTGAGGAGCGTGAGCGCGCCGTTGCGCCAGAGGACGTCGCACGGGAAAGCGTCGCGCGTGTGGTCCAGCACAACCGCCGAGACGTA
>JAEEGL013096945.1_pt1 | contig 19978 bp, 8 predicted proteins | sample 9134231 | NCBI WGS metagenome assembly JAEEGL01 (sample SAMN16246548, study PRJNA631951) | gut metagenome | biome: gut microbiome; feature: rumen; material: fiber-attached | host: Bos | place: Iran: Karaj | collected 2018-10
ACCATTGAACACGTAATATCCGTTGGCATACACAGAGCGAATCCACACCGGCGAATGCATATTGCCCTTCTCCTCATACTCCTCCTCAAGTCTTCCATCCACATAGTCCTTGGCAGTAAAGGTTGCCATACTTGTATTGAAACGCCTCAGCCGGAAGTTAAATCCATACTTTGCTCCCGTGCTGCTGAACGAGAAATAACGTCCTGCATTCTTGGCAAGCGACAGGGATAGTCCTACTCCCGTACCATGGTAACCCACCCACACCTCTAATGACGAAGCCCTCGGCGGCTCAAAACACAGTTGCCATTCCAAATGTTCCTTCAACTCAGGGAAGTCTAGGCTTTGGGTATAGTCCACGTCAACGGAATTTTCCTTGTATCGCAGTATGACTCTCCACGGTTTTGCCGGCACCTCTATATAGTTCGTATCTACCTTCTTGCGAGCTTTATTGTCAATATATCCCGGTACCTTCCTTATAAGCCCCATCAGGTTTTTGGAACTATTCTGCATGCACACGCTGTCAACAGTCTCCTGTTCCTGTGCAGAAACATTCAAGGAGACGAGCAGACAACATATTATTATAATATTTCCGACGATATATCTCATATTCCTTCCATGGTATCCTAAGAAAATAGTGATATTAGCTTTTTCATAATTGGTTATGTGCTTAGGTAACTTGCTCTTTTATAATCTCACACCTGCAGATGCATTGACGTACCAGTCGTTAAGATGTCCGTGCATCGTATTATGGCTGTAGTTGAAGTTATTGAACTGCCCATTGACATTTACAAAGTACCGGTCCCAGTTGTAGGTGACGGAAAGCCGTGCGGTGAAGTTCAGCGCCACGCGGTTGTTGCGCGAGTATGCACCTGTGCTTTTTATTTCGTAATTGTCAGCGAACTTGTAACCCTCCACAGAGATTCCTTGAGCGGCTAATGCATGAAGTATAGCATACTCTAATAGATTTGTGTTTACTATCTCCTTGAAATTGGTGGAGTAAGTATTGATGCGGGTTCGGTTCACCAGCGTCACCATCGGCATGGCCATAGCACTGATGAGCCACCCCTTGGCAGGCACGAAGTTATAGGCATAGCCACCGCCCAGGGCAAGCTGATACTGGCGCAAGCGGCCTATGCCGTCCATCCAATAGATGGTTTCGGCATTCTGTTTCTCTGCATAGTCGAAATCTGCGTAATAGCCCATCAATCCTACAAGCGGTGAGCCCGCCGAACGAACCTGGATTGTCTTCTGGTTGTAGGCGGCAGCATAGGAGAATTTCTTGTGGTTGAAGATATAGAAACCGTCGTATATCAAGGTCTTGATAGAAATGGGCGAGACAAGATCTTCATTGAACGTCGCTTCCCATTGTTTTGTCTCTCCCCAGTCTGTGAAAGTGACTTCGCTCGTTTCCTCATCATAATGCTCTATCGACCTTACTTTTGCTGCTCCCGAAAAGTGATTCTCCATGGAGTTTGACTTGAACTTGTGCCAGCGCAGGTTCAGGCTATACCATTTGCCCACACCTCTCAGCGTCAGGTTTTGACTCTTGTCGCCACCGACAGGAAACGAATAGCTGACGCTCAAGCCCTTGTAACCCACTTTTACACCTATTGATGTAGATACCTTTGTCCTGATGCGCGAATCCATCGCCATGCCGTCCTCCCCCTTGACAAACGGCATGATGCCCTCTCCGTCAAACAGTTCTCCTCCGTCTATCGTGGAGTGCATCTGCAAGTTCGTCTGCGACACACGACTCTTGATGCTCACTTGCCAAGGCTGCTTCGGAGCCTTCACATAATTCGTGTCAACCCCATGAACGACATTCCTGTTCACAATGGCCTTCACTTTTGTAAGCAGATTACTTTTTTCATTATCGGTTTGAGCAGCACCGATGCCCGCCACCATCGACAGACAGCAACAGACAACGATTTTCCGGTTCAAAACACTTATTATCATTCTTCGCTTTTTAATGTTGGGAAGTTTTTTTCTTTAATTACTTTATTTTCTTCTGTCCGTTTTGAATAATGATACCACGACTGTTTTCCGTGGCAGGCATACCATTTATAGTATATGCCTGCTTGGAGGCAGCAGCCTTTCCGCCGGAGGCTTGGGGCACACCTGTTTCTTTCTCCATGATTGCTTTGTATTCTGCGCGAGCCTTCACCAACTGTGCCTGATATTCATCTGTGCATACGATGGTGGCGAAGATTCCTGTAGCAAGCATCAGCGAGGCATCAATGTCGGTTTTCCAGTGATGTCCGCAGATAACACGGTTTAAAGAATATAAGCGAGCACGTAAGAACAACGCTTCGGCCGCCTCGGGTATTACAGTGGCAAGTACCAATGCAGTCATCCATCCCCTTGTAGAGTGACCAGAGGGATAACTATATGTTCCGGCCTCTTCCTCATCCGTTTCTGGTTTCAGCGATGCTTCCTTAAATTGGGCAAAAGGTCTTGTTCGCTGAAAAATGTTTTTCACCTTTTTATTGGCTGCAAGGGCATCTGTAACGGCACGCTCATACAGATTCATTATTTCCGGCGTATTTTCATAGTCCAGTGTTATATCCAGCATTCCTCCAAACACTTCATTTATCGGTGCACTCTCGTCACTCAGAGCCAGTTCTCCTAAGCCGCCATCACGCTGCTGGCGTCCCCACTGATAGTAGTAAAAATCATAGGTAAAGTCAGCTCCGGTCAACTCTGGTGGAGGTGGAAGCCATACAAAGCCATTAGGACGTGTCTCGTCTGTAAGATAACCTTCAGGGAACTTGTTTTGTCCCCATACATTTGTAAAGGAGACAAAGAGTATAGCCAGAAATAATACTTTTTTCATATTGATTGCTTTTAATTTAGCGATTTCATTTTCACCTTAATCTCGTAATACTTTCCGTTAACAAACGTCACACTTTCTTTGCTATATGTGTAAATATTGCCGCCAGCGACTGCCGTTAATTTGACAGTCTGACTCTCAAAGCCCGGAATAGCCACAAAGAGGACACCATCGCCATTGGTCGTGTAGGTAGTTGCAGGAATGTTGGTCAACGAAACACTTTCCTCACCATATTCTACTGTCAATGCCGTCGGACTAAGCTTGACTGTTTCGTCAGCCTTATCGATGAGCGTAAACTTCACGATAGCCTGCTGATTAATAAAATCTGCCTCACCAACGCCTTCTATATGATCATCTTTAATGTCAACCTCTACACCGTTGGCTATGGCATAATCATACTTGGCAGCTATGTCTGCCAGCGTCCCGACCTGTCCGGTATAATCCAGTTCTCCCGAGCGCGGGAATTGAAGGTCCAGTATGTGCGGATCACCGATAGCATCGTCAATAGATATTTCATAGATGTCAGGCAGGCTGATTGCGCCACTCAACAGCGTGCTTGTTCCCGGGTACTGCGGACGAATGGTACCGTTAAACCAAAACTTGGAATTATCAGCCAATAGCGTTCCCTGTACATATACATGCTCAGTCGTTGCCCACGTCGCTTTCAGTGTTTTATCGTCTAACGCAAGTGCACGGGTGCTGTTGTCATCACTGCCTTTAGAGGCATTGACAGACAGGTAATAGGTTTTGCCGCCCTTCGGGGTGTTGGTGCTTTCGACGTTATCTTCGTTCGAACAGCCTGTCATCATCGCGCCTGTCACTAACAGGCCGCAGAGTGCTTTTATTGTTTTCATCTTTTAATCATCCTCCCATGTTTCTTCTTCAGCTGTTCCATAATCCCTACGGTCACCATAGACACCAGGACTAGCAGCCAACAGTGTGGTGGTCTGCCTGTGACGGACCACCAACACCTTTGGTACTTTATACTGTTTTCTTTTCATACTCATAGCCCTCATTTCACGAATTCTGGTTTATAGATACCATCCTCGCCAGTCGGTGCCACAGATGCATCAAACCGGGTCCAGCTGATGGTGAAGATGCGGTGCAGTTTATCGCAATAGTACGACAATACCACCTGTTCGCCTGCTGTGTTAGCGGCCACAATAATGGGGAAGAACCACTCCTCGTCCACCTGCAGTGGAGTAGCTACGCCACGCACCTCTTCACCTACCTTGGCTAATATCAGGTCGTTTGCAGATGCATAAGGCTTCAGGATATCCTGTAGCTGTACGTCGACGGTCATAGTTTGTTCATACAGATTGTAGTTGGGTGCCACATACGAGGGACGTATATCCGTACCCGCTTCTATTCTTGTCTGTGGTATCAACGAGTCATCGCCGTCCGATGAGCAGCCCCACGCCATGAAGGCGAGGGCTGCCATTGCTAATATTGTCTTTTTCATCATCATGATTTTTTTACATTTTCACTTATCACTTAACAAAGACTGCCTTTCCGTTGTAGATATAGTATCCCGTCTGTGCAGGCTTCTTGTTGAGTCGGATACCGCCCAGCGTGTACCAGTTGCCATCGTTTGGTATCTGGTCAAGTGCTGTGAAGTCAACCTCCGCAGGCTGGTCTGGCGTACCAAGCACCATGTTAGGTGTGTAAGTCATCTGGCTGGCAGTCATAGCCACTATCTCTCCGTCGCGCTCCAGAGCGAAGGTGAGTCGTGTTTCAGACTTGTCGTCGCTACCGATGTTCAGATAGTAGTTCTGCTCATCGTCGGCTACGGCATCAGCCACCTTGGCTGCACCGATATAGACTACCAGATGGTCGCCCTCCTCTGGTTGCACACCACCCACGCTGGCTACGATGTTCATCGTGTTCAGCGTTGTCACTCTGCCCATAGCCTTTGCCATGACATCTTTGTCGCCTGAATAGCGGTTGTCCGACCAGTAGATAGGATAGCCGAACTTAACCTCATCTTTGCCCAGACGCTTCAGCATGTAGCCCTGGCCTGCCTCCATGTATTGCAGCGTACCCTTCCATACAATACCTGTATTGGAACTGGTTGCCACGGCGAAAGCATCCTGCGACTTAATGATATCGCCTACAGAAGCCTCCTCTACATAGCCGCTCATAGCCTGTGCAATAGGCAGATTGATTCTTGATACATAGCCCAGTCGGTTCCAGCCTTGATGCACAGTAACATCATCGTAAGAGAACAAGCCCTCAAAATAGACTGTCTTATCGCTTTTAGAGTAGATGGCATACATCTGATCAGGATGTATCTGGATAAGTTCATCCTCGTCGTCCCACATGTAGCCGCGATTCCATTTCTTTTTACTGCGGCAAAACCACTTTTGCGTCGTGGGTCCGTCAACGGTAGAGATGATGTCGCCAACTTCCCACCAAGAACTGCCATTCAGGAATTGGCCAACGGTGATCTCCTTATCAGGTTTCACAAGGAAGGTTACCCAGTTCCAACCCTTCTTCAGCTTCAGTGTCTGCATATCATAGTAGACATTCTGCATGACAACAGGCTTTGCCGCTGAACCAATGAGCGTATCTTTATTGAATATGTACTGACTACCGTCGGCAGGTTCCACAGTGAACACCTGTCCCTTGGAAGCATCAAAGAACTTGAAGTTCAGTTTTGGCCTTGACTTGTCTTTATTCGAATAGCCGTAGATGGTCAGGTATGCCAGAGCCTCGTTGGCATTGGCTGTGTTGTCCACCTCGATATGAGCCACACCCAGCGTTTGCAGGTTCTCGTCGAAGGCACCTAACAAATCCTCTGTGTCGTGTGCCACCACACCGTCTATCTTTACACGTACGGTCATCATCATGGTCTCATTATCCTCCTTCAGATTGTCACGCACCACCCACTTAGGCGCATCATCGCGTACCTGCAGTATGATTGGCAACGGTTCTGACATATAGGAATCACCTGAGAGTTCTACCTGCTCTGTGTAGTTACCGATATTGATGAACGGTGACACATGGAAGGTTATGGTCTGCTCGCCCAGGGCATCGATGACGCCACTGTTCTTTGAAGCCGTAATCCATACTGGCAGGTCTTTCAGTTCGAAGTTCTGCCGTTGTCCGCTCAGGTTCGTCACCTTCACGTCGATGTCAGCCCCTTTTCCATAATCCAGCTGTTCGTTGATACTCTTAACGTTCCAGCGTAGTGGGTTCTGGTAAACATAGACATTCATGGTCACCGGCGAAGCCATCAAGTTGCCCTGCAGGTCAGGAACTTCCTTCACGGTCAGGTAAACATTTGTCTTCTCTATGACGTAGTCAGGTTCCTGGATGTTAACCAGCAGCTGGTTGTCGTTGGCAACATAATTATACTTCAGGTTGTCCAACTGTGAGTTGCTGTTCATCGGCGCATACTGACTGCGATCTACAAACTCTGGTTCAATAATCACCAGCGTGTCGCGACGTGACGTAATGCCTTGTGTTGTCTTGTAGCGTTTCAGACTGATGCCCGTCGGCTCAAGTCGCATGGTGTTATCGTCCTGTCGCAGAGAACGTCCGAAGTCCAGATAAGCCTTTAGTGACGACATGGTGCCTATTGGTGTATGCGTTGAGAACTCGTTGATGAGGTTCATAGGCAGTACGCTTTCAAACATACCCACCTCGTCGATATTACCCTTCAGCACGTTCTTCATTTCCTTGTTCACATAGGTAGCACCCAAAGCTATTGAGTCGCCATCGATACCTGCCAGACTGTCGGCAGCAAACGATTCTCTCATCTTCTGGTCCACATAGATGTTTGCCACATTACGCGAGCGTGATACGGTCATGGCATAGTGGTGCCACTCGCCGTCGCTGAAACGACCGAATTCCGGCATCTCCCAACCTGCCGAGCGCAGGTAGAGCGCTCCATTCTTGAGACCTATGTTCAACTCGTCGGTCCTACCCTGTTCCTTGGTTTCCTGCGTAGCATCACCGCTGGCAAACAGGGTACCGTTCTCTTCATTCGTGCGGAACCAGAACATCAGCGTGTAGTCGTGCTGGCTGGAACGTACAAACGGGTTCTTATTCAACAGCATACCCTTCGTACCGTCAAACTTCATAGAGATGCCGTTTGGCCGTTTCCATGTAGCTTCTTCTATAAACAAATCCATGCCCGACGGTGCCTTGTCAAATGCAAACTCGCCCTTACCCTCGTTCAACGGGTAGTAGTTCAGCAGTCCGCTCTCATAACCGGTAAGACGTTTCTTGCTATAGGCATCGAGTTCACTCTGGGTCATTGCGCGGTTCCACAGACGGAACTCTAGCATTTCACCGTAATAGCGTTTCTCATCCGTCTGGAAGTCACGTCCCAGGTAGAAGCTTGCCGAATTCTCGTAGTTGCCACTGATGGTCTTGGTGCCGATAGCCTTGCTCTGGTCGAAGAAGGTAATCTTCATATTGTCTTCTGTCTGGTCGAGGGCATAGGCCACCTGGTGCAGAGCGTTGTTGAACGCGACGACAGTGTCAGACTCTACGGTGGTACCATTGACCGTTGCCGTCAAGTGCATGTCTGCCGAAACGCCGAAGCGTACACCGTTATTGCCACCATGGATGAACACGTCCATATCGCCCTTATCGGTAGCAGGATTCAGCATGATGTCCACGGTGAAACTCTTGCCCGTCAGGTTGCGGTAGCCCTGTGTGTAACACATAGCCCAGTCACTGTTGAACGAGAGCGATGTCGATGTCGAGATGTCCTGGCTGGTTGGTGTTCCCAACAGCTCGAAGTTGTTAATCTTGCTCAGGTAGTTACCCGCAATAGGCTCCGAGAATGTCAGCTTCAGGTCATCGCCTATACCCAGGATACCGTTCAGCGGCTCAGGAGTACCGAAGAGTGTCGGCACACGGGTGTCCTTGATACCCTTCAGCACGGGCGACATACCCGTCAGGAATCCGTTACCGTGGCGGCAGTAGTTCACGGCCCTCAGGTCGTAGTACTGCTCTATCGGATCTGTCTCTCCGTAGAATCTGGCCATGATGATACCATCACCAGGAATAGTGTCGGTAACGCCGCTGACCTTACTCATCAGTTCCTTGTCAGCATAATATGAGCAGACATTCACCCAGTCGTTGTCACCTTGTGTTGACAGCTTATACTGCAGCTCAATGTGGTCAAAGCCACGATAGTTGGTATCAAAGCCGTCAATACGTACAGGAATGTATCGGCCCTTGCGCTTGCTGTCATACGGGCTCTCGGTGTTCATCACCCAGTTGTAGCTGGGCGAGCTGACATTCACCTTGCCTGCCGTTGGCACGAAGTGTGCCGAGAACTTACATTCAAATACGCGGTTGGCATCCTCTGGATCGTACAGACACAGTGTCAGATTGTTATAGTCAAACTCCTTGCCGGGCCATACCTCAATCTGTTTGGTGAACACCATCACCTCGTTACTTTTGTCGCGACAAGGGTACATCACGATGTTCACGCCCTGTGAGTTCATAGGAGTGCCGTCTATAAGTACCTTGGCACCGTCCGGGTTACTGCTGGCCAGCAGGAAGTAGTTGAAGATGAGCGATGCACGCTCAGGATAATCTGACTCATTAGCCATGTGCAACGTGAAGCGGGCTGGCTGGTCGAAAGGCACATTGCTCACCACCGGCTCGTCAATCCAGATGCGTGGCTTGTCGGCTGGTATGGTAGCCACATCAACAACCGTTCCCGGCTGATACCACTTGGTAGTACGCTCACCCTCATAGGGTTCGCAAGTTACGCCGCCGCGGGTACGATAAACGAAGCTGGAGTACACCGTTTCGCTGTTGCCCAGATAATCCATAGGATTCGAACCGAGTTTACCGGTACGCAGCATGTCGAGTATGTCGGCAGTGATGGCCCCGAAACTACCCTCTGCAGTATTCATGGTTTGTTCGTTGGCTGTACGATAGACATCAACTGTCAGGCTCGACTTGCTGGAAGTTGACAGCGTGAAACCAATCTTCTTGGAGTTGGTCTTCGACATACCGCTCTTGTCTGTGAAGTTCAAACTGATTGCTGGAACAATCTTTAACGACAGATACGTCCCGACTGTTGCTATCTCTACCGTACGCGTAAGAGTACCATTCTCTCCAACTTCCCGAGCCGTATAAGCGAAAGGCTTGTTGTCCACATCCTTACCGTTGATTTCGTTCCAGTGCTTGGCAGCCTCAACAAACGTCTTCAATATTGACAGCAGTCCTGTAGTCACCTGTCCCAGGTCATTAATACCCGGATAGCGCAGGCTGCGGTTGTCGGTCTGTGTTGCAGAGAACGATTCGCTATACTGTATGTTGGCACCGCCGTCCATATCGTAACGTTTCACGAGGTCGTTCTCTGACACCTCAATCTTCTGGCGCTCGTTCTCAGCCAGAATGTTGAGCCATGCTTCCACCGTCTGGTTCAGGCTCAGGATGCTGTCACCATGAAGTCCACCGTCTGGCTCAAACATATCGTAGCTGTCTTTATAGCCAAAGCTAACATCATCCTCTGCCACACGGCTGACATAGGTGGGATATCCTTTCTTGTTAGCCAGTGCCTTGGCATAGGCGGCAGTCGTACCCTTGGGCAGTATGAGTGAGTTACGCAGATTGATCAGTTCGGGCAGCAGTTCGTTCTCGATATAGTGCTGTGAATGGACGAAAGTAGAGGCCAGTTTAGGACCTAATGCCAATACTTCGTCGCGAATCAGATAGACCGGTTTGCCGGTATCGTCAACACCCTCTACCAGCACCTTGGCAGTACCGGTACGCACCTTGATATTCGACGTATTGCCTTGACTGTCAGTGGCAGTGAACGTGCCGCCTTCGTGCGTCTTATATATCTGATACATGCTATCAGGTACCACGCGCAGGGCTATGGCATCAGCCACCATCACATCTGTAGTCATACCCATGAAGAGGTCAGCCTTGCCACCTACCCACTTCTTGGCGTTTGAGGTCTGTATGCGCTCGGTCACATCGAAGTTGTAGCTGAAGTTCCAGCCCTTATTGTAATAGGTGATGGCGTCGATAGAGAATACGTTCTTATTTTTCGTTTCCATATAGGTTCCACCCATAGTACCGGTAGCGCCAAAACTAGGAATGACCACAAAGCCCTCATATGTATTGCTGTTTTGTCCTTGTACCAGGTTAAATGTGACACCTGCTGAACCTGCCAGGTCTGCATTATAGGTGTAGCTGAGTTTAGAGCCAGCCTCAAGATAAGCAGAACTGTTGCCACCTGGAGGATCGCGCAGATAATCTACCAGCTGCGGGATACCGCTGACAATAGACTTGCGGCCCTCAGGTTTCACTGCCGTTGCCATCACGTAGCCCTGTAAGATATTGCCGTCCAAAGGCTTTACATCGAAGAACGATTCATCGTACTCCAGTGTGATGCCGACACCCTTCAGGGCGTTGTCGTTTGATAGCATGAACGACGTGTTCTGTGGTGTAAACACATACGAAGCACTGCCATCCTCATCGAGTTGCAGTTCCTTGGTGTCGGATGCGCTGACAAGTCCGTTATTTATGCTCACCTTGCCACCCTTCAGATTGACGATGTCGGGATTGGCTGACACCTTATTATTATAATAGTATTTCTCGCAAGCTTGCAGAATCCATCCGTAAGGCGAATTAGCCATAAAGACGGGATAGTTGAATGAGTAAACACCTACACTGTCGGTGGCAGACGTCTTCTTCCAGTACCATGTATTGATGACCGCCTTGTTGCCGATGTTGTCGGAAGCCGTCACCCGCTTCACGCCGAAGTAAGGCTCGTCACCAGGATTAAACTGTCTGACATCAACCGTCGGCACAGCATGGTATATGCGGTTATATTCGCAGGTATCTCCCCGCACGTTGAACATAAGGTCGAGAGTCTCTCCCACCTTACCCTGTTGGAACAGCGTAGGAAAGCCCTGTGCCGACACCTCTATCACTTTGTATTTTGCAGGGTGCAGGGTCAACTGGAATTCACCAGTCTTATTGTCGGGCTTGATAGTCAGCGTATGACGGGTAATGTTAACCTGCGTCGTATCACGCTGATCCAGACCGAAGGCTACCTTGTAGCTGGCACTCTTCACCGTTTCGTCGTTCTGCTTGCGAATCAGGTAAGAGGTATTGTCGCCCTCCAACTGCATCACGATTCTCAGCGAGTCGCCCAGATTGTTCTTTGACAAGCTTTGGCCCAAAGGCATACTGCCCTGCACGTCGCCACCAACCACACGACCGCGCAGCACCACTGTGGTAGAGTCCCACAATAAGACGCTTGCCACGTTCTTTTCGAAGTTGTATTGCGTAGGGTCGATTGTAGCATCCTTGTTGATCAGGAAGCCGTTGTTGGCGAAGTAGTGACCCTCCTTCACAGCCTGCACACTGTGCTGACCGGCAGGGATGCTCAGTTCGAAGGCACCCTGGTTATCCGTAGTGATGACCTGCTGACTGGCGTCATGCATCACGTTGCCGTCGAGTTTGAACGATACGCCCGGTACAGGTATCGAGGTGTCGCGATAGTACACATTACCCGAATAGACGTAGTAGTTGTCCATGAAGTAGTTGAAGTTCTGAGTCCAGTTAGAACTCTGGGTGAAGCTTACCAGTCCTTCATCATTCGGACCGGTATAACCGCCGTCACCCACAAAGATTTGATATTGTCCATTGCTTTGGTATGGCAGACCCTTGAACTCGAAGAAGCCGGCATCGTCAGTATATACAATATACTCTGTCTGTGCACCGAGAATGCCACCCTTGGGCGTACAGGCAACCTTGATGTTGCCCAGTGCCGTACCGTCGGCCATGCGGACATAACCGCTGACGCGTCCTGTAGGCTCACACTCGGCACCCATGACCTCGGCCGAGGCTATGTGCAGGCCCTCACACTGCAGAATACTCTCCACGCGGTAGTCGTAGGCTTGCTGTGCCAGTACTTTCTTGTCCTCGTAATACTGCTGAACCAGGTCGGTAGCCACGGTGTCAGTCCACTCGGCATCGGCATCCGTACTGTGCGGACGGCGCAATACACGATAGAAGTCTGTCTCACCACCGCTGACCCCCCACGTCAGACGAACGCTGCTCTGCTTCTTCTGTGGGGTAACGCTGGTAATCTGGTTCATGTTCATGAACTTATAGACAGCCTGATCGCCAGTCTCCTTCTTGGTCACAGGCTGCGTCATTTCGGCCAGTGTGCTGCCGGCAATCTTCAGTGGCGACGTGCCGCGCCTGACAATCAGGTTGAAGTCATAGTCCACACACTTGCGCGTCAGGTTATACGTAAACTCGTGCTTTTGAACGGCTTCGGGGTTACCAGACAAATCAACCTCGCTGGTTTCAGTGCCGTTTCCAGTCTGCATCTTCACTTGCAATATCAGCTTGGCACGCCTGTCCCAAAGGGTGATAATATAAGAATTGTCAACGGTTGTATCCATCACAGGACATACGCCGTTCTCGCCCTCACGCCAGGTTTCGTTGCCCAGCGCAGCACGCAGCTGCGTATCAGTCATAGCAACGGCAGATGTTCCCAGGTTGCTCACCCCTGCCGTAGTCATGAAGGGCACAGCCATATTATCCTTGAAGGTCCATTCAAAGCCCAGATCCGAGGCCAGACCGCTGTTGTCTGCAACATTGCGATACATATTGTTGCCCATCTCTGTCCAGTCATGGGCAGAGTAGTTGTTGTGTCCTCCATCGCCTGTGCTCCATGGTGTGAGTAAATGTAATAACGGTAATGAGTAATAGCAGTATGCTGTATTGGCGAAACCATTGTAGGTTCCTTTCTCATAACAGTTGGACAACGCGTTGTCGTTTATGGAAAGCACCCAGCCAATGAAGGCGGCAGCATAGTTGGTACTACCTCCATCGGCAGTAATGGTACCATCGAAGCGGCAGTTATTAAGTATATGGGCAGTTGCATATCCATTTGAGATAAAACCAGCGGCTAAGATTATGTCAGAATTCGCTGAAGCAGTGATATCGGCCGACACATGTACATTGCTGATTGTTACAGTATTACCTCCTAACGTCTGACCAATCAGTCCTCCGGTATTGTTACCACCTTCTACTATACCCTTCACTCTGAGGTTCTTGATTTCAGCATTGCCCACAGCAGAGAAAGGAGCTGTAAACGCAGAATTGCCCTTGATATTGAGGGTAAGGGTATGACCATTACCGTCGAAGATGCCGGTGAAAGGTTTGTCATTTGTTCCTACCATGATATTTGCAGTGATGTCTGCAGCCAGTATGGCATTGACAGCATTGCCCTGAGCCACTATTTCACTGAACGCAGCCCAGTCTTTGTCTTTTTGCAAGACGTAATAAGCCTTGTCGCCAGCTTTATACTGTCCATATACCGCCGTGTAGTAGCAGTTGGTTATGTTCAGCGTTGCCGTTTTATCATAGCGTACAAAGGTGTTACATCCCTCAGCGTTGAAAGGTAAGGAACTGGGGGCAAACAGACAGTTGGACATATTGACGGTAGTGTTGCCTAATGCCACGCCAATGAAACCGCCATTTGAATTCGTCTTGTTACCATTGATAGAACCGGTGAAGGCAGTATTCTTGATGTCAACCGAGCTGGATTCCTCCATGATACCTATCAAACCGCCCGAGCTTGCGTCGCCGTCCACTTGGCTGTTAAGATCAACGTTGACCTGACAACGCTCTATCTTCAGACTGCCCTGTTTTATGACGCGTCCTACCAGTCCACCGACAAACTTGGCCGGAGTGGTAATCGTGCCGGCAACGGTCAGGTTGCTGATGGTGGCAGAGGCGACTACACCAAATGGCGATATTCTTCCATTGTTACCGCTTCTGTCGATGGTCAGCGTATTGCCAAGGCCATTAAAGGTACCTTCATAAGGATTAGCGGCGTCGCCTATTAAATTATCCTGAGTATTGTGAAGGTCGATATCAGTCAGCATCACAGCGTTCAGGGTGGTGGCACCAAAGTTCACACGAAGGGCAAACTTTTTCCAGTCGCTCTCGTCCATCAACACCATCACTGCATCGGCATACACCTTTTCGGCCCTATTATGCATGGCCATGAACTCTTCCCAATCAGCATCGGTACGTACGATGAAGCGTCCCTGATTATCATATTTCGAACCTGTGGTGTAGTTGAACTTCACCAGATGCTCCTCGTCGTTCCATGTGTCTGTACGCTGTACGGATGCCTCCGTGAAAGCAGGCAGCGCCAGGACTGGCGGCATGATGCTCATGGAATAGCCGGAACCAGTTACCCACCTCCATATTGTGGTGGAACTGCGGCGCACGCGGTAGGCTACCGGCTTGTCCTCATAGCGGTCCAACAGCGTACTGTCGATAATTGAGTAAGTTGACGTATGCCTGACAAACGATTTCTCCATGTCTATCGTGGTCCAACCTTCGTCGTTGGCACCGAACAGACCTTTCACGTTGCGCTGTACTTCAAAGTTGTCGCTGTCGTCGAAATCCTCCGCATCGTCATGACTTACCGTCCACGTCAGTTTAACCTTACCGTCAGGCTGTACCCTGGCAGTCAGGTTTTCCGGGAAGTGTATCATTTTTGAAGTAAGACTTTCCGTCGAAGTGATGGTCACATCCTTGTTCTCCGTATCTTTTATCTTTGCCCAGATTTTTATGTCCTTCAAAGGACGGTCGGCAGGCAGAAAAGCGAAGTCGACAAGTTTGGTTGACAAGGGGGCGCTTTTCATTTCTCCTGATACAACATCGATGTATTGGATGATAGCCGACTGCACCGACTTGGCCTGAATAGAATAAGGTATCATGATGCTGCCCGCATGAGCGGCGTCATACGAGAGCATAGGCTCATTCATCGTGATACTGACTTCGGCAGATGGCGGACAGTCCCATTCGCACATCTGATAGGTGCTGCTTCTGTCTGAAACACCACTTGGAATGAACCAGGAGTGGCTGATGTCTTCACTTCTACACCACAGGCGGAAGGTTAATCGCTTGCCTCTCAGTTCTCTGGGCACGGTCCAGTCAACCATGGTAGTGAAGTGGTCGTCGTTATCATCGTTAGGTGCTACGGTGAAGGTGACATCTGTATTATTTTGGAAATACCTGTGGCCACCTTTCACTTTGCCTACCAGCTGCCATTCACCACCATACTTCGCGTTGACGGTAATCTGTCCACTCTCTTTGTCACTGGTAAGGTTGTTGTAACCATCGCCCAGGCCCCAGACGAGGAGCTCTTTCATGGCTCCTCCGTCTTCGCTGACATAGACGGAACCAGTTCTGATACCTTCATTCTGGTTACCGTCATACTGCGTCGGCAGCGTGAAACGGATACGGTCAATACCCTGCACTATGGCGGTATAGCCGCTCGGTTCCTGCAGGAACTGGTCGGCCATCACGTTTATACTTTGCTCAAGTCCTAACAGGACAAGAAACAGAATCAGTAATTTTTGTTTCATATTGATTTCTGTTTTAGTAATTAGACTTTCCTTAATAACAACTCAACTTTCGCAAGCTTCAGTTTCGTTGAGGTCTTAAGGTTTAAGATCGCTTCGCTTAAAGGTATTAGCTACCATTGAAATCATATTCTTCATAAGCGTTATAGGTATTTAGTGTTTTTAATGGTTTAACATAACAAGTATTCTAATAGTCAGATTAGTAGCATCCTAATGCAAAGATAAAAAAAATTTTATTGTTCTACAAAGAAAATTGTCATTTTTTTGCAGAATTTTTTATCATTATATTTCGTAGCTTCGCAAAGTTTGGTTTGGCTGATGATGTATTGCCATTATGATTAGAACGCTTTACCCTTAGCTTCTTTATTGTTTTTCTAAGGATTATGGGATGATAGGACATAGCTGTTCCCCTACCCTTTTACCCTCAGGCACTGTATTGTTTTCTAAGGATTTAGGTATATTACAAATTACCCAATTCTAATTCTGTAAATGAGAATAATAAATAGAAGAAATTAGAATATAAAAGAAAACATATATATATGGCCACTTATCAATTAAACAGTTTTTCTATGCGCTTCATGTCTGCACCGGCGCAGAACACCACAACGATATCGCCAGCCTCCACCTGTGTACCTCCGGAGACGAGTATGCCCTCGCCGTTTCTTACCAGTCCACCGAAGGTGACACCCTTAGGCAGTCCCAGCTCATAGATTCTCTTTTTGGTAATGCGCGAGCCAGCCATAGCCGTAAACTCCGCCACATCAGCCTTGGCCTGCATAAGGAAACGCACATTATTGGCCTTGCCCCCAAGCAGAGTCTCATAGATACGTGAGGCAGCTATGGCCTTCTTGTTTATTATGGTGCCTATGTCAAGGCTCTCTGCCATGTCAACATAGTCCAGGTTCTCTACCACGGCTACCGTCTTACGTACTCCATAGCGCTTGGCTGTAAGACAAGCCAGGATATTAGCCTCACTGCTTCCGGTGAGAGCCACAAACGCCTGTGTGCTACGTATGCCTTCCTCCACCAGCAGTGAAGTGTTACGGGCGTCGCCGTTGATAACGAGATTATTCTTCTGCGGCAACAGGTCGCCAAGGCGCTCACAGCGCGCGGCATCAATCTCTATTATCTTATAGCTCATATATTCAGGCATGGTATGTGCCACGCGCACCGTGGTCTTACCACCTCCCATAATCATCACATTGCTGACGTCGGCATAGTCTTCCTTGCCCACTATGCTGCGCACAAAGGGAATAGCCTCCTTAGTTGTCATGAAATATGCCAGGTCATACAGCTGCAAGGTGTCGTCGCCTCCCGGTATTATCGTCTCATTGCCACGCTTGACAGCCACGATATGATAAGGGTCTTCCGGACCTATCAGCTCTTTCAGCGGGCGATTGAGTATCTGGCACTTCTCACGCAGTTTGATGCCGAGCATCACCAAGGCACCGTCATGCACGTCCCAGCGCTGGCGCACCCAAGACATCTTCAGTCCATTGATAATATCCTGCGCCGCCAACAGTTCGGGGTAAATGACAGAGTCAACCCCCATGCGCTGCAACACATCCTTATTCTGTGGCTTAGCATACTCGTATTCCTCTACACGAGCTACGGTATGCCTGGCGCCGAGCGACTTTGCCAACGCACATGATGTGATGTTCACATCCTGGTTGAGCGTAACGGCGATGAAGAGGTCTGCCCGCGATGTACCTATCTCCCTCAGTGCATTGATGCTTACTGGTGAAGCATTCATGGTAAGCACGTCAAGGTCGGAGTTCAGATTGTCAAGAGCCTCCTCGTTGTCATCGATTATCGTTATGTCCTCGTTAGTACGGTTTAGCAGTGATGCCAGATAGTTACCTATGGCATACGCACCGGCAATTATTATCTTCATATCTGGTCGTTTAAGTGCCCTCTCCTACCCTCTGTGCGAGGAAGCTGGAAGGCTTCGTTATTTATACTGTCTGTTTTCTTAAACCCGTAAATATAGCAAAGTATTTAACAGGTCCAACATTAACTGTTATGGGCGCATTGCTCTATGCTTTTCCTTATACCCTCCACGTCTATTCCTACTATATGTTGCAACTGTGCCACAGTGCCATGCTCCACGAACTCATCAGAGGGGAGTCCGAGACGAGTGACACGGGGTGTCATGCCATGGTCGGCGAAATACTCAAGCACTGCCGAGCCCAAGCCTCCATTGCGCACACCGTCCTCCACTGTTATGACATGACTGAAGCGGCTGCCCACCTCATCAAGTATCTCTGTATCTATAGGACAGAGGAAACGCATATCATAGTGAGCCACCGAGACGCCTTGCGCCTCTTCTATTGCCTTAACGACATTATTGCCTATATGTCCTATAGAAAGCACCGCCACATCGTTTCCTTCACGCAAGCGGCGGCCCTTGCCTACCGGCAGTTCCGAGAGCGGGCAACGCCAGTCAGGCAATACGCCTCGTCCACGCGGATAGCGTATAACGAACGGTCCCATATCAGGCAGCTGTGCAGTGTACATCATACAACGCAACTCATGCTCGTTCATCGGCGCACAGATGGTGAGATGAGGTACGGGGCGCAGCGCCGCCAGGTCAAACGCACCGTGGTGAGTGGCTCCATCCTCGCCTACTATACCGGCGCGGTCAAGGCAGAACACCACATTATGGCGCGCTATGGCGACATCATGTATTATATTGTCGTATGCACGCTGTGCAAAGGCGCTGTATATATTACAAAACGGTATGAGTCCCTCTTTTGCCATACCACCTGAGAAGGTGACGGCATGGCCCTCGGCTATTCCCACATCGAAAGCACGCTCTGGCATCTCACGCATCAGCTTGTTCATGCTGCACCCTGTAGGCATGGCAGGCGTCACACCTACAATCTTGTCGTTGACCTTAGCCAGCTCTACCAATGTCTCGCCGAACACATCCTGGTACTTTGGCGGCAGCCCGTCTGTGGAGTCGGTCTTACGCTCTCCCGTCTCCGGGTCAAACTTTCCCGGTGCATGCCATATAGTGGCGGCTTTCTCTGCCGGCTTATAGCCCTTACCCTTCACTGTATGTATATGCAGGAGCTTAGGACCACGCATGTTCTTCAACTGTCGGAGCACACGCACCAGTTCCTTCACGTCATGACCGTCAACCGGACCGAAATAGCGTATATCCATGCCCTCAAAGATATTAGCCTGAGGAGACAGGGCTGACTTCACAGCATTGCTAAACCTTATGGTCTTTCTGCGACGGTTCTCATTGAGCAAACCGTGGCCGCGCATCCACTGCGCCACACGGTCACGCCAACGGTTATAGCTCTCGGTAGTGTTGAGCTTCAGAAGGTATTGTTTCATTCCACCCACACTGCGGTCGATGGACATGTTGTTGTCATTCAGAATGATGAGGAGGTCATTGGGAGAGGAAGACACATTGTTGAGTCCCTCAAAAGCCAGTCCACCACTCATTGAGCCGTCGCCTATCACAGCCACGACATGGGGAGCATCACCACCATCGCGCTTACCACGCAAGGCCTCTGCCACAGCCATACCCAGCGCCGCCGATATACTGTTTGAGGCGTGTCCGCAGGTAAAGGTGTCATATTCACTCTCTGCAGGCGTAGGGAACGGATGGAGCCCGCCCAACTTCCTGTTTGTAGAGAAGCTCTCGCGTCTGCCAGTCAATATCTTATGGCCGTAAGCCTGGTGGCCTACATCCCATACTATAAGGTCCTCGGGAGTGTTATATACATAATGTAATGCCACGGTAAGCTCCGTGACACCAAGACTGGAAGCCAGGTGTCCGGGGTTAACCGACAACTCCTTGACAATGTCATCGCGCAACTCGGCGCAGACCGTGGGGAGAGCGTCAACTCCAAGCCGACGTAAATCCGCCGGATATTTTATGTCATTAAGATATCTGTAATCCAAAATGTCTTATTTTAGGAGGCAAAGTTACTAATAAAAATCTATACTGCCAAATTTAATATTCATCTTGTGGGAGCTATACAGACACCACCGCAAACCTATATTCTGCAAATGCAAACCGCAGTTTGCAAAAAAAAACTATTATCTCCCAACTTTTGACATTTTACCTGATTTATTTGTCTGTTAAGAAATAAAGCGATACCTTTGCCCACCGGATTATAACTGATTAACACAATATAAAACACAAAAAAAGAACTATGGTAAATTACAAAGACCTTGGCTTGGTGAACACTCGTGAGATGTTCAAGCGTGCCGTTGCTGGTGGCTATGCCATTCCGGCTTTCAACTTTAACACTATGGAGCAGATGCAGGCTATCGTTCAGGCTGCAGTAGAGACAAAGTCTCCAGTTATTATGCAGGTGTCTAAAGGTGCTCGCAACTATGCCAACGGTACCATTCTGCGCAACCTTGCTAAGGGTGCAGTAGAGTATGCAAAGGAGCTGGGATGTGAGAATCCTGAGATTGTGCTTCACCTTGACCACGGTGATACTTTCGAGCTCTGTAAAGATTGTATTGACAACGGTTTCTCTTCTGTCATGATTGACGGTTCTTCACTGCCATACGAGGAGAACGTAGCATTGGCTAAGAAGGTTGTAGAGTATGCTCACCAGTTCGACGTAACTGTAGAGGCTGAGCTCGGCGTACTCGCTGGTGTTGAGGATGAGGTTGTTGCCGCTGAGTCACACTATACAAAGCCTGAGGAGGTTATCGACTTCGCTACACGTACTGGTTGCGACTCTCTCGCTATCTCTATCGGTACATCACACGGTGCACACAAGTTCACTCC